>Ga0308017_1000094_pt1 | contig 28305 bp, 26 predicted proteins | sample Neamet280_FD_203145 | JGI IMG/M metagenome (GOLD analysis project Ga0308017, IMG submission 203145) | Marine microbial communities from water near the shore, Antarctic Ocean - #280 | ecosystem: Environmental > Aquatic > Marine > Unclassified | place: Southern Ocean | collected 2014-10-01
TTGTAACGATCCCCCCGCAGCGCAAAGGTCGTGGGGGTCTGGGGGTAGTTGTATTCCCAGTAATATTCGTAGCTCAGCGAAGTGCGCCACGGGCCATCGAACGGGCGCCCCATCATCAGATCGGCATAGCTCATCCCGTCGAACCGCACGCCTTGCGGCACCTGTGCCCCGGCAAGCGCGAGAAAGGTGGGCGCGATGTCGATATTGGCAACGATCTCGTTGACCACGCGCCCGCCCGGCATTCCGCCACCGAACGCGATCAGCGGCACGCGCATCGATTCCTCGTAAGCGCTGCGCTTGTCGATCATGCCGTGCTCGCCGAACAGGAAGCCGTTGTCACCCATCATCACCACGATGGTGTTTTTCAGCATCCCCTTCTTCTTGAGCGTGGCGAGGATCTCGCCGATCCCTTCATCCACCGCGCGCAAGGTCTGGTTGTAGCGCAGCTTGAAATCGACCACGTCGAGCGTCGAGTGGTAGGGAAACTCGACCCCATGCCACGAATTGCGCTGATCCTTGGTCCAGCGCGGTTTGCCTTCGTAATTCTCCGGCGTGTCGGCCATGCTATCGGGCAGCTTGATCGCCTCGCGGCTGAGCGTGGCCTTGTGGCGATCCGCCGGGATGAAATCGGCATGCACCGCCTTGTGGCTGAGGTAGAGGAAGAAGGGCTGTTTGCCGCTCTGCTGCTTGAGCCAGTCGAGCGCGAAGCCATTGAGTTCGTCGGTGATATAGCCCTTCCGCTCGACCTGCTGGCCATCAATGTTGAGCGTATGGCGCACGCCCTTGCCATTGTCGGGGAGGTATTCGCCCTGCCCCTTGAAGCTGATCCAGCGATCAAACCCGGGCTGGGGATCGTCGCTATGCCCGCCCATGTGCCACTTGCCGATGAAGGCGGTGCGATATCCGGCGGCTTGCAACGCCATCGGGAAGAAGAAGGTGCCGGGACGGAACTTGATGTTGTTATCAGCGATCCCGTGATTGTGCATGTACTGCCCGGTGAGGATCGAGGCACGGCTCGGGCTGCACAGGGCGGTGGTGACGAAGGCGTTGGGGAAATAGACCCCTTCGCGCGCAATCCGATCCATGTTGGGGGTGCTGAGCGCGGGATCGAGGAAGCCCATCGCGTCATAGCGCTGGTCGTCATTGAGGATGAAGATGATGTTCGGCCGCGGCTTGGCCGGTGCCTCGGCCTTGGCGACTGCGGGGCCGGGTGCGGCACCGATCATGGCGGTCGTGCCCATGGCGAGCGCCGCAGCGGCAGCCGGGCCGCACCAGAAACGCAGTTTGATCATGACATCCTCACCTCTCGATCACGCCGCGCCCGCAGGAGCGGCGCGAAACTTCAATTTCTATCCTGCATGCCGCCTGCCCGCGCGACCAGCAATGTCGCACCGGCCGCCAGTGCAACCTGCACGGACGTATCTGCCAGCCAGACCGTTCCGGGGGCGAGAACGGCGCCTTGCGCCACACAACCTCCCGCGATCGGCATGATCCATGCCGGGCGTCCCGCGCTGCCGGCCACATGGTAGTCCATATCGCCCGTCAGCCGTTCGATCACGAACTTGTCGCTCGCTGCCAGCACCTCACGCGTGGGGCCAGTATGAGAGCGCGCCGCGCGCACAAAAGGTGCGGCCACAGCGGCTGCGATCCCGTCATCGAGATGCAGTTCGCGCGGGCGTCCGTAATCATAGAGGCGGTAAGTCAGATCGACATTCTGCTGGATCTCGAACAGCGAAAGCCCCGCGCCGATCGCGTGGACCGTGCCTGCGGGCACATGGAAAAAATCGCCGGGCTTTACCGGGTGCCAGGTCATCAGCGCCTCGATGCTGCCATCAAGCGCTGCGGCGCGCAGTTCGTCGCCCGTCATGGCGCTGGCAAAGCCCGCACCGATCACCGCGCCCGGCTCGGCAGAGAGGACATACCAGGCTTCCTCCTTGCCGCAGCGATGCCCGCTCGCCTGCGCCTGCGCATCATCGGGATGCACCTGGATCGAAAGCTTCTCCGAGGTGAACAGGCACTTTACCAGCAGATCGGGCGCGGCCTCATCGGCAAACCAGATCTCGCCGACCGGCGCCGCGCCATCCGCTACATCACCAAACATCGCGGGCAAATCGCGCCGCCCCCACACCTTCTCGACCGCGTGGCCTTCTAACTGACGGATCGCCATTGCCTCGCCCCTCAATGCCCGCTGGCAGCAGCGTGCGTGCCGCCATGGATCACCGCAGCACGGGCCGCGGCAAGTCCGAAACCCAGCAGGATGATGTAGCACGCCGCCGGAACCACGAAGGCAACCGCATAGCTCGTCGCCCCTGAGACCGCCCCGACGAGAAGCGGCACGAAGGCCCCGCCCACGATGGCAAAGCACAGGAAGCCCGAGGTTGCCTCTTTGCTTGCGCTCGACCGTTCGAGTGTGAGCGTGAAGATCACCGGGAACATGATCGAATTGAACAACCCGATACCGAGCGCCGCATAGCCTGCGGCCATGCCCCCGACCAACGCAATGAACAGGCAGATCGCCGCCGCCGCGCCTGCGAAGATCGCCAGCAGGCGGGTCGCCGGCACGCGGGTGAGCAGGACCGAGCCGATCAGCCGTCCAACCATTGCACCGCCCCAGTAAAGGCTTACCATCTTGCCCGCCTGTTCCAGCGAAACACCCAGCACGTCATCACTGTTGAGGAACAGCGCCATTTGCGTGCCGATGGCGACTTCCGCGCCGACATAAAGAAAGATCGCCCCGCCGCCGAGCATGGCCCAGCGCGCGGATGCGGCCTCGCGCAGCATGGCGAGCACCGATGCGGGGACAGGCTCCTGCGCGCCCTGTCGGGCCGCCCTGCCGATCAGGCCGCGGGCAAACCAGATGAACAGCGCGAGCAGCCCGATCAGCACCGCGATCCACAGAAAGGCCGCATCGATCCCGACCAGCGCCGCATTGCGCACGGCAGGATCGAGCACCGCGCCTTCCTCGATCTCGACCCCTTTGAGAAACAGCAGCGCGCCGACATAGGGGCCGATGAAGGTGCCGAGACTGTTGAAAGCCTGACTGAGGGTGAGGCGGAAATGGCTGCGGTCAGGCCGCCCCAGCACGGCCGCCAGCGGATTGGCGGCGACCTGGAGGATGGTGATCCCGCTGGCGAGAATGAACAGGCCGAGCAGCACCAGAGCATAGATCGCGACATTGGCCGCCACCAGCATCAGCATGCATCCGGCGATCATGGTGATCAGCGCGATCAGCACTGTCACCACTGATTTGCGCCGCGCCAGCAGGGCAGCAGCGGGCAGGCTCATCACGCCATAAGCGATGAAGAAGGCCGAAGCGCTGAGCTGCGCTTCGAAGTCCGAAAGGCTGAAGATCCCTTTCACCGCCGCGACCAGCGGGTCGATCAGCGAGGTGATAAAGCCCCACGCGAAGAACAGAGTCGTTACCGAGGCAAAGGCAAAGCCGGTGCCCGTTCCGGCTGGCGGATTGGCTTCCAACGGCACAACGCCCGCTGCCTTGTGGTTCGCCATTCCATTCCCTCCCCTTGGCCCTGCCATCTGTCCGCACAGCGCCGTTCAGGCGGTGATGCCCGGCACCTCTGGCCAGCAGGCAGCAGCGGTCGTAACGTTACTCTCCGCGGCGGAAGATAGCCGCCCAAACGATAGTGTAAAGAAAATTGTTTTAGGAAATAGGGACGGGATATCCCCGCACTCGCTTGCAGCTTTGTCGTTGCTGCGGCATGTTTGCAAAAATGATTTGTGGTATCTTGCGTTCAATCGCAGCAGCCGGGGAGCTTGGGATGATGGCATGGCAGGGCAAAGCTGGATGGCCAGTGCTTCTGGCATTGCTCGCGGCATCCTGCGAGCGCGCGCCGGACGAAGCCCCACTGCCCAAGGCGGCTACCGATTTCGCCGCATCAACATCCTGCACCGCCCCTCCCTCGCAACGGGTGCATATCAAGGGCGGCACCTTCATGATGGGCAGCAACGCCGTTTATGCCGAAGAAGGCCCGCCGCGCGAGACGCGGGTGGGCGAATTCTGGATTGATCCCCACGAAGTCACCAACGCCCAGTTCGCCGCCTTCGTGCAAGCGACCGGCCATGTCACCGTGGCGGAAAAGCCGGTCGATCCTGCTGCCTTCGGCGTGCCGGTTGAGCAGATCCCGGCCTATATGCTCAAGCCCGGCTCGGCGGTTTTCACCCCGCCCGATCGTCCGTCGCGCAACCATGCCGATTGGTGGGCCTATGTTCCCGGCGCCAGTTGGAAGAAACCCTATGGCCCGAACGGCCCTGATGCGGTGGCGGGCCAACCCGTGGTGCACCTCGCATGGGACGACATGCAGGCCTATGCGCGGTGGAAGGGTGGTCGCCTGCCGACCGAGGCCGAGTGGGAATATGCTGCCAGCGCCGGTGCGGCGGATTCCACTGCGCAGCCCGCGCCCGACGCCGCCAACAGCTGGCAGGGGGTGTTTCCCGTCGTCAACGAGGCCCGCGACGGCTTCAAGGGCATCGCACCCGTCGGCTGCTTCGCGCCCAACGCTTTGGGCCTTTACGACATGATCGGCAACGTCTGGGAAGTGACCGCGGATTTCTACCGCGCGGGGCATGATCCGAACGCGCGCGACAATCCGCGCGGCCCCGGCGAAAATGATGCCTATGACCCGCTCAATCCCGGCTTCGCCAGCCGGGTGATGAAAGGCGGCAGCTATCTCTGCGCGCCGAACTACTGCCAACGCTATCGCCCCGAAAGCCGGCAGGGCCGTGATCCCGGCCTTGGGGCCTCGAATGTCGGTTTCCGGCTTGCTTATGACGAACCGGGGTGAATGAACTGGCACGCGCCAATGGCGGCGGGATAGGGAGGCCGGGGTCGCATATCTGCCAGTAAATCCAGGCACAGCATGACCGGCTCATCGACTTGCGCAAGAAAAGGAATCGCGCGGCGCGATGATCAGTCGTGCCCAGGTTACGTGCGCCTGGCGGTGGGACATTCCCTCTTTCCGCCATGTGGCGCACCCGACAGGATTCGAACCTGTGACCTCTGCCTTCGGAGGGCAGCGCTCTATCCAGCTGAGCTACGGGTGCATCTGGGCCTGCGCCGGGGCGCGGTTGGCAGCACGGCACGCGATTAGCAAGCCTGTGGCCACAGCGCTAGCCCCGGAATTGCCCGCCGCGCCGCAATCGCCGCCGTAGCCTCGCATTCACCGCGCCGCGTTCTTAACCAATCTTCAAGGCAAGGGGCCTAGCCTCGACTCATGTCCGCGCTTCCCCCTGATGATATGCGCAACCTGCGCCAGACCGCCTTTGCCGCGCGGCACCCGGTCGATTCGATGATCGCCCGCTGGCATGCGATCCAGAACAGCGCAGGCAAATTGGCCGGACTGGCCGAGCTCGGGCAGGACAGCCTGCCGCTTGGCGAGACTGATTTCATCACCGCGCTGGAACAGGCTGGGGACTGGCAGTGCGAACTCGCCTGGCAGGCTGTCGAGGACATGGCCGCGATGCTCGATGCCGGCATGGCGGCGCTGGCGGTGCTGGAAAGCCGGGGCATCGCGCCGCGCATCCCGGCCCTGACACTGTGGCGCGAAGTCGATGCGGCGCAGCGCAACCTGCTGGCGATGTTGCGCCTTGCAAGCGAGAGCACGGCCACGGCCACAGCCTGAGCCCATCGCAGGCTTGACCGATGTTCGATCTATGTTCCATGCAGGGCCATGGTCGAGCCCGCGCCTGCCCCTTCTGATTCGTCGCTTGGCGCTGCCGATGTCGCGCGCGGAATCGCGCGGCTGTTTGCCCGCAATGACATCTGGTGCCTTGGCGAAGTGCCGTTGCGCAACGGGCGCCGCGCCGATCTGATGGGGATCGATGCCCGCGGACACGTGGTGATTGTCGAGATCAAGGTCGCCCGCGGCGATCTGCTGGGCGATGGCAAATGGGGCGACTACCTCGACTATTGCGACCGCTTTTACTGGGGGGTGCCGCCGCTGCTGGACCGCGCGCCGCTCGCCAGCGATGCCTTCCGGCCCGAGGCCTGCGGCGTGATTGTCGCCGATGGCTATGATGGCGAGATCCTTCGCCCGGCCCCGCTGGCTCCGCTGGCTGCCGCGCGGCGGAAGGTGCAGGTCGAACACCTCGCGCGGATTGCAATGCGGCGGCATGCCGCGCTGATCGATCCGCTCTGCGCCGTGCTGGATTAGCCCCGCCCGCATTTCACCGCTGTCGCGCCGCGCAAAATTGCGCCATGATGCCACCATGATCCCTGCTCACTGGCCTGTCCCGCTGGCGCTGTTCGTCGCTGGCTTTGCCGTTACCCTGATTGTCGCCCTGCGTTACCTGCTTACCAGCGGGCTGTTTGCCTGGCTGACACATCGGGTTCGCCCCGGTCTGTACGATGGCAAGCGGGCGCAGATCGGCAAGGAGATCCGCTGGTCGCTGATGTCTGCCGCGATTTACGGTGTGCCAGCCGGCATCGTGCTGTGGGGCTGGCGCAAATTCGGCTGGACCGAGATCACGCTGGCGTGGGACGCGCTGCCCGCCTGGTATTGGCCGGTCTCGGTGCTGATCTACCTGTTTGCACAGGATACGTGGTTTTACTGGAGCCACCGCGCGATGCACCGCCCGCGCCTGTTCCGGCTGGCCCATGCGGTGCATCATCACAGCCGCCCGCCCACGGCGTGGACCGCGATGAGCTTTCACCCGATCGAGGCGGTGAGCGGGGCGCTCCTGATCCCGCTGCTGGTGTTCCTCGTGCCGATCCACCTGTCGGCGCTTGCTACCGTGCTGACCGTGGCGACCGTCATGGGCGTCACCAATCACATGGGGTGGGAGATGTTCCCGCGCTGGCTTGTTCATTCGCGGTTGGGCGACTGGCTGATAACCGCCAGCCATCACGAGCGGCATCACGAGGATTACCAATGCAATTACGCGCTCTATTTCCGCTTCTGGGACCGGCTGTGCGGCACGGACCGCGGGTTGTCGCGCCGGATCGTCGAAGCGGCGGGGCGCGCCGTCCCTTCGCCCGCCTCAGTGCCCGCCGAGTGAAGCGGCTCGCGCTCTTCACGGGCCTGATCGGAGCAGGCTTCGCTGCGGCCCCCGCGAGCGCTGGCGAAGTGGTGATCACCGTCACCGATCTGCGCAGCACCAAAGGCGTGGTGCGGGCCTGCATGACCACGCGCGAGGATGTTTTTCCCAAGTGCATCAAGGACCCGGAATCGCACCGCGTGGTGGTGCCTGCTGGCGAAAAGGTCGAAATCCGCTTCACCGGCGTGAAACCCGGTCGTTATGCGATCGCGCTGCTCCATGATGAAAACAACAACGGCAAGGCGGATCGTGCGATGGGCATGATGCCCAAGGAAGGCTATGGCTTCTCCCGCGATGCGCCTGTGCGCATGGCTCCGCCCAAGTTCCGTGACGCCGTGTTCGAACAGGGCGAGACCCCCCAGCGCCTGACGGTCAAGATGCGCTATTTCCTCTAGCGCCCCGGCCCTGTGCCCGCCTGATCGGGCAGCGGGGACTTTCGCGCCGCACTTAACGCAATGTTTACTACAACCTGCCACTTTGCCCTGAGATCGACATAAGGGGCAGGTTGCGGCCATGGACACTTTGCGAGGCACTTTCGGTTCGGGCGACTCGGCCGGCCTGGATGATGCATACAGCCCCGAGGATGAGGGCGTGGCAGCGCGCGCGTCTGCTGCCGGAACCGTCTCGGTGAGCGCGATTGGTCAGGACGAGCGCCGGATGCAGGTGCGCGCCTACAACCATTGGGCCAGCCAGCTTGAAGACCGGATGTTCCCGCTGATCGAAGATCTCGATCCCGCCAGTCTCGCCGATTTCGGCCCTTACAGCGTGCTGATCGACTTCACCGGAGGGATCGAAGACCCGGCGGTGCAGTTCCTCGGCGATCGCCTTGCCGCGGAATGCGGCGCCTCTGGGCCGATCCAGCACTTGTCCGATGTGCCGCCGCGTTCGCTGCTCTCGCGCATCACCGATCACTATTTGCAAATCCTCGCGAACCATGCGCCGATCGGGTTCGAGGCCGAATTCGTCAACCAGCGCGGCTCCTCGACGCTGTATCGCGGCATTCTGCTGCCCTATTCAAGCGATGGCGAGACCATTGATTTCCTCTACGGGGTGATCAACTGGAAAGAGATCGCCGATCAGGTCGCGGCTGACGAACTGCTGCTCGAAATTGATCAGGCGCTCGATCTCGATTCCGCCATGGCGGAGGACGAGGAAGAAGCCGAGGAGCTGCCCGGTCGGGCACCCGATGCGCTCACCACCTGGGCGGATTCGCCTGCGGCGGAACTGGCGGGCGACGTCTCGAACATCGCGTCGCTCGGCCTTGGCACTTATCCGGTTGACTTCGACGAAGACTTCCCGACGCCGCAATTTGGCAGCGTCGGCGAAGATGAGGACGAGGGCGAGGACGATTTTGCGCGCTACGCGCTTGAAGGCGCGTTCGACGAGGATGAAGACGAAGAAGATGATGAAGAGGATGCCAGCGCGTCGTACAGCTTCGCCTCGTTGACAAAGTGTGTCGAAGGCACCGGCAAGAAGGCGATCGATCCCAGCGCCTTCGTGCTGCAAGAGGATGACGCGGCCGAACACGACGCGGGTGCCGATTACGCTGCGGTCGAGCCGGGTTACACCGCTTTCGAGTCGGATTATGCGGATGACGAACCGCACGAGGCCGCCGACATGGTTCCGGTGGCAGCGCCTGAACTTGGCGCGGATGCCGATCTCCATGATTTCCTCGCCGCCGCGCGTGAACTGGCTTACGCCGCCACGACGACCGAGGATCGCAGCCGCTGCGCGCTCTATGCGGCGGTGAGCCGGGCCTATGATTTCTCGCTCGCTGCCGAGGAATCGCCCGAAGATTATGCCGCGTTGATCGCCGAGGCGGGTCTTACGGTACAAGAGCGTGCGCCGATGACCCCGGTGGTCAAGCTGGTGTTCGGCGCGGATTACGACAAGACGCGGCTTACCGAATATGCCGCCGTGCTCAGCCATGCCCACAGGCTCACGCTGGAGCGCGGCACGCTGGCGCGCTTCCTTGAGGATTATGACGGCGGGCTCAAAGCCGTCGTCAAGGCCGAGCGCCGCCTGCGCCGTGGCGAGGCGGGCAAGGAGGTCGAGGATGACGGCGCGGTGCGTGAAGCGCTCGCGCAGGCGCTGCGCGCGCTCGAAGCGATGAGCCTTGAGGCGCTGGATGGCGGCGGCCCCGAATTCGCGCTGGTGCTGGTGCGCCGCGACGAGGTTGGCTGTGTCGAAATTCTCGGCGAACTGCCCGAGGATGTCGCCATGATCGAACGGGCCGCGCGTAAACTGGTCGGCTAAAAGCGCGCCTGCGGGCACGCTTCAGTTTCGGTTCAGGCCAAAACCTTGTAAGGCGGGCGGGTAATGCGCGCTTCACCCCCGTTTCAGCCGTTCCGCCTGCTCGCTCGCCTCCTTGCGATGCTGGCAGCCAGTGCGCTGGTGGTGCAGCCGATCGCAGCGCAATCGATCCTGCGCGATGCGGAAACCGAACAATTCATGATCGATCTGGCCGCCCCGCTGGTGGCGGCCTCCGAGCTTGAGCCGGGCAATCTCGAGCTTGTGCTGATCAATGACGGTTCGATCAATGCCTTCGTCGCGGGCGGGCAGATGGTGTTTGTCCATTCCGGCCTGCTCAATGCCGCGGATACCGCCAATGAAGTGCAGGGCGTGATCGCGCACGAAATCGGCCATATCACCGCAGGCCATGTCAGCCGGTTCGAGGAACGCACCAAGGCCGCCACCGGCATCAGCATCCTTTCGCTGCTGATCGGAGTCGGCGCGGCCTTGGCAGGCGCGCCGGAAGCGGCGTTCGGATCGATCATGGCTGGTCAGACCGCGGCGATGGGCTCCTTCCTCGCCTTTAACCGCGATCAGGAAGCCGCCACCGATCTTGCCGGGGCGCGCTATCTGTCGGGCGCGGGCATTTCCGGGCGCGGCATGATCAGGTTCTTCGAACGCCTGCGCAGCAATGAAATCCGCCGAGGTTTCAGCCAGTCGCAGGAAGCGGGCTATATGCGCACCCACCCGCTGACGGGTGATCGTATCCAGACCCTGCGCGATCTGCTTGAAGAGGACGCGGCGTGGGATGCCCCCGATGATCCCGCCTTGCAGGAGCGCTTTGTCCGGGTGCGGGCCAAGCTGTACGGCTATCTTGCCGAACCGCGCCGCACGCTGACCTATTTCCCGCCCTCCGATACGACGATCCCGGCGCGCTATGCGCGGGCCTATGCCTACCACAAGGACGCGCAGATCAACAAAGCGCTCGCCGAGGTGGAGGCCCTGATCGCGCGCGAGCCCGACAATCCCTATTTCCTCGAGCTGAAAGGCCAGGTCCTGCTTGAATCAGGCCGGGTGCGTGAAGCGCTCGAGCCGCTCAAGCGGGCGACCGAGCTGACTCGCAATCACCCCCTGATCGCCTCGGTCTATGGCCATGCCCTGATCGCGACCGAGGACAACGATTTCCACGGCGAGGCCGAGCGCGTGCTGCGGGCTGCGGTATCGCGTGATCGCTTCAATCCTTTCGCGTGGTATCAGCTCGGCGTTGTTTATGCCGAACGCGGCGATATTCCCCGCGCGCGGCTGGCCAGTGCCGAACAGCAGGTGATGAACCGCCGCTATCCCGAAGCGCTGCGCAACGCACAGGCCGCCGAGGCTGCACTGCCCTATGGCTCGCCCGACTGGATCCGCGCGCAGGATATCTCCTTGCAGGCGCGCGCCGAACTGGAACGGCTGAGCAAGCAGCGCTAAGGACCTCTGATGACCGATCCGAACCCCCGCCAGCCGCTGCGCTGGTCGCACACCCTGCTTACCGCGCTGCTCGCGCTGATCTTCGGCTTCGCCGGCGCGGCGATCTGGTCTTATTCCGGGCTGGGCGACAGCCGCACCCGCAGCTACTTGCTAGCCAATCCCGATCTCCTGCCGCAGATGGTTTCGGCCTATGAAGCGCAGGAAGCGCAAAAGCGGCTCGCCAATATCGACAGCCAGGTCTTCACACCTTTTCCCGGCGCGGTGATCGGCAACCCGCAAGGCAAGCGGGTGCTGGTCGAATTCACGGACTATAACTGCCCCTATTGCGCCAAGAGCTTGGAAGATGTGGAGCGGCTGGTCGCGGATGACCCCGATCTCAAGGTCGTGATCCGCGAATGGCCGATCTTTGAAGGCAGTGACATTGCCTCGCGGATGGCGCTGGCTGCCGCAATGCAGGGCAAGTATCGCGCTTTTCACGAAGCCATGTTCCGTATCGGTGATCCGGCCGAAGCCGCGCGCGCCGCCGGGCTCGACATGGCGCGGGCGCAAGCCGACGGGATGTCGCAGGCCGTCAACGATGAACTCGCGCGCAATGCCGAACTCGCCCGGACGATGGGCTTCAATGGCACCCCGGCATGGATCGCGGGCAAGCAGACGATTTCCGGTGCGGTCGGCTATGCGGCGCTGAAGCGCGCGCTTGAGGACAGCAGCGCAAGCTGAACGGTGGGGCAGCCGTGGTTGCGTTTCCCCGGCACGCAGGCACGCTGCATGTTCTTGTCGCCATCATGGCGACGCCGCTGGCCGCTGCGACCCCGCCACCTCTTGAGGGTATTAACCTTGCCGCTGAACGCGCTGCCATCGCTCGCTTTCAGGATCATGATCAGCGCTTGCAGGATATGGGCTGGCGGCTGGTGCGCGGCAATGCGGCATTCTGCCCGCAGGTGATCCCGTCGATCGGGCTGCAATTGCAGGACGCGGCAAGCTATGGCCGGCCCGAGATCGCCCGTGCCGCGCTCGGGCTTACCGGCGATTTCGCGGTGCAGACCGTGGCTGCGGGCTCCCCGGCGCAGCAGGCAGGAAGCCTCACCCGCAACCGCGAGATCACCCGCTTGGAGCGGTTTGATCCCAATGGCTGGCCGGCGGGCGCGCAGTTGGACTGGCAAAGGCTCGCCCGCGCGCATGATCATATCACCGCGATGCTGACCGACCATGGCGGTATCGCGATCGGCTTTGCCGATGGCGCTGCGGTGCGTGTTCAGCCTGCCCTCGTCTGCGCAACCCGCTTCGAACTGATGGGCGAAGGCACCGCCGCGGTGGCTGATGGCACGCGCGTGGTGATCGGGATCGAAGCGCCCGGCTTTGCCGATGATGATGCCATGTTCGCGGCCATGCTCGCCCATGAGCTGGCGCATAATCTGCTGGGCCATGCCGCTTGGCTTGATCGCAAGGGCCGGGCCGCGGGCCAGAGCAGGCGCACCGAGCGTGAGGCTGATCGCCTGATGCCATGGCTGCTCGCCAATGCGGGCTTTGCGCCCGAGGTGGCGGTGGGCTTCATGCAGGCATGGGGGCCGCGCCTTCCTGCAGGGCGCCTGATCGCACCCACGCATGATAGCTGGACCAGGCGGGTGCGGGCGATTGCGGCGGAATTGCCGCTGATCGCTGCCGCCCGCGCGGTTGAAGGCGAGGCCGATTGGCGGCGTCATTTCCGGCGCGAGATCGTCCCTGACGATGGGGGGTGACCGCCGCTGATCTGCGACCAATGGTGGCATATGCGCGCCTTTCGCTGCCCACGGCGCGCGAAAGGCGGTGCAGGCCCTCGCAAAATCAGCTAGGCTCGTTCCCTATGGCAGTGCTTGCAATCCAGCCCGCGCCGTTCTTTGCGAGCAAGAACAGGGCGTTCTGGAACCTTCAGCTGGCGGGCTGGGGGGGCGCTTTCGTGCTGCGCGGCGCTTCGCAGATCGTGAGCGGTCAGCCGCCGAGCGTGCTGGTGCTGATCCTGCTGACCACGATCACCGGCTTTTCGATCAGCTGCATTCTTTCGGTGGTCTATCGCCAATTGATCCACCGCCGCCCTCTGATCACCTGGGGCGTGACAACCTTGGCACTGATGCTGGCGGTGATCTGCCACGCTTCGATCGATGCCTGGGTACAGGGCATCTATTACCCCAACACCGCTGAAATCACCTTTGCCCAGCGCTTTATCGCGCTGATCCTGTTCCCGCTTACGCTGCTCGGCGGGTGGAGTGCGCTCTACTACGCGATCAATTTCTTCCTGACCGTTGAGGAACAGGCTGACCGGTTGGAGCGGCTCGAAGCCCAGACCACCGCGGCCCAGCTGGCGATGCTGCGCTATCAGCTCAACCCGCATTTCCTGTTCAACACGCTCAATTCGATCTCGACGCTGGTGCTGCTCAAGCAGACCGAACCCGCCAATGCCATGCTGACACGGCTTTCGGGGTTTCTGCGCCACACATTGATCACCGAGCCGGGGAGCCTTGTCACCCTCGCGCAGGAGATCGAGACCTTGCAGCTCTATCTCGATATTGAACGGATGCGCTTTGAAGAGCGTTTGCGCACTCATTTCGAGATTGACGATGCCGCGCTGGGGGCCCAGCTGCCCTCGATGCTGTTGCAACCGCTGGTCGAGAACGCGATCAAATATGCCGTAACCCCGCAGGAAGAAGGTGCGCGCATTTCGGTGAGTGCGCGGGTGCTGGGCGAGCGTCTCCGCATCACCATCGAGGATACCGGGCCGGGGACGGAAGAGCCGCTCAGGCTTGATCAGCTCGATCCCGGCCGCCTGCGCGCCGTGAGCGAGCCGGGCCAGCCCGTGTCCACCGGGGTCGGGCTTGCCAATATCCGCAACCGCCTGATCCAGGCCTATGGCGATGCCCAGCTCTTCGAAACCCGCTCCGAGCCGGGCGGCGGGTTCACGGTTCTCATCGAAATTCCCTATGTCCGGGCCAAACCGCCCGAGGCCGCCGCACCCCCCGCATCAGCGGCCACCCCGTCCCAGGCTTCCGGCGCTGAGCCCGGGCGGGTCATCCCCCTCAATCCCCAGCGCTCCACGGGATCCTAAAGACCTATGACGATACGCACGATCCTCGTCGATGACGAGAAGCTCGCCATTCAGGGTTTGCAATTGCGTCTCCAGCCCTTCGAAGATGTCGAGATCATCGACACCTGCGCCAACGGGCGCGAGGCGATCCGCAAGATCAAGACGGAAAAGCCCGATCTGGTTTTCCTCGATATCCAGATGCCCGGTTTCGATGGCTTTTCGGTGGTCAAGGGCGTGATGGATATCGAACCGCCGCTATTCGTCTTTGTCACCGCCTATGAAGAACACGCGATCCGCGCCTTCGAGGCCAATGCCGTCAATTATTTGATGAAGCCGGTTGACGAACAGAAGCTTGCCGACACCATCGAGCGCGTGCGCCAGCGCCTCGCCGAGAAGAAATCCGCCGAGGATGCCGAACAATTGCGCGATGTGCTCGCCGAAGTGGCCCCGGATATCGCTGCCGATCTCGCCGAAACGGCGTCGACGGCGGTGGATACCGCTGACCGCTTTGAAAAGCTGATCAATGTGAAGGATCGCGGGCAGATCTTCCGGGTCGAGGTCGATACCATCGAACATATCGAGGCGGCGGGTGATTACATGATCATTTCGACCGGCGACAATTCGCTGGTGCTGCGCGAGACGATGAAGGATCTCGAACGCCGGCTTGATCCGCGCAAGTTCCAGCGCGTCCACCGTTCGACAATCGTGAACCTCGATCTGGTGCGGCAGGTGCGCCCCCACACCAATGGCGAATGCTTCCTGGTGCTGGAAAGCGGTGCCGAGGTGAAGGTATCGCGCAGCTACCGCGACGTGGTCGCCCGCTTCGTGCATTGATGTGTGCGAGCCCGCCTCCGCGAGCCCGCCTCCGCGGGCTCGTCCTCGCCAGACGCGCAGCAAGCTGCGCCCGCTGCGGGCGGGCGGTCGCCCTTGCGGAGCCTGCGGCTCCGAGTGTGAACAAACACCGTTCGTGCTGAGCTTGTCGAAGCACTGTTTTTCCTTCTACCAAAGACAAGGACAGCCCTTCGACAGGCTCAGGGCGAACGGAGTTTCACTTTTGACCTTCACCCTCCCCGGCTTCGACCTCGCCCGGTTCGTTCGCGCAACCCTCGCCGAAGATCTCGGCGAGGGGCTGCCCGGCGGCGGGCGCGACGTTACCTCGGAAAGCGTGATCCCCGTCGATGCGCGCTTTTCGGGCGTGATGGACAGCCGCGATGCGATTGTCGTGGCGGGCCTGCCGCTCGCCGAGGCCTTCTTCCGCGAGCTTGACCCCGAATGCACCCTCGAAATCCTCGTCCATGACGGTGATCAGGTGCCTGCCGGGACCGATCTCATGCGGATCGAAGGCCGCGCCCGCGCGCTGCTGACGGCGGAGCGCAGCGCGCTCAACACGGTGCAGCATCTCTCGGGCATCGCCACCCTGACCCACGCCTATGTCACCGCGATGCGCGGGCCGGGCGGCAATCCTGCCTGCACGCTGCTCGATACACGCAAGACCATCCCCGGCCTGCGCGCGCTGGAGAAATACGCAACGCGGCAAGGCGGGGCGCAGAACCACCGCATGGGGCTGTGGGATGCGGCGATGATCAAGGATAATCACGTCGCTGTTGCCGGTTCTGTCGAAGAAGCGGTGCGGCGCGCGCGCGCGGCGGGTGTGGATCGCATCATCTGCGAAGTCGATGAACTCGCCCAGATCGAACCGGCGCTCGCTGCCGGGGCGCATCACCTGCTGCTCGACAACATGGCGCCGGACATGCTGGCCGAAGCCGTGCAGATGGTGGCGGGCCGGGTGCCGACCGAAGCGAGCGGCGGGGTGAACCTCCAGACCATCGCGGCCAAGGCTGCGAGCGGGGTCGATTACATTTCGGTCGGACGCCTGACGCAGAGCGCGCCCGCCGCGGATATCGGGCTAGACTTCAAGCCCCTATGATCCCGCTGTCGCAGCCTCGCCCTACCGCGATCAACATTTTTGCTGCTGCGTTCTTTACGGCGGCCTTGGTGCCGTTTCTCGACGGTATCAGCGATCTCGCGCTGACGGAAACACGCTTGCAAGTGGAATATCCCTATTTCCCGTGGGACCGCGACCGCGTGATCATCTGGCTATCGAGCTGGCTCACGATTGCCCTGATCCCGCTGGCGATGGTGTGGCTGCTGGCGGCGCCCTTTGCGCGTTGGCTGGTGAGCGCGATGACGCTGCTCAAGGCTCCCGGCGCGCTGGCGAGCGCAGCGGTGCTGATTGAAGGCAATGGCGAGGCAGAACGACTGATCAGCTTCGCCTTTGCGGTGCTCGGCGTCGTGATGCTGTTCCTGCCTGCGAGCCAGCAATGGTTTGCTCGGCCCAAGGAGATTGATCCTGCGGTGTTCGAATAGCCTGCTGGCTCTGGCCGCGCTGGCGCTGCCCGCCGCAGCCCATGCCCAGGCCTATCAATGCCGCGCGCCGCAGGTGGCCCGCGTCCCTGCGATCACCCCCGATGGCCCGCGCCGGGTCCTGCCTGTAAGCGGCTACACGCTGGCGCTGTCGTGGAGCCCGGAATTCTGCAAACCGCGCCAAGACGCGCGCGCCCATGCGTTCCAGTGTTCGGGCGCGCAGGGCAGCTTCGGGCTGGTGGTGCATGGGTTGTGGCCGGAAAGCGGGCAGGGCTGGCCCCAGTGGTGCCCCTCCGAGGCAAAGCTCACCCCTGCCGATTTGCGCGGCGCGCTGTGCATCATGCCCTCGGACCGGCTGGTTGCCCGGCAATGGGCGAAGCACGGAGCCTGCATGACCAAGCGGCCTGCGACCTATCTCGGCGTCACCCGGATCTTGTGGCAATCGCTGCAAATTCCCGATTACGACCGGCTTAGCCGCGAGGAGGCGCTTACGGCCGGGGCCATCCGCCGCGCCTTTGCCGCGGAAAACCCCGGCTGGCCGGTGAGCGCGATCGGGGTCAAGCTCAACGCGCGCGGTTGGCTCGAGGAAATCCGCCTGTGCTATTCGGCGCGGTTCCGCCCGACCCGCTGCACCGCGGGGAGCTGGGGCGCGAAGGATGGCACGCCCGCGAAGATCTGGCGCGGCATGTAGCCACGCAGATCGCAGGACTTCGCACCGGAACTGGTGTAGATGGCACGGGTGAACAGGTCTTCAGCGGGGGTCCTATGAAGCGAGGGATCGGCGGATTTGCGGTTTTGATCGCGCTTGTTGTTGCGGCATTTTTCGTCAGTCCGTGGCCGAGTGTTTGGATCATCCGCGCGGTCTTTGATCGCGGGGCTGCCGAGGCTTCGGCCAAGCTTGCGAACCTTGTTCCGGACTCCATCACGACCACGCGCCACCGCTATGATCCGGCTGATCCGCAGGCGATGCTTGATATTCACCGACCTGCCAATCTGGTCGCCAGCGCACCGGTGGTGGTGTGGATCCACGGCGGCGGATTTGTTTCGGGCCGGCGCGGGGACATCACGAATTACGCCAAGATCCTCGCCGGCAAGGGCTTTGCTGTCGTCAACATCGATTACACCATCGCGCCCGAGGCGACTTATCCCGGCCCGATCCGCCAGACCCTGCGCGCGTTGGCCTTCCTCGACCGCGAAGGCGCAAGTCTTGGACTGCCGAGCAGGCGCTTTGTGCTCGCAGGCGACAGCGCGGGCGCGCAGATCGCCGCGCAGACCGCGGCGGTCGTTACCCATCCCGCCTATGCGCGGCTGGTGGGCGTGACGCCCGAGCCGGGCGGCTACCGCATTGCCGGGGCGCTGCTGCATTGCGGGGTCTATGATATCGCCGATATGGGCCGGGACGGGGGGCTGCTGGGCTGGTTCGTCGGCTCGGCCGGCTGGGCCTATAGCGGCAAGCGCGACTGGCGCGATGACCGCCAGTTCCTCACCATGTCGCTCGCCCCGCACCTGACCCAAGCCTTTCCACCTGCCTTTATCAGCGCGGGGAATGCCGATCCCCTCGGCCCGCAATCCGTGGCGCTCGCCCGCAATCTGGCCGCCGCCGGGGTGCCGGTCGAGACGCTGTTCTTCCCGCCCGATCATCAGCCAGCGCTGGGGCATGAATACCAGTTTGATCTGGCCACGGCAGCGGGGCGGCTGGCGCTGGAAAGATCGGTGGAATGGCTGCGTCAATTGGGCGAGGCGCCTTGAGCGCGCGTTGCTTGCGGCAAGGCGCGCTCGCGTAGGGCGCAGCCTTGTGGCGGGATCAGCCGGTCAGGATTTCAAACCTTGGTTCATAGGTGATCGGGAAGTTCACCGACCGTGCGATGAAGCAATAGCGATGCACATCGTGATGGATCGCTTCGGCCAGACCAAGGTCAGTGCCGTGCGCGACCACGATCATCGGCCGCAAGGTCGCGCGCAGGAATTGCCCCGAACCATCAGCGTGCACCTCACCCATGCCAAGCGGATCATCGGTGTAGCGGTGGACGACAATCCCGGCGTTGCTGGCGAGGTGGAGATACCACAGCATGTGGCAGCTCGAGAGCGATGCCAGCAGCAGGTCTTCCGGATTGGGCAGGGCCGGATCGCCGCCGAGGAGCGGATCGTTCGAACAATGGATCACCGGCTTGCCGGGCGTCACCACATCCCACGTGCGATCATAGCCGCGATAGGTCCGCGTCCCCTCGCCGCGATTGCCGGTCCAGTCGATCCGGCAGGTGTATGCGTGTTCCCGGGCCATCCCGCCCATCCTCCCCACGGCTGGCTTGCAATTTCCGATCCGATAGCACCATCGCCTTGAAAGGAAACTCGGTTGCTGGGCACGCGCGCCGTCGCTTTCGGCCATCCAGCTTCCTGTGGCATCTCCCGCTCTCTCGACGGGATGCGCAAAATGGCGTATTTCTTCCTCCGGATCGCCTACCTAGGGGTGTCAGCCCACCATCTGGCAAGGGACGTGCGATGAAACAGGGGCTTGTCAATCTGTTGCCGCCCGCGACGCTTGCGGCGGTGTTCGCTTTCTGGGCCTTTGCTCCGCAAGCCTGGGTCGAAACGCCGTGGACGATCGTCGTGGTCGGCCTTGTCGTGATCGCCTTCGTGCAAGTGATGGAACTGGTGTTCGAGCGGCACGAAGGCTGGCGCATCAATCGCCGCGAGCTGGCGACGGATATCTTCTATGTTGCCTTCGGCTACGGCGTGATCGGGTTTCTCAGCGATACCCTGATCAATTCGCCGCTGCGCGAACTCAAGCAGGAGCTTGGCATCGCCACGCCGTGGCTCGCCGATATGCCCTTCCTTGTGCAGGTGCTGGCGGTGATGCTGCTGTTCGAATTTGGCCAGTACTGGATGCACCGCGCGATGCACAATTGGCATCCGCTGTGGTTGACCCATGCGCCGCATCATCATGTCACCCAGCTCAACGCGATGAAGGGCTTTATCGGCAATCCGATCGAGTTGTTCCTGATCAGCCTCGGCGTGATTGCGCTGCTTGATGTTGATCTGAACGCGCTGTTCGCCGCAATCACCGGCCCGGGCGTGATCGCCACCTATGCCCATGCCAATGTCCGGGCTGATCCGCCGATCTGGTATGGCTTCCTCTTCACCACGATCCGCAATCACAGCCTGCACCACACCGCGCTCAGCTATGAAGACACCCGCTGCAATTACGGCAATTCGGTGATCCTGTGGGACCGCGTGTTCGGCACCTATCGCGAAGGGGAATCGGCGGTTGTCGGGCAGGACGAACGCAAGCGCCTCTCGATCCGGGAGCAGTGGCTGTTCCCGATCCTGCCGTGGCTGGAAAAGCGCAAGCTGGCTGGTGGCTAGCGGCCCCTTAACCGGGGTGCGCGGCGATCCATTCTTCGACCACCGGCGCAACCTTGGTGCGCCAGCGGCTCCCGTTGAAGATGCCGTAATGGCCCGCGCCTTCGGCCATGTAGTAGCGCTTCTTCGCTTCGGGCAGGTTCGGGGTCAGCTTGAGCGCGGCACGGGTCTGGCCGAGGCCTGAAATATCATCGCGCTCGCCTTCGATCGCGAGCAGCGCGGTATCGGTGATCTGCGTGATATCAACCAACTCGCCCTTGTGGCGGAACTCACCCTTGGGGATCGAGTGCTTCTGGAACACCTCTTCCACCGTCTGGAGGTAGAATTCGGCGGTCATGTCGCAGACGCTGCGATATTCGTCGTAGAAATCCTTGGTCGCCTGCGCGCTCGCTTCATCGCCGACGGTGAGATGCTTGAACATCTCGTAATGGCTCATCATGTGGCTCGACAGGTTCATGCTCATGAAGGCCGAAAGCTGCATGAAACCGGGATAAACCCGGCGGCCCGAACCCCGGTATTTGAGCGGCACGGTGGCGATCACGCTCTGACGGAACCATGCGATCGGGCGCTGCATCGCCATGTTGTTGACGACCGTGGGACATTCGCGGGTGTCGATCGGCCCGCCCATCATGGTCAGGGTGAGCGGCGCGGCGGGTGACTTATGCAGATTGAGCAAGGCCGTTGCGGCAAAGGCCGGCACGCTCGGCTGGCACACCGCCATCATGTGGATGCGGTGGCCGCCATTGGCCTCGGTGATGAATTCGGCAAAGTCGATCAGGTAGTCGATGTAATCATCAAGATCGAACTTGCCCGCCGATAGCGGCACATCACGGGCATCAGCCCAATCGGTGATGTAAACCTCGCAGGATTCGAGCATCCGCTCAACCGTTCCGCGCAGCAGCGTGGCATAATGCCCGCTCATCGGGGCGACGATCAGCAGCTTCGGGCGATCATGTGACACACCCTCGACGCGAAAGCGAAGCAGATCGCCGAACGGACGCTTGAGCACCGTGGACTGCACCACCGGATGCGAGGTGCCCTCGATTTCGACATGGGTGATGCCGAATTCCGGCTTGCCATAATGCGCGGTGGCGTGGGCGAAGACGTCCAATGCGCTCGCCATCATCGGGCCCATGCCGAAATAATCGAGCGATTTGGCAGGCCCGGCCAGCACATTGGCACCCATCGCAGCAAAGGCACTGGCGCTCGACATCCAGGTGCGCTGGAGTTCATAGGCGTGGTAGAGCATGTGCGGCCCCTTGCTGGCGTGACGAACACTTGCGCTTCTCGGTGGAGCGCTTGGCACCAGCAAATGGGCCTGTTTGGCCGATTGTGCAACGCACAATTTACGCAGGCGCCGGCATGGCCTGTGGGGATTTGCGCTTTTTGCGCGTGAAATTCCGGCAGCCAGCGCCTAGATGACGCAGGATGAGCGGCGAAATCAGCGAACCCAGCGCGGTCAGCAGCAATGTGACGGCCCCCGAGATGGCAGAAACGGGAGAGCCCGCAGCGGCCATGCCGCGTTCGCGCTCGCTCGCGCCCTTGCGCATGGTGTTCGGCACCGCCGCGCAATATCCGCGCGAAATCGCCCTCGCCTTGCTCGCGCTGGTCATCACCGCGGCCGCAACCTTGGCGATCCCGTGGCGGTTCAAGGTGATCATCGATGAAGCGTTCGGCGGCACCGCGAGCACCGAGGCGATCGGTCACGCCTTCCAATATCTGATGATGATCGTGGTCATCCTCGGGCTCGGCACGGCGATGCGGTTCTATTTCGTGAGCTGGCTTGGCGAACGGGTGGTGGCCGATATCCGTCTCAAGGTGCAGCGCAATCTGCTGCGCCTCTCGCCCGGCTTCTACGAGGAAAACAGCCCCAAGGAAATCTCCAGCCGGATGACCAGCGACACCGCGATCATCGAAACCGTGGTGGGGACGACCATTTCCGTTGCCCTGCGCAACACGCTGACCGGCATCGGCGGCACGCTGTTCCTGATCTACCTCGCCCCCGGCCTGACAATGGGGCTGCTGATCGGCATTCCGCTGGTGATCGCACCGATCGTGTTTTTCGGGCGCAAGATCCGCGCTGTCTCGCGCTCAAGCCAGGACCGGATTGCCGATGTCGGTGCCTATGTCACCGAAGTGCTGTCGGCGATGAAGATCGTGCAGAGCTTCGGACAGGAGCAGCGCGAGGGTGAACGCTTTGCCGCCGTCGTCGAGCGCACCTTCGAGACCGCACGCAAGCGCATCCTGCTGCGCGCCGTGATGACCTCAATCGTTATCCTGCTGGTGTTCGGCGGGGTGACAATGGTGATGTGGCGCGGTGCGCTGGCGGTGGCCGAAGGCGCTATCAGCGGCGGCACCATCGCGGCATTCGTGATCACCGGCGGGTTGGTCGCCGGTGCCTTCGGCGCACTGACGGAGGTCTATGGCGATCTCTTGCGCGGTGCCGGCGCGGCCAGCCGCCTTGCCGAACTGCTCGAAGCCCAGCCTGCCATCGCCCCTCCGGCGCGGCCCGAGGCCTTGCCCAGCCCGCCGCGCGGCAGCCTGTCGTTCCGCAATGTCACCTTCCGCTATCCGGCGCGGCCCGATACCCCGGCGCTCAAGGATTTCACGCTCGAGATCGAACCGGGCGAGACGATTGCGATTGTCGGGCCTTCGGGCGCGGGCAAGTCGACGATCTTCCAACTGGTCGAGCGATTCTATGATCCGCAGATCGGCACGATCCGGCTTGATGGCGTGCCGCTCACCATGGCTGATCCCGCCGATGTGCGTGCGCGGATCGCGCTGGTGCCGCAGGATGGCGTGCTATTCAGCGCCAATGCGCGCGACAATCTGCGCTACGGCAATTGGAACGCCTCCGATGAGGACATCTGGCAGGCCGCGCGCGCGGCCAATGCCGAAAGCTTCCTCAAGCGCCTCCCCAATGGCCTCGACACCTATCTTGGCGAAGGCGGAACCCAGCTTTCGGGCGGCCAGCAGCAACGTGTGGCGATTGCCCGCGCCTTGCTGCGCGATGCACCGATCCTGTTGCTCGACGAGGCGACCAGCGCGCTTGATGCCGAAAGCGAGCAATTGGTCCAGCAAGCGCTCGAAGGGCTGATGGCGGGGCGCACCACCTTGGTGATCGCGCACCGGCTGGCCACGATCCGCGCGGCAGATCGCATCATCGTGATGGATGAAGGCCGGATTGTCGAGCAGGGCACGCATGATAGCCTGTCCAAGGCTGGCGGGCTTTATGCGCGGCTTGCCCGGTTGCAGTTCGCGGCCGAGGCTGCAGCCTGATCACGGGCGCGCTTTTTCGACCAAGCGCGGACCTGACCTGACAAGCTGCGGTGATCCGCCGACAGGCTGGTGTATGCCGCTGCATCTTCATTTCACTGAAGCCAAAACTCGGGGAGACTTTGCCATGATCCGCACGACCGCATTTTTCGGGGTGAGCCTGGCCGCTTTGGCACTGGCCACGCCTGCTTTCGCACAAGACACCGCGCATGAGGATCACGATCACGCCGGGGTGCACACTCTGCTTGCTGAAGCGGAAGCCGCAACGCCGGCCGCGGTGCCCGTGCCGACCATGAGCTTTGGCAGCTGGGGTGTTGATCCCAAGCTGCTGTCCACCACGGTGCATCCGGGCGATGATTTCTTCGCTTACGTCAACAAGCCGTGGCTGGATGCCAATCCGCTCCCGGCCGAATTCAGCCGCTTTGGCGCTTTCACGCTGCTTAGCGAAAAGAGCACGGCTGACGTCAAGGCGCTGCTCGATGAGCTCGTTGCCAAGCCTGCCACCACGCTGAGCTATGACGAGCGCCGGATTGTCGAGGCCTACAAGGCGTTCCTCGATACCGACGCCATCGAGAAGGCGGGCATGGCGCCAGCGATGCCCTATCTCGATCGCATTCGCAGCGCGACCACGCTTGAGGCGATGGTTGAGCTGTGGGCCGAACCCGGTTTCGCCAGCCCGATCGGCGGCGGGGTCAATGTCGATGCCAAGCAGCCCGATCGCCACATTGCCTATCTCAGCTTTGGCGGCATGGGTCTGCCCGATCGCGATTACTATCTCGATGAAAGCGAGAAGGGCCGCGCCATCCAGGCGCAATACAAGGCCTATATTGCCTTCCTGCTGGGGGAGGCAGGCTATGCCGATGCCTCCGCGGCGGCTGATGCGGTCTATGCGCTCGAAGATCGCATCGCCCGCACCATCGCGTGGGATCGCACGGTGCAGCGCAACCGCGATCTGACCTACAACCTCCTCACGGCCGATGATATCGCCGCCCTGCCGGGCAGCGCGCCGCTGGTGGCGATGCTGGCCAAGACCGGTCTCGACAAGAGCCCGGGCTTCGTTGTCAGCACCATGCCGCCGTCGGATGAGCGCGCCGCCGAGCTTGGCCTTGATGCCGCCACCCGCGCCAAGATCGGCAGCGGCCTGCCCGGCATGCTCAAGCTGCTTCAGGACGTGCCGGTCGCCACCTTGCAGGCGTGGATGACGAAGCAGTTCCTCAACGGCAATGCCGCGGTCCTGCCCGCGCGCTTCGACGAGGCCAATTTCGCGTTCTACGGCAAGGTACTGAGCGGTGCGCCCGAACAGCGTCCGCGCTGGAAGCGCGCGGTGGCCGCGACCGAAGGCATGCTGGGCGAGCGGCTCGGCGCGCTTTATGTCGCGCGCTACTTCCCGCCGGAAAGCAAGCAGGCGATGGATGAGCTGGTCGCCAACCTGCGCCTCGCGCTCGCCGAATCGATCAACGAGATCGACTGGATGGGCGAGGCGACCAAGGCCGAAGCCCGCGCCAAGCTCGCCAGCTTTGATCCCAAGATCGGGTATCGCGACAATCTCGAAACCTATGAAGGCCTCGAAATTGCGCCGGGCGATCCGATTGCCAACCGCATGGCTGCGGCCAAGTGGGGCATGGCCGACAACATCGCCAAGCTCGGCAAGCCGATCGATCGCACCGAATGGTTCATGTTGCCCCAGACGGTGAATGCCTATTACAACCCGACCAAGAACGAGATCGTCTTCCCGGCGGGCATCCTGCAACAGCCGTTCTTCGGCCTGACAGCGGATATCGCGGTGAACTACGGCGGGATCGGCGGCGTCATTGGCCACGAAATCTGCCATGGCTTTGACGATCAGGGCTCCAAGTCCGATGCCAAGGGCATGCTGCGCAACTGGTGGACTGATGAAGACCGCAAGGCCTTTGATGCGCGCGGCGATGCGCTGGTGGCGCAATACAATGCCTTCTGCCCGCTTGATGACGGCAAGACCTGCGTCAATGGCCGCCTGACGCTGGGCGAGAATATTGGCGATGTCGGCGGGCTGAGCCTTGCTTACCGCGCCTACAAGATCGCGACCAAGGGCAAGGACGTGCCGGTGATCGACGGGCTGACCGGCGATCAGCGCTTCTTCCTTGCCTGGGCACAGGTATGGCGTTCGACCCAGCGCGAGGCGAATTATCGCACGCGGCTGCGCACCGATAACCACAGCCCCGAGGAATATCGCGTCAACGGCGTCGTGCGCAATCTCGACGCCTGGTACGAAGCCTTCGGCATCACCCCCGATCACGCGCTCTATATCCCGCCGGAAAAGCGCGTCCGCATCTGGTAAGCCCTTGCAAGGCCCGCCCGATCAACCGGGCGGGCCTTTTGGGTTTGACAGGGCGGTGTGGCTCGTTGAAGCGGTGGGCCCATGGGTGAAATCATCACAGCGATCCTGCTCGGCATCCTTGAGGGGCTGACCGAATTCCTCCCTGTCTCCTCGACCGGGCACCTGATCCTTGCGACCGAGCTGTTCGGGTATGATGCCGCGCAATGGGCGCAGTTTAATGTCGTGATCCAGCTTGGCGCGATCCTCGCGGTGGTCGTGACCTACTTCCGTTACCTGTGGGGCATGGCGATGGGCCTGCTGCGCTGGGAGCCGGTGGCGGTGCGGTTTGTGCGCAACCTCCTGATCGCTTTCATGCCCGCGGCCGTGATCGGCCTGCTGGTGAAGGATCAGATCGATACCATGCTCGAAACCCCGCTCGTGGTGGGCTGGGCGCTGGTGATCGGCGGCATCGCGATGCTCGGGCTTGAACGGACGGTAAAGCCCGGCGCGGATACGGGTGTCGCCGATGTGCCGCTCGCCAAGGTGGTCGGGATCGGGTTCGTCCAATGCCTCGCCATGATCCCTGGCACAAGCCGTTCGGGCGCGACGATCCTCGGTGCGCTGGCGATGGGCGTGGGCCGCAAGACCGCCGCGGAATTCAGCTTCTTCCTCGCGATCCCGACCATGCTGGGCGCGGCGACCGTCAAGATCCTTTCCGAGCCGGAAAAGCTGCTCGCCGGTGGCGGGCTGATCGGCTGGAGCGAGATCGCCATTGGCCTTGCCGCCGCGTTCCTGGCCGCGCTGGTCGTGATCCGCGCCTTTGTCACCTATGTCAGCCGCTTCGGTTTTGCTCCCTTTGCATGGTATCGGATTGTCATCGGCAGCGCGGCGATTGCCTGGCTGCTGCTGCGCTAGGGCATTTGGCGCGGAACCAGCGGCGGGCTCGCGGGTTCTCGCACCAACGCAAGGCAAGTGGTTTAAAGGGAATTGAGCGACAGATGGCGGTTCTGGTGTTGATCGTGCTGGGAGTGACTTTGGGCTGGCTGGCCTCGATCCTCGCGCGCACCGAAGCGCCGGGGCAGATTTTCCGTCAGATCGGCGCGGGCGTGGTGGTCTCGCTGGTGGCAGGCGTGTTGCTCAATGACGGGACGATGCTGGGTAGCCTGTCGTTCCTCGCACTCGGCGCCGCATTGGCCGCAACATGCGTGACGCTGGTGCTCTATCACGCGATCTTCACGCGCCGCCGCATCAAGGCCGGAGCCTGATTCTTTCCTAGACCGGCACTGCCCCGCTGCCGCGCCCGCCGCGCAGGTGATATTCCTGCGTCCCCCGGTGCAGCACATTATCGACATCGATCACCGCCGAGTTGGCATAGGTGAACCCGGCGGGCAGGCTGCGGTAGAGCCGGTCGAAATCGCGCTCCACTGTCTGGCGGTAGAGGTCGGCAAAGCTCTCGATCACGAAATAGGTCGGTTGCAGATCGCTGATGACGTAATCGGTGCGCATCACCCGATCGACATTGAGCATGATGCGGTTGGGGCTTTCGGCCTCGACCGCGAACTTCGCCTCGGTCGGCCCCGAGAGGATGCCCGCGCCATAGGCCCTTACTTCCCCCGCTTCCTCGATCAGCCCGAACTCGACCGTGTACCAGTAAAGCGCGCCCAGCGCCTTCAGCCGGTTGTAGCGCATCGCCTTCCACCCGGCGCGGCCATATTCCTGCATGTAATCGGCATAGGTGGGATCGGTCAGCATCGGCACATGGCCGAAGACATCGTGGAAGACGTCCGGCTCCTCGATATAGTCGAAGGTCTCCCGCGTGCGGATGAAATTGCCCGCCGGGAAACGCCGGTTGGCAAGGTGCCAGAAGAACACGTGATCGGGGATCAGCATCGGCACCGGCACCACGCTCCACCCGGTGAGCGCGCCCAGTTCTTCCGACAGCACGCCGAAGTCGGGCACACCGCCCCGCCCGAGATCGAGCTTCTCCAGCCCCGCCAGAAAGGCCGAACACGCCCGTCCCGGCAGCACCTCCATCTGGCGGGCGAAGAGATCGTCCCACACGGCGTGATCCTCAGGCGTATAGGCGGTCTGCGCGGGCTCCAGCCAGTCCTCGCCCACGTGCGCGGGGCGCGCCAGAGGGGCAGTGAAGACATCCGCTGCCATCTCTGGCAGGGTGGCGAAATCGGGGGTGGGGTTTGCAAGCGTGGCCATATGGTTGCAGATGATACTACCGTCGCCCGCGCATGACAAACGGGGAAGGACGCTCATGGGCATGAAGCGCAAGGAATATGAAGAAGCGCTCGAACCGCTGACGCTGGAACTGGTCAGCATGGCGCGGTGGGTCAAGGCTACGGCTGCGCGGGTGGTGGTGCTGTTCGAAGGGCGCGACACCGCGGGCAAGGGCGGCGCAATCAGCGCGGTGCGCCAGGAACTCAATCCGCGCCAGTGCCGCACGGTGGCGCTGACCAAGCCGACCGAGGCGGAGCAGGGCCAGTGGTATTTCCAGCGCTATGTCGCCCACCTGCCGACCGCCGGCGAGATCGTGCTGTTCGATCGCTCGTGGTACAACCGTGCGGGCGTCGAGAAGGTGATGGGCTACGCGGATGAAGCGCAGGTCGAGGCTTTCCTGAGGTCGGTGCCGCTGTTCGAGAAGCTGCTGGTGGATGACGGCATCCTGCTGTTCAAATACTGGCTCGCCGCCGATCAGGACAAGCAGGAAGAACGCCTGCGCGAGCGGCTGGAGGATCCCCTGAAGCGCTGGAAACTCTCTCCCATCGATCTCGCCGCGCGCGCGAAATATGACGATTACACCAAGGCGCGCGAGGCGATGCTGAAGGCGACCCACACCGATCACGCGCCGTGGACGCTGGTCGATTTCAACGATCAGCGGCGCGGGCGGCTGACGCTGGTGCGCGACCTGCTCTCGCGGATTCCCGATACGCACGAGGAGCCCGAGGCGATCGACTTCCCCGAGCTGGGCCGAGAGCCCGCCAAGGAGAAGTACAAGGTACTGAAGCCGATCCCCAACTGGGAGGGCTAGTTCCCCCTCCCTTGAGGGAGGGGGTCAGGGGGTGGGTGTACCACGCTCGATCAGAGGCCGAACCCCCACCCCCAGCCCCTCCCCACGGGGAGGGGAGTTAAAGGCTCGCACTCGCTACCGTCACCTGTCGCCCGTCTGCGGCGAAGGCGGCAAGTTCAT
>Ga0308017_1000095_pt1 | contig 27734 bp, 24 predicted proteins | sample Neamet280_FD_203145 | JGI IMG/M metagenome (GOLD analysis project Ga0308017, IMG submission 203145) | Marine microbial communities from water near the shore, Antarctic Ocean - #280 | ecosystem: Environmental > Aquatic > Marine > Unclassified | place: Southern Ocean | collected 2014-10-01
GCCGACCTTGGGCACAATGGGGTTTGACCCTGTTTCGCGAGCCCCGCCGTCCCATGAATGATGCCGCCACCACCACCCTGCCGCTGACGCTGGAGCAAATCTGGATCTATCCGGTCAAGTCGTGCGCCGGGATTCGCCTGCGCACGGTCGAGCTGCTCGACACCGGCTTGGAGTGGGACCGCACCTGGATGGTGGTGGACGCGGACGGCGAGTTCGTCTCGCAACGCGAGCTGCCGCGCATGGCGCTGGTGCAGCCGCGGCTGCGCCTGGGGCGGCTGGAGCTGCGCGCGCCCGGCATGCTGTCCCTGCACGTGGCGCTGGATGCGGCCGAAGCGCCGTGCCGCGTGCGCGTCTGGGATGACACGGTGGACGCGTTCGACATGGGCGATGCTGCGGCACAGTGGTTCACGGATTTCCTGGGCGACGATCTGCCGCCCGGGATGGGGCCGCTGCGGCTGGTGCGCTTCGACCCCGACGAGCGGCGCCTGTCGTCCTACCGCTGGACGGGGGGCATCGAGGCGCCCAACACCTTCAGCGACGGCTACCCGCTGCTGGTGGTGTCGCAGGCGTCGCTGGACGATTTGAACGAGCGTCTGGCCGCGCGCGGCGAGCCGCCCGTGGGCATCGAGCGCTTGCGCGCCAATCTGGTGATCGGTGGCGTGTATCCGCATGACGAGGATCGCATGGAGCGCATCGATTTCTTGGCCGACGGTGTCCCTGCCGACGCACCGCTGGCGACGCTGCAACTCGTCAAGCCGTGTGCGCGCTGCAGCATCCCCGACGTCGATCCGGCCACCGGCGTGCCGGACGGGCGTCTGAGCCCGGTGCTGCGCACCTACCGGCAGGACCGGCGGCTAATGGGCGCGGTCACCTTCGGCATGAACGCCATCGTGCGCCGGGGCGTCGGGCAGATGCTGCACGAAGGCATGCGTGCCAATGGCCACTGGGGGGCCTGGTGAAGCGGCGTCGCCGGTAGAATGCCACCCTCCGTCGGCGCCCAAGCGCCGTCCTGCCCGTCACCCTTTCGCTTTTTGCCATGAGCCTCCAATGCGGCATCGTGGGCCTGCCCAACGTCGGCAAGTCCACCCTGTTCAACGCCCTGACCAAAGCGGGCATCGCGGCCGAGAACTATCCGTTTTGCACCATCGAGCCCAACGTGGGCGTGGTCGAGGTGCCCGACCCGCGCCTGCAGCAGCTCGCCGCCATCGTCAAGCCCCAGCGTGTGGTGCCCGCGATCGTCGAATTCGTGGACATCGCGGGCTTGGTGGCCGGTGCCAGCCAGGGCGAGGGGCTGGGCAACCAGTTCCTGTCGCACATCCGGGAGACGGACGCCATCATCAACGTGGTACGCTGCTTCGATGACCCCAACATCGTGCACGTGGCCGGCCGGGTGGACCCGATCGCCGATATCGAGGTCATCCAAACCGAGCTGTGCCTGGCCGACCTGGGCACGGTGGACAAAGCCCTGCAGCGCTACCAAAAGGCCGCCAAGAGTGGCAACGACAAGGAGGCGGCCAAGATGGTGGCCGTGCTGGGCCGTGCGCGCGCCGTATTGGACGAAGGCCGCCCTGTGCGCGTGATGGACTTGACCGACGAAGAGCGGGCGCTGCTCAAGCCGCTGTGCCTGATCACGGCCAAACCCGCGATGTTCGTCGGCAATGTGGCCGAGGACGGCTTCGAGAACAACCCTTTCCTGGACCAGCTGCGCGACTATGCCCAGCGCCAGGGCGCGCCGGTGGTGGCCATCTGCGCCAAGATCGAGGCCGAGCTGGCCGACATGGACGACGCCGACCGCGCCGAGTTTTTGCGCGAGCTGGGGCTGCAGGAGCCGGGCCTGAACCGCCTCATCCGCGCGGCCTACCAGTTGTTAGGGCTGCAGACCTACTTCACCGCGGGCGAAAAAGAAGTGCGCGCCTGGACGATACCGATCGGCGCCACCGCCCCGCAGGCGGCGGGCGTGATCCACTCCGACTTCGAGCGCGGCTTCATCCGCGCGCAGACGATCGCCTTCGAGGATTTCATCCGCTTTCGGGGCGAGCAAGGCGCCAAGGAGGCGGGCAAGATGCGCGCCGAGGGCAAGGACTACGTCGTCCAAGACGGGGACGTGATCCACTTCCTCTTCAATGTCTGAGCCAGATTCGATGGGGTCCGCTGCCGAGCGCCGCATTCCGCCCATGCTGTTGTCGGGCTTGGAGCCGCTCGTCATCGGCGAGGGCAGCCTGTTCGTCAACATCGGCGAGCGCACCAACGTCACCGGCTCCAAGGCGTTTGCCCGCATGATTCTGGAGGGGCGCTTCGAGGACGCGCTGGCCGTGGCGCGCCAGCAGGTGGAAAACGGCGCACAAATCATCGACGTCAACATGGACGAGGCCATGCTCGACAGCAAGGCCGCGATGGTGCGCTTCCTCAACCTCATCGCGTCCGAGCCCGAGATCGCGCGCGTGCCGATCATGATCGACTCGTCCAAGTGGGAGGTAATCGAGGCGGGGCTCAAATGCATCCAGGGCAAGGGCGTCGTCAACTCCATCAGCCTCAAGGAGGGCGAGGCCGAGTTCAAGCGCCAGGCGCGGCTGATCCGGCGTTACGGCGCGGCCACCGTGGTGATGGCCTTCGACGAACAGGGCCAGGCCGACACCTTCCAGCGCAAGATCGAGATCTGCGAGCGGGCCTACCGCATCCTGGTCGACGAGGTGGACTTCCCGCCCGAGGACATCATCTTCGACCCCAACATCTTCGCGATCGCCACCGGCATCGAGGAGCACGACAACTACGCGGTCGACTTCATCGAAGCCACGCGCTGGATCAAGCAACACCTGCCGGGCGCCAAGGTGTCGGGCGGCGTGAGCAACGTGAGCTTCAGCTTCCGCGGCAACGAGCCGGTGCGCGAGGCCATTCACACGGTCTTCCTGTACCACGCCATCCGCGCCGGCATGGACATGGGCATCGTCAACGCCGGTCAGATCGGCGTCTATGACGAGCTCGACCCCGAGCTGCGCGAGCGCGTGGAGGACGTGGTGCTCAACCGCCGCCCCGACGCGACCGAGCGGCTGCTGGCGATCGCCGAACAGGTCAAGGGTGCGGCCAAAGACGACAGCGCCAAGCTGGCTTGGCGCGCGCTGCCGGTCGAGGAGCGCCTGAGCCACGCGCTCGTGCACGGCATCACGGACTTCATCGTCGAGGACACCGAAGAGGCGTGGCAGAAGATCCAGGCGCAAGGCGGTCGTCCGCTGCACGTGATCGAAGGCCCGCTGATGGCCGGCATGAACACCGTGGGCGACCTCTTCGGCGCGGGCAAGATGTTCCTGCCCCAGGTGGTCAAGAGTGCGCGTGTGATGAAGCAGGCCGTGGCGCACCTGGTGCCCTACATCGAGGAGGAAAAGCGCCAGCTCGAGGCGGCCGGGGGCGACGTCAAGCCCAAAGGCAAAATCGTCATCGCCACCGTCAAGGGCGACGTGCACGACATCGGCAAGAACATCGTCACCGTTGTGTTGCAGTGCAACAACTTCGAGGTGGTCAATATGGGCGTCATGGTGCCGTGCCACGACATCCTGGCCAAAGCCAAAGAGGTGGGCGCGGACGCGGTGGGCCTGTCGGGTTTGATCACCCCGAGCCTGGAGGAGATGCAGTTCGTCGCCGCCGAGATGGACAAGGACCCCTGGTTTGCCGAGCGGGGCGTGCCGCTGCTGATTGGGGGTGCCACCACCAGCCGCGTGCACACGGCGGTCAAGATTGCGCCGTGCTACCGCGGCCCGGTGGTGTACGTGCCTGATGCGTCGCGCGCGGTGGGGGTGGCACAGGCGCTGCTGGGCGAGCAGCGCGACGCTTTCGTGGCCGAGCTGCGCGCCGACTACGAGCGCGTGCGTGCCCAGCACGCCGCCAAAAAACCCGTCACGCTGTGGCCGCTGGCCAAGGCGCGCGCCAACCGCACGCCCATCGACTGGGGCCGCTGGCAGCCCGTGCGCCCGAGTTTTTTGGGGCGGCGGGTGTTCCTGCACTACGACCTGGCCGAGATCGCGCGCTACATCGACTGGGGGCCGTTTTTTCAGACCTGGGATCTGGCCGGGCCTTATCCGGCCATTCTGGATGACGAGGTGGTCGGCGAGCAGGCCCGCAAGGTATTTGCCGACGCGCAGGCGATGCTCGAGCGCATCGTCAACGGCCGCTGGTTGACCGCAAACGCCGTGCTGGGCTTTTGGCCCGCCAGCGGTGAGGGCGACGATATCGTGCTCTATGCCGACGAAGCGCGCACGCTGCCGGTGCTGACTTGGTACAACCTGCGGCAGCAAGCCGAGAAAGAGGCCATCGACGGCGTGATGCGCCCGAGTCGCTGCCTGGCCGACTTCGTGGCGCCGCTGGCCAGCGGTGTGCCCGACTACGTGGGTGCGTTCGCCGTGACCGCAGGTATCGGCTCGGACACGCGTGCTGCCGCGTTCGAGGCGGCCCACGACGACTACAACGCCATCTTGCTCAAAGCGTTGGCCGACCGGTTGGCCGAGGCCCTGGCTGAGCGCTTGCACCAGCGCGTGCGCACGGAACTCTGGGGCTACGCGCCGCACGAGCAGCTCAGCAACGAAGAGCTGATCGCCGAACGATACCAGGGCATTCGCCCCGCGCCCGGGTACCCGGCGTGCCCGGATCATACGGTCAAGCGCGACTTGTTCGCCCTGCTGGGCTGCAACGAGATCGGCATGGGCTTGACCGAGAGCCTGGCCATGACGCCAGCGGCGAGCGTCAGCGGCTTTTATATCGCCCACCCGGACAGCACGTACTTCAACGTCGGCAAGATCGGCCGCGACCAGTTGGAGGATATGGCGGCGCGCCGTGGCATGCCGGTGCAGGAGCTGGCGCGCTGGCTGGCACCGAACCTGTAGTGGCGGTCAGTGCGCCGTGCTGGCGCGGATCTCGTCGATCGTCGTGAGTCCCTGCAGCACCTTGAGGATGCCGTCCTGGCGCAAGGTGCGGAAGTGCCCGGTCGCCATGACCGAATGCTCCAGCGTCTCGGGCGGCACCTTGGTCTGGATCAGCCGCCGCAGGGGCGCGTCGACCATCAACAGCTCGTGGATGCCGACGCGCCCCTTATAGCCTGTGTGGTCACAGGCCGCGCAGCCCACGGGCTGGGGTCGTCTCAGGGAGCCGTCCTGCCCGTAGCGCTCCAGCCATTGGCGGCGTACGGTATCCGGGTCGGGTCGAAAGTCGGCGGGAAACACGTGCAAGTAGTCCGACAGCAGCTCGTCCACGTACGCGGGGTCGGCCGCAGTGTGTTGCCCGCACTGCGGGCACAGGCGCCGCACCAGCCGCTGCGCCAGCACCCCGACCAGCGAGTCGGCAAAGTTGAACGGGTCCATGCCCATGTCGAGCAGGCGCACCACCGTCTCGGCGGCGCTGTTGGTGTGCAGGGTGGACAGTACCAGGTGGCCGGTCAGCGACGCCTCGATCGCCATCTGCGCCGTTTCGGTGTCGCGGATCTCGCCCACCATGATCACGTCGGGGTCGGCGCGCAGCAGCGCGCGCAGCGCCTTGGCAAAGGTCCAGTCGATACGCGGATTGACCTGGATTTGCCGCAGATCAGGGTTGGCGATTTCGATCGGGTCTTCGGCGGTCCAGATCTTGCGGTCGGGCGTGTTGATATGCTGCAGCAGCGCGTGCAGCGTGGTCGTCTTGCCCGAGCCAGTCGGTCCCACGCACAGCACCATGCCATGTGGGCGCTGCACGGCCTGCAGCAGTTGTTGCTGGTTTTCCGGTGACAGGCCGAGGTCTTGCACCGCCATCGCGCGCGCCGACGACAGGATGCGCATGACCACGTCTTCCGCGCCCGAGTGCGTGGGGATGGTGGCCACTCGCAGCTCGATGCGGTGTTGCGGCGAGAAACGCGCGAAGTCGATCTTGCCATCTTGCGGTTTGCGGCGCTCGGAGATGTCGAGCTCGCACATGATCTTGATGCGCGCGACGAGCGCCGCACGGTAGGTGTGCGGCAGCTCCATGTAGGGGCGCAGCCGCCCGTCCTTGCGCAGGCGGATACGCACCTTGCGCTTGCTCGGGTGCGTCTCGATGTGGATGTCCGAGGCGCCTTGCTGGTAGGCCTCGACGATGATGGTGTTGATCAACCGGACCAGCGAGTTGTCGGATTGCTCGACCGGTGGGGCGCCGTCGTCGGCGTCCTCGGCGCTGAGCTCCAGCGACTCGAGCAGCTGCTCGGATGAGGTCTCGGCACCGCCCGGTGCCTCGGCGACGGGGGGCGCACCGGCATCGAGCCCGAAGCGGGCATAGACGTCGGTGACGACGCGGGCATCGAGCGGCTGGCTGCTGAGTGTCGGCACCACCTTGCATTGCAGCAAAAACTCCAGCTCGTCGATCATCGCCCGCCGCGAGGGGTCTTCGGCGGCGATGATGAGCGTGCCGGCGCGCCACAGCAGCGGCACGATGCGCAGTTTGCGTGCAGTGGCCAGCGGGACCCGCCGCAGGGCGTCGGCATCGACCGGAAACTGCGCCAGATCGACCACCGGGTAGCCCATCTTGCGCGCCAGCGCCACGCGCAGCTGCTCGCGCGTGAGCTGGCCGCTTTGCACCAGCAGCTCGCCCAACGGCACGCTGCGCTCGGATTTTTGGCGCTCCAGCGCCTCTTGCAGTTGCGCTTCGGTGATGAACCCGAGCGCTGTCAGCGCCTCGCCAATGCGCACCAGCGGCATGCGGTGCTGCTCTTCCAGCGCCGCGAGCAGCTGCTCGGGTTTGACGATCTCCTTGCCCACCAAGTAGTCGCCCAGCTTGCGCTGGCGCATCGCTTCTTGCTCGCGGGCGGCCAGTTCGACTTGGTCGGCGGTCAGGGCCTGCTGCTCCACCAGCACCCGGCCGATCGCCTCGCCGACGTGAAGATCCCGGTACGCCTCGCGCGGGAAAAACAACCGTCGCACGCGGTCGTCGTCGTCGAGGGGCTCGTACAGGAAGGCACCCGCCTCGCCGGTCACGTGGCCGATGGTCGTGCCTTCGCGCACGCTGCCGTCGGCCAGCGTCAGCCGGTACGGCAGGCGCGGGCGGTGGCGCACCAAGGCCTCGAACGTGCTGTCGGGGGGCTGGGTGTCGGTGAGTGCCAGTGGCGCCAGCGGCTCGGTCAGCGCGAGACGCCGGAGCATGTCGAACCGCAACGGCATCACGGTGCGCGACGGCGGCACCTGGATGTGCGCGAGCCGCCGTTCCATGTCCAGACTGACGAGCAGGCACGAGCGGGTCTGGCCGTTGACTCCCTCGACCTCGCACGGCTGTGGGCCGTCCAATTGTTGCTCCGCGCCGTACGCCAGGTAAGGAGGCGTGGGCCAACGCAGCGGTGGCAGGGCGGCGTCGTCCGGAAACGCTGAGGCTCGAAAAGCGGGCGTCGCAGTGTTCATGGAGGGCAAGGGCGTGGCGCTGCGCGCCATTATGGCGGCATCGGGCCCGGCGTGGGGCGGTACTGCAGCGCTTCCGCCACATGAATGGCCTGCACGCGCTCGCTGCCCGCCAAGTCGGCGATGGTGCGCGCCACGCGCAGCGCCCGGTGCGTGGCCCGCCCCGACCAGCCCAGCCGTGCCGCCGCCTGCTGCAGTAGGCGCTGTGCGGCATCGTCGGCGGCGGCGTGGGCCAGCAGCGCGTCCCCTTGCAAGGCGTGGTTGGGGCAGCCCTGGCGTGCCTCGGCGCGTGCCCGCGCGGCCCATACCCGCTCACGTACCACGGCGGATGACTCGCCCGGGGTCGATGTCAGCAGCACCTCGGGCGGCAGCGCCGGCACCTCGACCTGCAGGTCGATGCGGTCCAGCAGCGGGCCGCTGAGGCGGCTGCGGTAGCGCTGGATCTGCTCGGGTGTGCAGCGGCAGGCGCGCGTCGTCGCCCCCAGGTAGCCGCACGGGCAGGGGTTCATGGCCGCGACGAGCTGAAAGCGTGCCGGGTACTCGACCTGCCGCGCTGCACGCGACAGGCGCACCGTGCCGGTCTCGAGCGGCTCACGCAGCGCCTCCAGCGCGGCACGGGAATATTCGGGCAGCTCGTCCAGAAACAGCACGCCGTGGTGGGCGAGCGAAATCTCCCCTGGGCGTGGTGGCGAGCCGCCGCCCACCAGCGCCGCCGCACTGGCCGTGTGGTGTGGGGCGGCGGTGGGGCGCTGGCGCCAGCGCTGTGGGTCGAAGCGCCCGACCAGCGAGGCGATGGCTGCCGCCTCCAGGGCTTCGTCGTCGCTCAACGGGGGCAACAGTCCGGCCAGCCGCTGCGCCAGCATCGATTTGCCCGAACCCGGCGGCCCCGACAGCAGCAGGCTGTGCCCGCCAGCTGCCGCGACCTCCAGCGCCCGCCGCGCGGCCGCCTGCCCCTTGACGTCAGCCAGATCGGGGCCGCTGGGTGCGGTATGCACCAAAGTGGTGCCAGCACGCACCAATTGCCAGCTACCCGCGTCGTCGGCAGCCTGACCCTCGCCCGCTGCGAAGCGCTGCACCACGTCCCGCAGGTGCGCCACGCGCACCACCGTGACCCCGGGCACGAGGGCGGCTTCCTCGGCGCTGCCCGCGGGCAGCACCAGGGTGGGGGCCGCCGGGCGCTGCGCGTGTTCGGTGCGCAGGGCCAGTGCCATGGGCAGCGCGCCGCGCACGGGGCGCAAGGCGCCGCTGAGCGAGAGTTCGCCCGCGTATTCGTACCCCTGCAGGGCTTGTGCATCGAGCTGGCCGCTGGCGGCCAGGATGCCCAGCGCGATGGGCAGGTCGAGCCGACCCGATTCCTTGGGTAAATCGGCGGGCGCCAGGTTGACCGTGATGCGCTTGGACGAGGGCCACTCCAGCCCACTGTTCTGGATCGCCGAGCGCACGCGCTCGCGCGCTTCCTTGACTTCGGTATCGGCCAGTCCAACCAGCGTGAAGCTGGGTAAACCGTTGGCCAGGTGCACCTCGACGTGCACCGGATGCGCCGTCAACCCCACGAGGGTACGGCTGTGCACCACGCATAGACCCATGACCTGTCGCCCTCCCTCTCGCTCGTGCGAATGGCTCGGTGCCAATGATGCCATGGGTGGCGAGCCGGTCGACGAGCGTGCTGGCCGCGCGCGGCATCGGCGCAGGCTGGCACGCGTCGTGCTTTGGATGGGTGAGCCTAATGGAAAGGTGAGCAACCCCAAGGAAAGGACTGCCATGAAACTGGTCACCGCCATCATCAAACCCTTCAAGCTCGACGAGGTGCGCGAAGCGCTGTCGGCCATCGGCGTGCAGGGCATCACGGTCACCGAAGTCAAGGGCTTTGGGCGCCAGAAGGGCCACACCGAGCTCTACCGGGGCGCGGAGTACGTCGTCGATTTTCTGCCCAAGGTCAAGGTCGAGGCGGCCGTGGCCGACGGGCTGGTCGAGCGTGTCATCGAGGCGATCGAGTCTGCGGCCCGCACCGGCAAGATCGGCGACGGCAAGATCTTCGTCTTCCCGCTTGAGCAAGTGATCCGCATCCGCACTGGCGAGACGGGCGCCGACGCGCTCTGACGCCGCGCCCATCCATCCAACACCCATCACCGTGAGGGGATTCCCATGAAAAAACTGCTCTTGAGTCTGTGCCTGGGTATCGGGCTGGTATGGGCTGGCGCCGCGCTGGCCCAGAGTGCCGAGCCTCCCAAAGACGCGCCCGCGGCGGCCGAGACCGCGGCGCCTACTCCCGCCCCCGCCGCGACCGAACCGGCGGCGGCCGAGCCCGCTGCTGCCGCTGCGGCGGCGGTCACGGTCGACAAGGGCGACGTGGCCTGGATGATGACCGCCACGCTGCTGGTCGTCCTGATGGTGCTGCCTGGGCTGGCGCTGTTCTACGGCGGGCTGGTGCGTAGCAAGAACATGCTGTCGGTGCTGATGCAGGTGATGATGGTGTTTTCGCTCATCACGGTGCTGTGGGCCATTTACGGCTACAGCCTGGCGTTTGGGGGCGAGGGGGCCATCATCGGCAGCTTGGACAAGGTCTTTCTGGCGGGGGTGACCACGGCGTCATTGGCGGATACCTTCACCGAAAACGTCAAGTTACCGGAGCTGATCTTCGTTGCATTCCAGGCCACTTTCGCGGGCATCACCTGTGCGCTCATCGTCGGCTCGTTTGCCGAGCGCATCAAGTTCAGCGCGGTGCTGCTGTTTAGCGCGCTGTGGTTCACGTTTAGCTACCTGCCGATCGCGCACATGGTGTGGGGGCCCGGCGGTTATTTGTTGGGCAAGGGTGCGCTGGATTTTGCCGGTGGTACCGTGGTGCACATCAATGCCGCCATGGCGGGTCTGGTGGGCGCCTATCTGCTGGGCAAGCGTATCGGCTATGGTCGCGAGGCCATGCCCCCGCACAGCCTGACGCTGACGATGGTGGGCGCTTCGCTGCTGTGGGTGGGCTGGTTTGGGTTCAACGCGGGCTCCAACCTGGAGTCCACCGCCGGTGCCGCGCTGGCGTTCCTCAACACGCTGCTGGCCACCGCAGCGGCCGTGCTGGCCTGGTCGATCGGCGAGGCGCTGCACAAGGGCAAGGCGTCCATGCTGGGCGCGGCATCTGGGGCGGTGGCGGGGTTGGTGGCCATTACCCCGGCGTGCGGTTCGGTCGGGCCCATGGGTTCCATCGTCATCGGTTTGGTGGCGGGCTTCGTGTGCCTGTGGGGCGTGACGGGCCTCAAGAAGATGCTCGGTGCCGATGATTCGCTGGACGTGTTCGGTGTGCACGGGGTCGGCGGCATCGTCGGTGCGCTGCTGACAGGGGTGTTTGCCGCGCCGGGGCTGGGCGGCACGGGCGCCGAGGACTTCAGCATCGCCAGCCAGCTCTGGGTGCAGGCCGAGGGTGTCATCATCACCATGGTGTGGTCGTCGGTGGTGGCCTTCATCGCCTACAAGATCGTGGACATGGTCATCGGTCTGCGCGTGACCGAAGAGGAAGAGCGCGAGGGTCTGGACATCACCTACCACGGCGAGTCGGCCTACAACCGCTGACGACGCCACGGCTTCATCTGCCTCGCGTCTCTCCTAGGGCTCGTGGCCCGGGTTGCGCCAAGCACCCGGGCCTTTTTTCAACCAGCGTGACCGCCAGTCGGGCAGGGGGTCGTCAAACGGGCGACGCGACGCGGCCGCCTGGGTGGGCGGCAGGCGCCACAATCGGGGGGATGGAATGGCTGGTTTTGACAGCGGCTTCGTTGCTGGCGGGGTTCGTGGATTCGATCGTGGGCGGCGGCGGCCTGATTCTGGTGCCGGCGCTGTTTGCGGCCTTTCCGCATGCGCCGCCCGCCACCTTGCTGGGCACCAACAAAAGCGCTTCGATGTGGGGTACGGCGACCGCCACGTGGCGCTATGCCCGGCGCGTGCCCCTGCGCTGGTCGGCGTTGCTGCCCGCAGCGGGGGTGTGTGCGCTGGCGGCATGGCTGGGGGCGTGGGTGGTGACGGTGGTGTCGCCCGAGGCGCTGCGGCGCGCACTGCCGTTCGTGCTGGCGGCGGTGCTGCTCTACACCCTGGCGCGCAAAGACCTGGGCCGCACCCATCAGCCCCGCTATGCCGGTCGCGCCGAGGTGCTGGCGACGTGCGCGGTGGGGGGCACGATCGGGTTTTATGACGGCTTCTTTGGGCCCGGCACGGGCAGCTTTTTCGTGTTTGCCTTCGTGCGCTGGCTGGGGTACGACTTTTTGGGGGCGAGCGCGGCGGCCAAGCTGCTCAACACCACGTCCAACGTCGCGGCGGTGGCTCTGTTTGCCTGGAAGGGCCACGTCTGGTGGCATTACGGGCTGGCGATGGCGCTGGCCAACGTCGCCGGCAGCCTGCTGGGCACGCGTCTGGCGCTGCGGCACGGCGCTGGCTTCGTGCGTGGCGTGTTCCTGATCGTGGTCGCGGCCCTCATTGCCAAGACCACCTGGGACGCTTACGGCGCGCTGCCCTGAGGCGGCGGCCACGGGATGTCTTCGACGCGCCGCGGCGTGCCGATGGGCGCAGCGGTTTGGCCTTTTTGCGTGGCAGCGATGTCCTCTTCGCTCGGGTACTGGCCCAGCAGCAGGTAATCGAACACCCGGCGCGCAATCGGGGCCGCATGGGCGGCACCAAAACCGGCGTTTTCCACGATCACGGCCAACGCCACGCGCGGAGATTCCACTGGCGCGAACGCCACGTAGAGCGAGTGGTCGCGCTGGAATTCGGCCAAGCGGCGGGCGTCGTATTTGTCGCGCTGGCCGATGGTGACCGCCTGCGCGGTGCCGGTCTTGCCGCCGCTGCGGTAGGGGGCGCCGGCAAACACGCGCGCCGCCGTCCCCTCGGTGGTCACGGCCGCCATCGCTTCGAGCACGGTCTGCACGTGCTGTGGCCGGTAGCCCAGCGCCAGTGGGGCTGGCTGCACCCGGGTCGAGGTGACTTCGCCTTGCGGACCAGGGGCAAGCGTCTCTAGCACGACGTGCGGCGTCTGGCGCTGGCCACCGTTGGCCAGCGTCGCCATCGCGGTGGCCAGCTGTAGCATCGTGAAGCTGTTGTAGCCCTGGCCGATGCCCAGCGAGATCGTCTCGCCCGGGTGCCAACGCTGCTGCTCGGCTCGCTTGTAGGTGGCCCGCTTCCACGCGGGGCTGGGCAGAATCCCGCGCGCCTCGCCCGGTAGGTCAATCCCCGTGAGCTGCCCAAATCCCAGCGGGGCCATGAAGTCGTGGATGGCCTGTACGCCCATCTCGTGTGCCAGGGTGTAGTAGTACACGTTGCTGGACATGACGATGCTGCGCCGCAGATCGACCGCGCCGAGGGCGTGTTCGCCGTGGCTGCGAAAGCGGTGGTTGCCCAGCATCCAATAGCCCGGGTCATGGACCACGGTCTGCGGCGTGCGCAGCCCCAGCTCGAGAGCGGCCAGTGCCATGAACGGCTTGTAGGTCGACCCGGGCGGGTAGGTGCCGCGCAGCGCGCGGTTGAGCAGTGGGCGGTCCAGCGATTCGTTGAGCGCACGCCAGTTGTCCACGTCGATGCCGTCGACGAACAGGTTGGGGTCGAAGCTGGGCATGCTCACCAGCGCCAATACCTCGCCCGTGCGCGGGTCGAGCGCGACCAACGCCCCGCGCCGCTCGCCGTACAGGCGCTCGATCAGGTGCTGCAGCCGCACGTCGATCGACAGGCGCACCGTCTCGCCGGGCTGCGGGGGCGTCGCCTCCAGTCGGCGCACGGCACGCCCGGTGGCCGAGGTCTCGACGCGCTCGAAACCCGTGCGTCCGTGCAGGCGTTCCTCTTGCGCCAGCTCCACCCCCAGCTTGCCGATGTGGGTGGTGCCGCGGTAATTGGCGACTTTTTCCTCGGGCCAGTCTTCCATCGCCTCACGGTCGCGTGGGCTGATGCGCCCGATGTAGCCGATGACGTGCGCGGCGGTGGGGCCCAGCGGGTAGCGCCGCAATTGGCGCGCTTGGATGTCCACGCCAGGCAACGACCACAGGTGGGTGGCGACGCGCGCCATCTCGGCCTCGCTCAGCCGGGTTTTGAGCGGCACCGAGTCGATGCGCTTGGAATCGGCCAGCAGTCGCCGAAAGCGCTGCAGATCGCGTGGCGTGAGCGTGACCAACTCACCCAGCCGCTCCAGGGTGGCGTCCAAATCGGGCGTGCGCGCGGGGACGATCTCCAGGGTGTACACGGGCAGGTTTTCGGCCAGCACGATGCCGTTGCGGTCCACGATACGCCCACGCGGCGGTACGATCGGCAGCACGGCGGTGCGATTGCCTTCGGCCTGTGCCGCGTAGCGCTCGTGTTCACGGATTTGCAGGTGCCAGGCCCGCAAGGCCACCAGGCCAAACGCACACACCACGGCCACCAGCGCGATCCAGGCGCGCCAGCGCAGCTGCGCGATGTGGGCGTCGGCGTCGGTGTAGGCAGTCATCGCGGGGTTGGGCGGATCTCGCGGCCGAGGGAAGGACATGCCCCGCGATCACAGAGGCCGCGTCTCGTCGGGGTCGGGTGCGCGGCGCTGCGGTGCGAGCAACAGGCCGGTCGCCGGCACCCACAGCGCTGCGGTCAGCAACGGCGACACCCAGGCCCATGCGGGCGGCGCGCCATGCCCGGCGACGGCGCGAACCAGCACCTGTACGCCAAAGGCCACCGCCAACAGCGGCAGCACGTGCAGCGTCTGGCCCAGCCAGTCGAACCACAGCACACGCCGGTGCAGCGTCACTGCCAGGTACCCCATCACCGTGTAGGCCAGGGCGTGTTGTCCCAGCAAGACACCCTGGTTCACGTCTAGCCCCAACCCGGCCAGGAATGCCACCCCTACGCCGACGCGCAGTGGCTGGTGGACGATCCAAAAGACCAGCACCAGCGCCATCCAGTCCGGCAGCCAAGCGGCGGGGCTGAGCAGCCCTTGCAAGACCTGCAACACGAAAGCCGCGGCCAGCGTCCCCCAAACGAAGGTGGGGTTGGCCGGCAACAGCAGCGCCTGGCCGCGCGGCATGATCATGGCCGATCCTCCCGGGCAGCGGGGGCGCTGGACATCGGCTCCAGCACCAGCACGTGCAGGGCGTCGCGCACGCGCGCTGCAGGCTCCGCCAGCACCTCGGCAAAGCCTTCACCGCCCTCGGCCGATACCCGGCGCACCGTGGCCACGGGCAGGCCCGTGGGGTACAACCCGTCGATGCCGCTGGTCACCAGCACGTCACCGGCGCGCGTGGCAGTCTGCACGGGAACGAAGCGCAGGCTCAGTTCGGGCTCGTCGCGGCTGCCGGTGCCATAGGCCAAATAGCGCTCCCCGGTGCGGGTATTGAGCACCGGTACCGCCATTTTGCGGTGTACCAGCAGCGTGACCTCGCTCGTGGCCGGGTGCACGCGCGTCACCTGCCCCAGCACGCCGTAGCCGTCCATCACCGGGGCGCCCAGCCGTACCCCCTGCAGTGCGCCCCGGTCGATCACCACCCCAGGCACGTAGGGATCGGGTAACGCATACAGGATTTCCGCACCCTGCGCGGCGGGCGATACCCGCTCGCGCAGGCCGAGCAGCCGACGCAGTTCGCGGTTTTCTTGCGCCAGGTGCTCCACCAGCCCGGCGCGCTGCGCTTGCTGGGCCAATTGCTCGCGGGCTTCGCGGGCGTCGCGCTGCGCCGCCTCCAGCGACGCCAAGTGCGCCCCCACCCACCGCACTGCGTGCACCGGCTGCAGCGCCAGCCACTGCACCGGCATCAGCACCGTGGCCACGGCGGTGCGCAACGGCGCCGCCCAGTGTAGGCGGGCATCGACCACCATCAGCACCACCGCCAGTGCGCTGAGCACCAGCATCTTGCTCAGCGCGGGCGTGCCCTGCTTGAAAAAGGGCGGCGGTGTGCGGTCGAGGGTGCCCAGCGGCATGGTGCGGCGATGGCGATCGGGCCGTCGGCGACGGGGCCGCCCACGTGCCTCACTCGTTGGTGAAGATGCCGTGACCCAGCCGGTCCATCTGCTCCAGCGCCGTGCCGCAACCGCGCACCACGCAGGTCAGCGGGTCTTCGGCCACGAACACCGGCAGACCGGTTTCCTCGTTGAGCAGCCGGTCCAGGTCGCGCAGCAGCGCGCCACCGCCGGTCAGCATCATGCCGCGGTCGGCGATGTCGGCGCCCAGCTCCGGGGGGGTTTGTTCCAGCGCCGTCTTGACCGCGCTGACGATGTTGTTGATGGGGTCGGTTAGCGCCTCCAGCACCTCGTTGGAGCTGATGGTGAAGCTGCGCGGCACGCCTTCGGAGAGGTTGCGGCCCTTGACCTCCATCTCCTTAACTTCGGAGCCGGGAAAGGCGCTGCCGATCGTCTTTTTGATCAGCTCCGCGGTGGGCTCGCCGATCAACATGCCGTAGTTGCGGCGGATGTAGTTGATGATGGCCTCGTCGAACTTGTCGCCGCCAACGCGCACGCTGCCCTTGTAGACCATGCCACCCAGGCTGATGACGCCCACCTCGGTGGTACCGCCGCCGATGTCCACCACCATCGAGCCGGCGGCCTCGGACACGGGTAGGCCGGCACCGATCGCCGCGGCCATCGGCTCTTCGATCAGAAACACCTCGGACGCGCCAGCACCGAGCGCCGATTCGCGGATGGCGCGCCGCTCCACCTGCGTGGAGCCGCACGGCACGCAAATGATGATGCGCGGGCTCGGGCGCAGCATCGAGCGCGGGTGCACCATCTTGATGAACTGCTTGAGCATTTGCTCGGTGACGGTGAAGTCGGCGATCACGCCGTCCTTCATGGGCCGGATCGCTTCGATGTTGCCGGGCACCTTGCCCAGCATGGCCTTGGCCGCGTGGCCGACGGCCTGGATGGTTTTTTTCCCGGTGGGGCCGCCCTCGTGGCGGATGGCGACGACCGACGGCTCGTCGAGCACGATGCCTTTGCCGCGCACGTAAATGAGCGTGTTGGCCGTGCCCAGGTCGATGGCGAGGTCGGTCGAGAAGTGCCGACGCAGAGATTCGAACATGGTGTGTGGAGTCCTGTGCAGCCTGCCAGCAAGGGGTGGGCGTCTGGCCGCGGGCAGGCCATATCGCGAAACCCGGGATAATACCGCATCGACCTCTGTTCACGGTCTCGACACGCGGCGTTTTCATTCGTTACACACCATGGCACTGACCCTACAGGATGTCGATCGCCTCGCGCATCTGGCGCGGCTGGCGCTCGACCGCCCCACCGCCGAGCGCATGCTGGGCCAGCTCAATGCGTTTTTCGACATCGTCGAGCAAATGCGCGCCGTCGACACCACCGGTGTCGAGCCGCTGGCGCATCCGGCCGAGGTCTTCGAGCCGGTGCGTCTGCGCCTGCGCGACGACGTCGTGACCGAACCGAACCAGCGCGAGGCCAATCAGGCCAGTGCCCCGGCCGTCGAAGGCGGCTTGTACCTCGTGCCGCGGGTGATCGAATGAGTACCGAACTGCACCACATGGGCGTGGCCGAGCTGGCGGCGGCGCTCGAGCAGCGGCGCGTCTCTAGCGTCGAAGCGACGCAGGCACTGCTGCAGCGCGTACGCGCGCACGAGGCGCTGGGCGCCTTTTTGGCGCTGAACGAGGAAGCGAGTCTCGCGCAGGCCCGCGCGGCCGACGAGCGGCGCGCACGCGGCGAGCACACGCCGCTGCTGGGCGTGCCGATCGCGCACAAGGACGTGTTCGTCACGCGCGATTGGCCGACCACCGCTGGCAGCCGTATGCTGGCCGGCTACCGCAGCCCGTTCGACGCCACCGTGGTGGCGCGCCTCGGGCACGGCGCCGACGGCCACCCCGGCGCGGGCGCCGTGACGCTGGGCAAGCTCAATTGCGACGAATTTGCCATGGGCTCGGGCAACGACAACTCGGCCTACGGCCCCGCGCGCAACCCGTGGGACCCCACGCGCGTGCCCGGCGGCTCCTCCGGCGGCTCGGCAGCGGCGATGGCGGCGCGGCTCGTGCCTGCGGCCACGGGCACCGACACCGGCGGCTCCATCCGCCAGCCGGCGGCGTTTTGCGGTGTCACCGGCATCAAACCCACCTACGGCCGCTGCTCGCGGTACGGCATGGTCGCCTATGCCTCCAGCCTGGACCAGGCCGGCCCGATCGCCCGCTCGGCGTGGGACTGCGCGCTGCTGCTGTCGGCCATGGCCGGCCCCGACCCGGACCGCGACTCCACCAGCCTGGACCGCCCGGCCGAGGACTACACGCGCGGGCTGGACGAGCCGCTGCCCGGCGCCAGCGCCGCGCGGCCGCTGCAGGGCCTGCGCATCGGATTGCCGGTGGAGTTTTTGGGTGACGGCTGTAGCGCCGACGTGCTGGCCGCCGTGCGATCGGCACTGGCCGAGTTCGAGCGCCTGGGTGCCACGCTGGTGGACGTGCACCTGCCGCGCACGCAGCTCGCCATCCCCGCCTACTACATCATCGCGCCGGCCGAGGCCAGCTCCAACCTCAGCCGCTACGACGGCGTGCGCTACGGCCACCGGGCCGCCGAGTACACCGACTTGCTCGACATGTACCGCCGTAGCCGCAGCGAGGGGTTCGGTGCCGAGGTGCAGCGCCGCATCCTCATCGGCACCTACGTGCTGTCGCACGGCTACTACGATGCCTACTATCTGAAGGCACAGCAAATCCGGCGCCTGATCGCGCAGGATTTTTTGCAGGCTTTCGAGCAGTGCGACCTGATCGCGGGGCCGGTGGCGCCCACCGTGGCCTGGGCGATTGGCGACAAGGCCGATGACCCACTCGCGGCGTACCTGGCCGACATTTACACGCTGCCCGCGTCGCTGGCTGGCTTGCCCGGCATGAGTGTGCCCGCCGGTTTTGGTGCGGATGGCCTGCCGGTGGGCCTGCAGCTCATCGGCCCGCACCTGGCCGAGGCGCGCCTGCTGCACGCCGCGCACCAGTTCCAGCGCGCCACCGACTGGCACACCCGCGCCCCGGCGGGCGACACCCTCTCGCGTCAGGCTTGACCCATGACCCGTTCATCGTTTCTCGTTCAGGGCTACGAAGTCGTCATCGGCTTCGAGACGCACGCCCAACTGTCCACGCGCAGCAAGATCTTTAGCCGCGCGGCCACCGCCTTTGGCGCCGAGCCCAACACGCAGGCGTGTGCGGTCGATCTGGCGCTGCCGGGCACGTTGCCCGTCATGAACCGCGCTGCGGTCGAGTGCGCGATTCGCTTCGGCCTCGCGGTCGGGGCCCACATCGCCCCGCGCAGCGTTTTCGCACGCAAAAATTACTTCTACCCCGACCTGCCCAAGGGCTACCAGATCAGCCAGTACGAAATCCCCGTGGTGCAAGGCGGCGCCATCGAGTTCTACCTGGGCCAGGAGCGGCGCACCGTACGCCTGGTGCGCGCGCACCTGGAAGAGGACGCCGGCAAGTCGCTGCACGAAGACTTCCACGGCATGAGCGGCATCGATCTCAACCGCGCGGGCACGCCGCTGTTGGAGATCGTCACCGAGCCCGACATCCGCTCCAGCGCCGAAGCCGTGGCCTACGCCAAGGAGCTGCACAAGCTCGTCACCTGGATCGGCATTTGCGACGGCAACATGCAGGAGGGTTCGTTCCGCTGCGACGCCAACGTCTCCGTGCGCAAGCCGGGGCAGCCGCTGGGCACCCGGCGCGAGATCAAAAACCTCAACAGCTTCAAGTTCATGCAGCAGGCCATCGACTACGAGGTGCGCTGGCAGATCGAGCAGCTGGAGGACGGCCACGCCATCGAGCAGGCCACCGTGTTGTTCGACCCCGACACGGGCGAGACGCGCGCCATGCGCACCAAGGAAGACGCGGCCGACTACCGCTACTTCCCCGACCCCGACCTGCCGCCGCTGGTGATCGATCCCGAGTGGGTGGCGCAGGTGCGCGCCACCCTGCCCGAGCTGCCGCGTGCGCTGGCCGAACGCCTGGTGCGCGAGCATGGCCTGCCCGACTACGACGCGACCACGCTTACCCAGTCCCCGGCCATGGCAGCTTACTTCGAGGCCACGGTGCGCGCGGGCGCGCCGGCCAAGGCCGCCAGCAACTGGATCATGGGCGAGGTCTCGCGCCGACTCAACGCGGCCGACATCGGCATCGAGTCCTGCCCCGTGTCCCCGGCGCTGCTGGGCGCGCTGCTGCAGCGCGTGGCCGACGGCACGCTGTCCAACAACGCGGCCAAGCAGGTGTTCGACGCACTGTGGGCCGAGCCGGGAGCGGCCACGGGGGACGAGGCGCTGGCGCGCGTGGATGCAGTCATCGCCGCCAAGGGCTTGCGCCAGATGAGCGACACCGGTGCCCTGCAGGCGATCGTCGAGCAAGTCGTCGCCGCCAACCCCAAGAACGTGGCCGAATACCGCGCCGGCAAGGACAAAGCGTTCAACGCCCTGGTCGGCCAAGTGATGAAGGCCACGCTGGGCAAGGCCAACCCGCAACAAGTCAACGAGCTGCTGCGGCGCGCGCTGGGCGGCTGACGCGGTGTGTCCGTGGGATCGCGCCCCGCAGCGTGCGGCGCTAGCGCGGGGCGGCGTTGGGTGTGGCGCTGGCTCCTGTCCACAAGCGGCGCAGCGTGTCCCGCTCGGCATCGAAGCGCTCCTCGATGCGGGCCTTCTCGCGCTCCTGGTCGGCGATGAACTGCGCCTGCAGCTGCCGCTGCTGCGCATTGGTGGCCAGCCGCTGCTTCAGGGCCGGGGGCGCCTTGGCCGGGTCTTTGCGGTAGAAGGCCATCTCCTCGTCCAGGCGTTGGCGCTCTTGTTCCAGTGCCTGGGCGTGCTGTTGTGCACTGTCGATCGTGGCCTGCACCTGGGTTAGCGCTTCGGCGCGTGCGCGCTGGTGCGATGCCTCATCCGGGTAGCGTGCCAGCAGCAGCGACTCGCGCCGGCGCTGTTCTGCCTCGCGCGCGGCGGCCTCGGCGGCGGCGCGTTGCTGGGCGGCGGCGCGCTCCTGCTCCTCGGGCGTGGGGGGGGTGGGGCGATGACCCGGCGCACCGTGCCACTGGGGCCAATCTCGTGCTGCACGCGGTCGCGGCATTCGGGGATCGGCCGGTCCGACGACAGCAGCCGCCCGCGCGCATCGATACAGGTGTAGATGCTGCCCGCCGCCGGGGCCTTGGTCTGCGCCCCCACCGCCACCGGGCCGGCCAACAGGCACCCGGCCACGAGCCATACCCGGGCAGCACGACAGGGATGGGGTGGGCGATGGCGTGAGGGGGTGTGCAAGGGCATCGGTGGGTGTCCGGTGTGGGCCCCCCTCATGCCACGCCGTAGCGTGCGCGGTACGCCTGCACGCGCTCGCGGTGGGCCTGCATGGCGGGGTCGTCTTGTTGCTGCAGATACTGCAGCAAGTCGTCCAGTTTGGCAATGGCGCACACCGCCAGGCCCAGCTCGCGCTGCACGTACTGCACGGCGCTGTAGGGCACGTCACGCACGGTGCCGTCGGGGGCCACCTCGGTGGCCATCTCCTGCCGGTCCAGCGCAATCGCCATCGCATACGGTGTGGCGCCCGCGCCACGGATGAGCGCGATCGACTCGCGCGCCGCCGTGCCCGCGCTCATCACGTCGTCGATGATCAGCACCCGCCCCTGAAGCGGCGCGCCCACCAGCGAGCCGCCTTCGCCGTGGTCCTTGGCCTCCTTGCGGTTGAAGGCAAACGGCGTGTTGTGCCCGCGCCGCGCCAGCTCCACCGCCACCGCCGCCGCCAGCGGAATGCCCTTGTACGCCGGGCCAAAAATCATGTCGAACGCGATACCACTGGCCAGAATCGCATCGGCGTAAAACGCCGCCAGCTGGCCCAGCTTGGCGCCGTCGTTGAACAGCCCGGCGTTGAAAAAATACGGGCTCAGGCGCCCGGCCTTGGTTTTGAATTCGCCAAAGCGCAGCACGCCCGCTTCCAGGGCAAATTGCACGAAACGCTGCGCCAGCGCGCCAGCATCGCAAGGGGAGGGGGCAGCAGTATCAGCCATGATGCGATGAGATCAACCGCTGCCATTGTAGGGGCGGGCGGCGGCGCATCAGCTGCCACGCAGGCCAGCCCAGGTGGCAAAGCCCAGCGCGGTGAGCGCCAGCGAGCCGCCCACGTGCAGACCCATCGCCGCCAGCGCCCAGCCCAGCCGCCCCTGCTGCAGCAGCGATACCACCTCGACCGAAAAGCTGGAAAACGTCGTCAACCCGCCCAACAGCCCCGTCACCAGAAACAGCCTCCAGTGGGGGCCCAGCTCCGGGTGGTGCATGAGGAACGCCACCACCAGCCCGATGGCGTAGCCCCCCACCCAGTTGGCGGCCAACGTGCCCAGCGGCAAGTGCGGCAGCAGCGCGTTGAGCGCCAGCCCCAGCCACCAGCGCAGCAGCGCGCCGATACCGGCACCAACGACGATGGCGAATGCGGAGGTCAGCATAGAGGATGGTGGCGGCGCGAGAGAGTGGGCGATGCTTGCGGTCGCCCTTGCACCATCAGTCTAGCGCAACCTCAGCCCCCCATCACCCCGGCGGCGACGTGCCCGGCTGGCACGTGCTCGGCGGCGCTGCGCACGTGGCGCGTTTGGTCGTCGAAGAAAAAATCGGGCTCGAACTCGCGCAAAAACTCGCCCTTGGGCAGCCCGCCCAGAAACAGCGCCTCGTCCACCTCGATGCGCCAGTCCATGAGCGTGCGAATGGCGCGCTCGTGCGCCGGGGCGCTGCGCGCGGTGACCAGCGCGGTGCGGATGCGCATGGCGTCCGTGCCCTCCTGCTGCAGCCGGTGCAGCGCCTCAAGCAGCGGCTTGAACGGCCCACCAGGCAGCGGCTGGGTGGCCTTGGCGGTCTCGTGCGCCTGAAAGGCATCCAGCCCCTCGGCCTGAAAGACGCGCTCGGCCTCGTCCGAAAACAGCACCGCGTCGCCGTCAAAGGCGATGCGCACCTCGTGCGGGTGTGCGTCCGACGCGCGCTGCGCGTGCGGGTACACCTGCGCCGCCGGAAAGCCGGCCTCCAGCGCGGCGCGCACGTCGTCCAGATTGGCCGACAAAAACAGGTTGGCGCGCAGCGGCCGCAGATAGCGCCACGGCGGTGCACCGCGCGTGAATACGCCGCGCTGGATGGGCAGCCCATAGTGCGCCGCGGAGCGAAACACGCGCATTCCCGAGACGGGGTCGTTGCGCGACAGGATCACCACCTCCACCCGCTGCGCGCGTGCGTCGTTGAAGCGCAGCAGCTTTTGCACCAGCGAAAACGCCACGCCGGGCGCAGCTGGCTGCTCCAGCCGCTGAAGTTGCAATTGCATATAGGCGCGGTCGTCGCCCTCCTCGAAGACACGGTTTTCTGCCTCGAAGTCGAACAGCGCGCGCGAGGAGATGGCGACGGTGAGGGGAGCCAGAGTGGAGGCCATTTCAGCGCCGCGAGGGTGTTACGGATTCGGTCACGGTTGACGTCCCGGGATTGGGGCGGCGAGCCATGCTTGCCACGGCAGTACGGGCCAGTTGGCCTGATGTTTGCCCAGTTCGGGCCATTCTTTGGCCGCCGTCTCGCACAGGCCCGGGTGGAACATGCTGCATAGCCGTTGGCCGTACCAGGCCGCCTGTCTAGAATCTCCACGGTGGGCGTAGGCCAGCGTCGCGCGCCACAGCAAGCCGGGCAAGGGGTACGTCTGCGTCGTACGTGCCAATGCGGCCAGCTCGTCGTCCGACAGTGCCGCCATCTCGGTACTGGGGCGGCTGATCCAGTCAAGCCGCTCCAGCAGTCCCGGATACAGGACGCGCGAATAGGGGTGCACTTGTGGCAGCGCCACCTGCACGGCCACGGGGCCTTGCTGGCGCATCAGCGTGTAGAGCTTTTCCACTTCGAGATACCCGCGCCAGACCGGATAGGCCACTGCGCTGGCGAGTACCCCTCCAATCACGCCTGCCAACACCGGTCGGCGCAGGGCTATTGGGCGGCCCGGTCTCCCTGTCAGATAACCGAGCAACAAGCACAACAGCCACAAAAAGAAACCGTAGTGCAGTGGGTACTCCAGCATCGCGTGCACGAGCATGGCGGTACACATCAGCCAAGCAAACAAGCGTGAGGGGTCGCTCGCCGCCCGCCACGCGCGCCACCATACCCACGCGACCGCGGCCGCGATCGCGCCGCCGACGGGAATGCCAAACATCAACAGCACATCGAGCACCGTGTTGTGCGCGTGGGCGGCGATTCGGTAGTCGAGCGCACCGTACGTCGGGCTCAGGCGTAAGTGTGCTTCGGCCATGGCAGTGGGGCCATGGCCCCACCAGGGCGATTCTAGGATGGCAGCCCACGCCATGCTCCAGAGGCGCAGGCGTGCGCTGTCGTTCGTCAGCGACCGGTCTTCAGGTGGCTGCGGTAGGCCCCACCAGTCGACTAGGGAGGGCATCACGACTTGCAGCACCAACAACAGCGCCAAGGGCGCCATGCTCCAGGCCAGCACAGCGGAGCGCAGTGGGCGGCCGTGCCACCACAGCCAACCCGCCACGAAGAGCGGCGCCAGCAGCAGATTGAGCACGGCGGTGCGCGAGCCGCTCAGGTAGATACCCAACACGAGCAGTGCGAGCGCCAGAGCAGCGCCCCAATGGGCCAGCGCACGCGCGCGGTTGGACCCCCACTCACGCAGCAGCCACAGCGTACTCCACAGCCCGAGGATGAGCAGCGTGCCAAAGTTGTTGGCTTGCGCGATGTTGGACGCCGTGCGACCACCGCCCGGACTGGGGAAGAAGAAGGCCGGGTCCCAGTCGCCCTTGGCAAGGGTGCCCGTCCACTGCATACAAGCGATCATGGCCGACAGCACCGCTGCGGCAGCCACGGGCGCCAGGATGATTGCAAAGCGGCGGCCGTCTTGCCGCTGGCTGCCGACATGGTAAGCCAGCGCGGCGACGACGGCGTAGAGCGCGATCGTCCACGCGCTCTCTCGCGGAAAGAGGCTGCCGAGTGCGACATGCAGCACCACCATCGCCACGACCGCGACGCCAATGACGTGGAATGGGACATCGACGCGGGGGACGCGGTCCAGGTGGATCGACGCCAGCAGCAGCACCGCCAATGCGAACAGAAATTCGTTATGGAACGTCGTCCACGGCGCGAGGTGCAAGGGGAAGACGAATGCCAACGTCAGCAGCAGCGCCGCGCCGCTGGTGGTGAGCAGACGGAGAACCCGCGGGGCGCTCATCATAGACTCTCCTCGCGCAGCGAACGGGAAAAAACAAGGCGCCGTTGGGCGCCTTGGGGGAGGCTGGTTCGCGAGGCAATCAGGTGCCGCTCAAACTGCAGTTGCCGGTGGCCAAGTCGCAGCTGGCCGTGCGCGTGCCAGGACTTTTCGGTGTGCCAACCAGCGTTGGAGAGCTAAGCGTGACAGAGGTAGGGTTCCACGACTGACAGGCGCCGGTTGTCGGCAGCGTTCCAGACGCCGGCAACAACGCACTATCGTTATTCGCGATCGCGGCCACGGCGGCATTCGCGTAGCCCTTCGCCTCTGCTAGGCAAGCATTCTCGGCAGATTTTTTGGTGTAGTCCCGATAAGCCGGTAGCGCCACCGCCGCCAGAATGCCGATGATCGCGACGACGATCATCAGCTCGATGAGCGTAAAGCCCTGTTGCACACGTTTCATGGTTGGATCCTCCAGTGATGGACTGACTTGGCCCCAAGACGGATGGGGTCATAGCCATGGTAGCACGGACCGTGCCAGCCCCGATGACGAGCGCCACTCGCTCCGCTCCCCTGTGGTGCGGCGGCGACGTGGGGGCGGGTTGGGGCGGCCACGGGCGCTTCAAGGCATCAAAATTTCACGTCAAACATCAAACGTTGATGTTTGCTGGGCAGCCTCACAGCGCGATCGCTTCCGCCAGCGCGCGGTCGCGCAACCCGGGGGGCAGCGTGGCGACGGGCACCACATCCACGCGGAAGGGCAGATCGCTGGCCTCTAGCGCGTCGATGAGCGTCAGGCGCTGCGCATCGCTGAGCATCAGGGCGGCGGTGGTCATCGGCGGCTGGCGTGCGGTGTGTCGTCGGCAGCGGGCGCGAGCGCGTCTCCGAGCCGCTGCAACAGGGTTTGGGCATCGGCCAAGAAGTCGCGCGCGGCCTCGGCGATCGCTTGCGCCTGTGCTTCGTCGTCACCGTGGCTGGTTCGGTTACGCCAGTCGCGCCAACGGCGCGATGCGAGGGGGGCGTCGATCAACCCGGCGTCGGCGGCAGTGCGCAGCAGGTCGTTGAACGACAAATCGGCCACCAGTGGAGCGGCCAGCGCCCGTTCTATCAGCACACGGCGCAACAGCCGCATCGAGAGCTCGTCGCTGCACTCGAAGGACTGGATGACCCCGGCGCGCAGGTGCGGCTTGCGGCCCGAGCCGTCGGGCTCGGCCTGCCAGTAGTGCAGTGCGCCGGCGAGTGCGTCGAGCGCCCGGCGCAGAGGGGTGAGGTCGATGGGGGACAGCGGCATGGGGGGATCGTATCGCGGTCGCGAGCGACAAGCAGGTATTCGATCTCTACCCTACCCCCAGCCGCTGCATCCAGTAGCGCAGCTTGGCCAGCGTCCAGCCCAGCTCGCGCGCGGTGCGCGACTGGTTCCAGCGGTGGCGCTGCAGCAGGGCTTCGAGTTGCGCGCGGCTCAAGGGGGCGTCGGCATCGCGCGAGGGCGCATCGGTCGTTGGTGCCATCGGGGTGTCGCCCATGGTGGCGGTGGGTGGTGTCAGCAGTGTGAAGGCGTCGGCGTCCAGCACCGGCCCAGGGTGCAGGGCCAGCGCGCGCTCGAGCAGGTTTTCCAGCTCGCGCACGTTGCCGGGGAAGGGGTAGGCGCGCAGGCGATCCAGCGCCGCCGGTGTCAGCGTGGGTGCGCGCGGCAGGCCGTCGCGCTGCGCCAGCCGCTCCAGGATGGCTTGCGCAATCGCCGGCAGGTCGGGCAGGTGGTCGCGCAGCGCGGGCGCGTGGATGGGGATAACGTTGAGGCGGTAGTACAGGTCGTGGCGGAACTGGCCACCCTGCACCAGGCGGGCCAGGTCTTTGTGCGTGGCGCTGACCAGGCGCACGTCCACGGGCTCTTCGGTCGTCGCGCCGACGGGGCGCACGGCGCGCTCTTGCAGCGCGCGCAGCAGCTTGACCTGCATGGCCAGTGGCAGGTCGGCCACTTCGTCCAGAAACAGGGTGCCACCGGCGGCGGCCTGGAACAGCCCGGGCTTGTCGGCACTGGCGCCGGTGAAGGCGCCGCGGCGGTGGCCAAAGAGTTCGCTCTCCAGCAGCTCGGCGGGGATGGCGCCGCAGTTGACGGCCACGAACGGGCCGCTGGCGCGGTGGCTGCAGGCGTGCAGCGCGCGTGCGATGAGCTCTTTGCCGGTGCCAGACTCGCCCGTGATGAGCACCGGCGCCATGGTGCGCGCCACGCGCTGGATGGTCTGGCGCACGGCGTGCATGGCGGGCGAGTCGCCCACCAGCCGTTGCAGGGCGGCAGGGGGTTCGTCTGGCGCGGGTGGCGCGGCGGGCACGGGGGCACCCTGGGGGTGCGCGGCCGCCAGCGCGGTGGCGATGGCCTGCCGCAGCCGTGCTTGGTCAGGTAGTCGAACGCGCCGGCCTTGAGCGCCTCGACCGCGTTGTCGGCCGAGCCGTAGGCGGTGATGACGATGGTGCGCTCGCTGCGGCCGTCGCGCGCCAGCTCGCGCAGCAGGTCCAGCCCCGTGCCGTCGGGCAGCCGCATGTCGGTGACGACGACACGATAGCGCTGCTGCGCCAGCCGCTGGCGCGCACTGGCCACGTCGCCCACGGCCTCCACCGTCAGCCCGATCTTGACCAACGCCAGCTCATAGAGCTGGCGCAGGTCGGGTTCGTCTTCGACGATGAGCAGGGGGGATGGGGTCACGGTAGCTCACGCTGCATCCGAAGCAAGGCCAATTTGAGCGGAGGAAGCTCATGTTCAACGACCTGCCAGACGGCTTCGATATCGATGGCAAGGTAGTCATGCACCAGCACATTGCGAAACCCTGCAATGGCCCGCCACGGGATTTCGGGCGCGGTTGCCTTGCACCCGTCCGAAATGCGCTGGCTGGATTCAGCCATCAATTGGAGATTGCGTATGACGGCATCCTGCACCATGCGGGTGGTTCGGAAGCGTGCAGCATCGCCTTGGGCATACTCCTGCACCCGGTCGATACACTCCAACATGTGTGAGATGTAGACCGCATCGGATTCGGGGCCGGGCTTCATGATCCGTCAATCACAATGGGCGTGCTTCGCGCAGAATGCGTTCTCGCAACAGGGGATGCAGCGACGAGACCGTGACGACATCGACGGGCCGACCCAAAATGTCCTGCGCGTCCATGAGCAGCGCCCCCAACGCGAATCCGCTGGTTTGCGGTGCGGTCTCCACCAGCAGATCGACATCGCTGTCTTCGTCGGCATCCCCGCGTGCCATGGATCCAAA
>Ga0308017_1000096_pt1 | contig 27666 bp, 23 predicted proteins | sample Neamet280_FD_203145 | JGI IMG/M metagenome (GOLD analysis project Ga0308017, IMG submission 203145) | Marine microbial communities from water near the shore, Antarctic Ocean - #280 | ecosystem: Environmental > Aquatic > Marine > Unclassified | place: Southern Ocean | collected 2014-10-01
AGAACAGCGCGCCCACCGCGTCCACTGCCAGGTACAGCACGATGCCCGCAATGCCCGCGACAAAGACGCGCATCTGCTCTGCCTCGGGCACCCACCAGCGCGTGGAAAACACCACCAGCAGCGCGATAAAGACGCTGATCTCGTCGAACTTGGCTGCTCGCACGAGTGGCCGCTCCAGAGGGCCGAGCCAGTGCGTCTCTTTGTTGCGGTCGAACAAAAAGTTGAGAAACACCAGCAACAGGAAGACACCGCCGAACGCCGAGATGACCGGATACGCCTGCGTGAGCACGCGCGAGTATTCGTCGGGCTGTTGCAGGGCCAGACGCACCGTGTCGGCCCAGCCGATGTCCGCCGAGACGGCCACGATGACGATGGGAAACACCAGCCGCATGCCAAAGACGGCAATGAGGATGCCCACGGTCAGAAAGAGCTGACGCCACAGCGCACTCATGCCGCGCAGCACACTGGCGTTGACGACCGCGTTGTCGAACGACAAGCTGACTTCGAGCACCGCCAGCACCGCGGTCAGCCACAGCGCGGCCCACAGGCCCAGGGGCGACTGCACACCCCTCCAGGCCGCCAGCCCCCGGCAGACGGCGGAAAACAACAGCGAAAAGCGAAAATCCTTGAGCACGAAAACGACTCCTGCGCCGCGGGCGGGGTGCAGCGGCATGGCTATGGGGAAAACCCGCGATTGTCGCGAAATTTCGGCGCTGGGTTTAGACGTTGGGCGGCGGCAGCCCGGCCAAGGTGGCCACGGCGCCACGCAAATCGCCAGCCCAGGTGCGCCGGTCGCGCCCATCGGCGCGCTGTGGCTCGCCCCAGTGCAGGTGGGCGCACAGGTCGGTCGCGGTCAGCACACGCCACAGGGACGCGATGAGCGTGTCGTCCCCCACGTAGACGGGCGCGTCGTGGCGCTGCAACGCCTCGGGGCTGGCGCCTGCAGGGCGGTAGGCGATGCCCAGCGGCAGCGCGGGACTGTCGGTCGCGAGCGCCGCCTGCAGCAGGTTGGCGTGAAACGGCAACACACCGCGCCCGTCACTGGTGGTGCCTTCCGGAAAGATCGCCAGCACGTCACCGGCATGCAGGCGCTCCGCCATCTGGTGCACCACGCGCAGCGCGTCGCGGCGGCTGGCGCGCTCGATGAACAGCGTGCCAGCCCCCGCGACCAGCCGCCCCAGCACGGGCCAGTGACGTACGTCGGCCTTGGAGACGAAACGACACGGGCGCACCGCGTTGACCACCAAAATGTCCAGCCACGAGATGTGATTGGCCACCACCAGCAGCGGCCCGCGGGCGGGTGGCGGGCCATGCACGAACCAGCGCACACCCAAAATGTCCAGTGCCTGCCGGGACCAGCGCTGCACGTGGGCGGCTCGGGCCGCGTCGTCGGCGCGCGGAAATGCCCGCCACAGCGTCCACAGCCCCTGCAGGACGTGCGCCAGCAGCCGCGCCGCGCGGCCCACGGCACGCACGCGGCACCCCCACGGCACGGCGGCGGTCGCCATGGCGCGGTCAGTCGGCGGCATCGAACGCGATGTGGCCACCCACGACCGTGGTGCGCACGCGCGCAGGCAGCGCGTGGCCCTCGAACGGCGTATGCCGGCCCTGGCTGCGCAGGCGTGATGGCTCCACGCGCCAGGTGGCTTGCGGGTCGAGCACGCACACGTCGGCCACCCCGCCCACGGCCAGCCGGCCGACGCTGGCCTGCAGCGTGCCCAACCGCGCCCCCAGCACGCGCGCCGGCCCGCTGGTGAGCACCTCTACTGCGCGCGCCACGGGCACGTCGTCTTGCTGCGCCCATTTGACGGCGAGGCCCGCGAGCAGCTCGATGGCGGTGGCGCCCGGCTCGGCCTGCGCGAATGGCACCGCCTTCGCATCGGCCGATACCGGCGTGTGGTCCGACACCAGCGCGTCGATCGTGCCGTCAGCCAGCCCGGCGCGCAGCGCGTCGCGGTCGCGCTGCTGGCGCACGGGCGGCTGCAGGCGCAGCCGGGTGTCGTAGTAGCCGATGTCGGTATCGGTGAGCAGCAGTTGGTGCACGCTGACGTCGGCCGTGACCGGCAAGCCTTCGGCCTTGGCTTGGCGCACCAAGTCGACGCCGGCGGCGGTGCTCAAGCGGCATAGGTGCAGGTGCACGGGCGGCGGCGCCCCCGGCGGCGTGCCCGCCACGACGCTGCGCAGCAGCGCCAGCAGCGTGTGCAGCGCGATCACCTCGGACGCGGCGGGCACGCCCGACAGCCCGAGCCGCGTAGCCAGCGGCCCGCTGGCCATGACGCCTTTGGACAGCCACGGCTCTTCGGGCCGCAGCCACAGCGTGTAGCCAAAAGTGGCGGCGTACTGGAAGGCACGCTGCAGCACCTGGGTGTTGACGATGGGCTCATCCGCCTGGCCAAAGCCCACGCAGCCGCGCTCGGCCAGTTGCACCATCTCGGCCAGCACCTCGCCCTGCAGCCCGCGCGTCAGCGCCCCCAGCGGAAACAGGCGCGTGCGGTGCAGCCGCTCGGCGCCCGCGCGCAGCATGTCGACCAGGCCCGGTTCGTCCAGCACGGGATCGGTATCGGGCGGGCACACCAGGCTGGTCACGCCACCGGCGACGGCGGCAGCGGTTTCGCTCTCGAGCATGCCCGCATGCTCGTGGCCGGGCTCGCCCAGGCGGGCGCACAAGTCCACCAGTCCGGGCAATACCCAGCAGCCGCGGGCGTCGAGCACGCGGTTGGGGTGGAAGTCCGCAGGCACCTGACCGATGCCGATGATGCGCCCAGCAGCGATGGCCACGTCGGCCACCCGGTCGGTGCCGCTGGCGGGATCGATGACGCGGCCGTCTCGGATGAGGAGTTTCATGCTTCGTTCCCCGCGATGATGCCCATGACCGCCATGCGCACCGCCACGCCAAACGTTACCTGCGGCAGCACCACGCTTTGCGCGCCATCGACGACGCTGGAGTCGATCTCGACCCCACGGTTGACCGGCCCCGGGTGCATGACGATGGCATCGGGCTTGGCCCAGCGCAGCCGCTCGGGCGTGAGGCCAAAGCGCTGGTGAAACTCTTGGCTGGAGGGCAGCAAAGCGCCGCTCATGCGCTCGTTTTGCAGCCGCAGCGCGATGACGACGTCACAGTCACGGATGCCCTCTTCCAGCGAATGGCACACGCGCACGCCCAGGTGCGCCAAGTCGCTGGGTACCAGCGTGCGCGGGCCCACCACACGCACGTCCGGGCAGCCCAGGGTGGTGAGCGCGTGGATGTCGGAGCGCGCCACCCGCGAGTGCAGCACGTCGCCCACAATGGCCACCGAGAGCTGGGTGAAGTCCTTTTTGTAGTGCCGGATGGTGTACATGTCCAGCAGCCCCTGCGTGGGGTGCGCGTGGCGCCCGTCGCCGGCGTTGATGACATGCACATGCGGCGCAACGTGCTGGGCAATCAGGTAGGGCGCGCCGGATTCGCTGTGACGCACGACGAAGATGTCGGCCGCCATCGCCGAGAGGTTGGCGATCGTGTCGAGCAGCGTCTCGCCCTTGGCGGTGGAGGAGCGCGCGATGTCGAGGTTGAACACGTCGGCCGACAGGCGGGTGGCCGCGATCTCGAACGTGGTGCGGGTGCGCGTGCTGTTTTCGAAAAAGAGGTTGAACACGCTCTTGCCGCGCAGCAGGGGGACTTTTTTGACCTCGCGGTCGTTGACGCTGACGAACTGCGCGGCCGTGTCCAGGATGTGCAGCAGGATGTCGCGCGGCAGCCCTTCGGTGGAGAGCAGATGGATGAGCTCGCCGTGGCGGTTGAGTTGGGGATTGCGCGTCATGGCGTGGGGGCTCCGGCAGATTTAGCCCAGGCGCGGCGGGGTGCGTTCGAGCAGGGCGAAGGAGAAGCGCCCGCCGCCGTCGCGCACCAGCTCGAACGACTGGTGCGCGGGCAGCGGCAGGCGCACGGCTGCGGCGTCGGCTGCCACCGGTAGCTCGCGCCCACCGCGGTCGACCAGCACCGCCAGCCGCACGCTGGCCGGGCGGCCATAGTCGAACAGCTCGTTGAGCACGGCGCGCAGCGTGCGGCCGGTGTAGAGCACGTCGTCGATGAGCAGCACGTGCGCACCTTCGACCTCGAACGGCAGGCGCGTCTGCGCGGTGCTGGCCGCCAGCCCGCGCTGCGCGTAGTCGTCGCGGTGCAGGGTGGCGACGATGACACCTGGCTCGCCGGGCAAGCCCAGCTCGCGGTGCAGCCGCTCGGCCAGCCATGCGCCGCCCGAGGCCACGCCCACCAGGTGGGTGGGTTGTGGCCCGGCGGCCAGCAAGGCCTGCACCGCGCGGCGCAACTCGGCATACAGGGCCTCGGCATCCAGCGGCAGCCGCCCGTCGGTCGGCGCGGCGTCCCGCCCCCCGTCGTGGGTCATGGCAGACTCCTCAAATACTGCTCCAAAATGATGCACGCGGCAGCGGCATCGGCGTCTTTGGCACCCAGCGCGTGGGCTTCGGTGCTGCTGTAGCGTTCGTCCACTTCCACCACGGGCAGACCGGTGCGGCCGTGCAACTGGCGCGCAAAGCGCTGCGCGCGCTGCGTGTGCGCGTGCGCCGCGCCGTCGGGATGGTACGGCACGCCCACCACCAGGGCGTCCGGCTGCCATTGGGCGATCGCCGCCAGCAGGCGCTGCCAGCGCGCGTCGCCCTGGGCGTCCACCGTGGGCAAGGGCGTGGCGGTGCGCGTGATGGCGTTGCCGCTGGCCATGCCGACGCGACGCTCGCCCCAGTCGAACGCCAAAAAACTCTGTGCGCCCGCGCGCACCACGCCCCAGGTCGTCATGCCCGCCCAGCGCCCGGTGCCAGCATCCACGGCTGCAGGCCCAGCAGGCCCATCGCCCGCTCGTAGCGCTGCTCGATGGGCACCTCGAACAGCAGCGCCGGGTCGGCCGGCACCGTCAGCCAGGCGTTGTCGCCCAATTCGGATTCGAGCTGCCCCTCGCCCCAGGACGAATATCCCAGCGCCACCAGCATCTGCCGCGGCCCGGCGCCGGCGGCGACGGCTTCGAGCACGTCGCGCGAGGTGGTCAGCTCCAGCCCTGCCCCGTCGATGCGCAGCGACGAGGCATAGGCACTAGCGCGTGGCGGCGGGGCCGCCGGGTCGCGGGCGGAAGATCCCGACACCTCGTCGGGCGCCTCGTCGGCGGCCCCCGCTGCCTGCAACAACGACGGCAAAGCCGACGTCGGCGCGGGCACGGCCTGCGTCGCAGGGGGGTTGACCGAGCCCACGGGCTCGGGCTCGCCCATGTGCTCGTGCAGCACGAAGCCACGCTCGGTCTGCAGCGGCCCGCCTCGCAGCACGGGCATGCCCGACCATTCGGGGCGGCCCAGGGGCAGTTCCAGCCGCTCGAACAGGTCGTCGAGCGTGATGCCCGTGGGTTTGTTGATGATGAGGCCCAGCGCGCCGCGCGGCGTATGCTCGCAGACATAGACGACACTGCGGCCGAACAGCTCATCGTTCAGCCCGGGCATGGCGATCAAGAAATGATGCGTCAGGTTGACGGGGGCAGAATCCGAGCTCATGGCATCGATTCTACGCGCGCACCCCCATGAACCCTGACCGCAAACCGTACGACCGTGGCCTGATGTGGTTTCGCCGTGACCTGCGCACGGCCGACAACGCGGCGCTGTGCCACGCCCTGCAACAATGCCGGCGCGTGTGGGCGGTGTTCGTCTTCGACACCGACATCCTGCAGCCGCTGCTGGAGCGAGGGCTGCACGCCGACCGGCGGGTGGAGTTTATCCATGAGAGCCTGATCGACCTGGACGAGCAGCTGCGCGCGCTCGGCCGCGCCAATGGCGTGGAGGGGGTCGGGCTGATCGTGCGGCATGGCCCGGCGCGGCAGGACATCCCGCGCCTGGCCGCCGAGCTGGGCGTGCAGGCGGTCTTTGCCAACCACGACGACGAGCCCTACGCCCGCACCCGCGACGCGCAGGTGCTGGGGGCGCTGGCGCACCAGGGGGTGGTGCTGCGCACGGTCAAAGATCACGTGATCTTCGAGCGGCGCGAGGTGTTGACCGCCAACGGGCAGCCTTTCACGGTCTTTACCCCGTACAAAAACGCGTGGTTCAAAGCGTTGACCGACGCGCACCTGCAGCCCCACCCGGTGGAACGCCACGCCGACGCGCTGGCCCCCTGCCCGCCCACACACCCGCCGGGCGTGCCCAGCCTGGCGTCGATTGGGTTTGTGCCCACCAACCTGCGCGCACTCAAGGTGCGCACCGGCAGCCGCGGTGCGCGCGCGCTGTGGGAGGATTTCCTGGAGCGCATCGACCACTACCACCAGGCGCGCGACTACCCCGCCATCAAGGGGCCCAGCTATCTGAGCGTGCATTTGCGCTTTGGCACGATCAGCATCCGCGAGGTGGCCGGCACCGCCTACCGCCTGCACCGGCAGGGCCGCGCCGGCGCCACCGCCTGGCTCAACGAGTTGATCTGGCGCGACTTCTATCACCAGATCCTGGCCAATTTTCCGCACGTCGGCGAGGGCAAGGCCTTCAAGCCCGCCTACGACGCCATCCACTGGGAGCGGGGCCGCCACGCCGAGGCACTGTTTGCCGCCTGGTGTGAGGGCCGCACCGGCTATCCGCTGGTGGACGCAGCCATGCACCAAATCAACCAGACCGGCTATATGCACAACCGGCTGCGCATGGTGGTGGCGAGCTTTCTGACCAAAGACCTGGGGCTGGACTGGCGCTGGGGCGAACGCTACTTCGCCGATCGTTTGATCGACTTCGACCTGGCCGCCAACAACGGCGGATGGCAGTGGGCCGCGTCCAGCGGGTGCGACGCGCAGCCGTACTTTCGCATCTTCAATCCCGTCGCCCAGAGCGAAAAGTTCGACCCGGACGGCAAATTCATCCGCCGCTACTTGCCGGTGTTGGCGGCGCTACCCACCCCAGCACTGCACGCACCCTGGCGCGCGAGCGCCGCCGATCTGGCGGCCGCCGGCGTGGTGATCGGGCGCGACTACCCGGCGCCGATCGTCGACCATGCGCAGGCGCGGCTGCGCACGCTGCAGCGCTACGCGGTGGTCAAGCCGGGCTGAGGTCGCGGCCCGCCGGCGCGGCCAGCCGGGCATGGGCCGCCACCAACGCCAGCAGCGCATCGTCGGCATAGGGTTTGCCCAGGTAGTGGTTGACGCCCAGCGCCTCGGCGTGGACGCGGTGTTTGTCGGCCAGGCGCGAGGTGATCATCACCACCGGCAAATCGGCCCAGCGGGGGTCGTTGCGCAGCGTGCGCACCAGTTCGAAGCCGTCCATGCGCGGCATCTCGATGTCACAGAGCACGACGACCGGGGTTTCCTCGCGCAGGCGCTGCAGCGCCTGCCAGCCGTCGCCCGCTAGCGCCACCCGATAGCCCGCACGCTGCAGCAGGCGCTGGGTGACGCGGCGCACGGTGATCGAGTCGTCGACCACCAGCACCAGCGGCGCCGCAGTGAGCGTGCGCTCGGCGCGCGGCGGGGCCGCCGTGGCCTGCGCGGCCCAGCGCTGCGCTGCATCACCGTAGTGCGCCACCAGCGCCAGCGGGTGGTATACCAGCACCACGCTGCCGTCGGGCTGCGCACTCGCCCCCACCAGCCCCGGCTGGCGCGCCAGCAAGGGCGGCAGGGGCGGCAACACCATGGTCTGGCGGCCCAGCACCGCGTCCACCCGCAGCGCGGCCCGCTGGCCAGCGCTGTGGCACTCGAGCACCGGAATGCCCCGGCGCCGTGGCGCCGCCTCGGGGCGCGCGGACGTCCCCAGCAGCGCCCCCATCCAGTACAGGGGCATGAGCGCCCCGCCCTCGCCTCCGCCTTCACGCCAGTGTCCGGTCAACTCGGCCGCGGTCAGCTCGGGGCCATGCACGCGGCGCACCGCATCCACCCAGGGCGCGGGCAGACCAAACACCTGCCCATCGACGCGCACCAGCACGACGGGCATGATGGCCGTGGTCAGCGGCACCACGAGCCGCCAGCCGGTTCCACCGCCCGCGGGCTCGAAACCCTCGATGCGCCCCCCCAGCGCCCCCAAGTCGGTGCGCACGACGTCGAGCCCGATGCCACGTCCGGCCCAGGCATCGACCCGGGCCGCGGTACTGAGACCGGGCGCGAACGCACAGCGCACCGCGTGCTCGCGCCCAAAGGGGGCATCGGCCGGGTGCAAGCCGAGCGCGACCGCGCGCTCGCGCAGGCGCGCCACGTCCAGGCCGGCACCGTCGTCGGTCAGGGTGAGCAGCAGGTCTTGCCCATGCGCCTGCGCCGCCAGCGCCAGGCGGCCAGCGGCTGGCTTGCCAGCCGCGACGCGCGCGTCGGGCGGCTCGATGCCGTGCACCACGGCGTTGCGCAGCAGGTGCTCGAGCACCGGCACCAGGCGCTCGAGCACGCGCCGATCCAGCCGCGTGTCGGGGTCGACGCTGCACTGCCAATCGATGCGGCGCCCCAGGGCATCGGCCATCTGGTGCACGCGACGCCCCAGCCGCTCGAGAGCGCTGTCGAAGGGCACACGGCGCGCCTCGAGCAAGAGGCGCTGCTCCTCGCGCGCCTGCCGCTCCTGCGCGGCCAGATGGCCCTCGGCCGCCCCCAGCGAGCGCTGCATCTGATGCCCGACGGTGGCCACATCGTCGATGGCTTCGGCCAGCAGCCGGGTCAGCTCCTGCACGCGGGTGTAGCGCTCGAGCTCGAGCGCATCGAACCCCTCGGGTGCGGCGCCGACGGCCCCCGGTGGCATGCGCGACTCGGTCTGCTGTTGCAGCTCGCGCCATTGCAGCCGCAGCCGCTCGACGTTGGCGGCCATCTCGTGCAGGCCCCGGCGCAGCGCTGCCAGCTCGACCGCCAGGCGCTGGCGGTGCGCCAACTGATCGGCTGCACCGCCAAACAAGCGATCGATGAGGTCGGCCGGCGCGCGCGGCGGCGGCTCCCCCGCGGGGGAGCCGGCGTCGGCCACGGCGGCCACGGCGGCCACGGCGGCCTGGGTGGCCGCTGGGGCGGCCGGTCGCGCAGGGGCGAGGCGATCGATCCAGTCGGCCAGCGCCTGCCGCAGCGCCGCCGGTGGGGGGCCGTCCGGCGGCGCGGCCAGCACGTCGGACTCCAGCGCGTGCGCCGCATCGGCCAGATCCCGCCGGCCCGCCAGGCGGGCGCTGCCCTTGACCGTGTGCAGCAGTCGTAGCAGCTCGGTGGAACTGTTGGGCGCGCTGCCGTCCACCCAGCGCGCCAGGGCGGCGCGCAGGCGCGGCAACAGTTGCGCCATTTCGATCTGGAAGTCGGCCTGCGCGGCTTGCACATCCGGTTCGGGTTCGGGCTCTGGCTCGGACGGCGCAGGAGCGGGCGGCGCGGGAGTCTCGGTCGACGGCGTGACCGGGGTCTCGCCCGCCGTCCAGAGTTCGCTCACGGCGGCCAGCCGCGCGGGCTCGTCACCCGGCGGGGGCGCATCGGTCCAGGCCGCGACCCAGTCGCTCAGGAGCGCCAGCGTGCGTGCCAGCGCCTGGCAATCCGCCACGCTGACCACACGCGACTCGGCCAACCAGGCGTTGAGGCAGCGCTCCACGCGCCATGCGGCCTCGCCGATCGCCTCCAGCCCCACCAGCCGCGCACTGCCTTTGAGCGTGTGAAAGAGGCGCCGCACGCGCGCGAGCGCTGCCGCGTCGTCCGGCTGGGCGTGCAGCGCATCGAGTAACGGCGCGAGCGCCGCTAGCAGTTCGCGTGCCTCGTCCAGAAAGACGCCCCGCTCGTCGAAGTCGTCGGCGGCCGCCGCCTCGCCGTCGGCCGTGGCGTCGCTGACGATGACGGGCACCGCTGGCGACCCTGCCCCCTCGGCTTCAACCATCGTGGCCGGCGAGGGTTCGGCGCGCAGGGCGCGGGCGGCCGCTTGCCGCGCGCGCAATACCCCAGTCTCGGTATCGAAAACGTACGCCCGGGCGGCCTGCTCGGGCTGCCGCTGCCACGTGTCCAGCCAGGCGCCCAGCGCGGCCCACGTCGCGCCGATGCGCTGCGCCGCCATCTGGCGCGATACGGGTTCGGGCCACTGCCCGGCCCGCAGCCAGTCGGCGACGGTAGCCTCGACCGCCGCCAGCGCCCGGGCGACGTCGGGCGCGTCCATGACGGCGGCGTGGCTTTGCAGCCGCCGCAGCCGCTCGGGCACCGCCTGCCAGGCATCCCATGCCGCGGGATCGGGGTGGCGCCACAGGGCATCGAACATCGCCTCCAGCGACGCCAGCTCGGCACGCCATTCGGCCACCCAATGGTGCGCGCCCGCGCGCGCGCTCCAGGCGCGGAAGCGCTCCGTCAGCCACGGCTCGGCCGGGGGCACTTCGCGCCCGTCGGCCGCAGCCTGCAGCCGATCGGCCAGTGCTTGCACGCGCGCGGCTTGCTGCGCGTCCAGGGCGTCGAACGCGTCGAGCTCGGCCTGCAAGCCGAGCAACACCAGCACCGCTTCCGAGGGCCGGTTCACGGCGTCGGACTGCACGGCGTGCACCGCCCACTGCCGCCAGGCCTGGGCCAGCGCCGGCCACGGCGCGGGCAAGGCGGCCAGCGCGTCGGCCAGTTCGGCCAGTGCCTGCGTCGGTGGCTGCGGGCGTTGGCGCACCTCGGCGCCTTCCCAGTGCCGCTGGGCGCTGTCAGCCGCGGCCTGTGCCCGCACCACCGCCTGGGGATCGACCAGGCCCAGCGCGCGCCGCTCGGGATCCCAGCGCAGCGGCTCGCGCCAGCCCATGGCTTGCCACAGCGCCGCGGCGTGCGGCAAGGCCGCATCGGGCGGTGGATCCAGCCGCGCCGCCAGATACAGCCACTCGTGTGCGGTCGCGTCCCAGACGGCGGCGGGCGCCTGTTGCCATCCCGTACTGGCCACCTGCCGCAACAGGGCGGCCAGGGCCCGCTTGACCCACACGTCCAGCGGCAGACGCTGGGCGGCCACCCCCTCCAGCACCGCCGCGGCGATGGCCCAAAAGCGGCGCGCTTCGGGCCCGCTGGCTGCCTGGGCCAGACTTCCCGCCAGCCGCACCAGGGCTGCTGCGGCCGCGACGTGCCCGCCGCGCAGCAGCGGCAGCGCCAGCCGCTCCAGGTGGGTGCGCACGCGATCGCCCAACACCAGCGGCGCCATGGGGGGTAGCACGAGCGCCGCGGGCAATGCCTGCGTCCACAAATCGGCCGGATACGCGCGCGCCTGCGCCCACTGCCGCCAGTCGCGGTAGGTGGGAAAGAGCGCCAGCGCCGGCAGCGCACGGCCACCCAAGTGCCGCTGCAGCTGGTCGCGCACGGCCCACACCCCGCGCTCGACCAGCGACACCAGGGCCGCGTCGGCCGCCAGCGGCCGCTGCGCCAGCCGCTCCAGCACGCCCTGCAGGGCGGCGACGGTGCGCGCTTCGGCTGGCAGTTCGACCATCTCGAGCGCCCCGACGGCTTGGTGCAGGGCCTGCGCCTGCCAGCGCAACTCGGCCGCATCGACCGCGGCCAGATCGCCGGCGCGCGAGCGTTCGTGCGCCGCCACGTACGCCTGCACCGCGGCCAGTGCCGCGGCCAGCGTGCGCTCGAGCTCGTCCATCAGCCACGCCAGCGGCCCCGGATCGGGACCAGATGGCCCGGGGGACTCGGGTGAAAGAACGCTGGGCACGGTCACGTCAGCGAATCTTGAAGCGCGCCACCGACTGGCGCAGCTCGTCGGCCACGCGCGCCAACTCGCGCACCTGCTGCACCGTCGAGCGGGTGCCTTCGCCCGTCTGCTCGGTCACGCCCAGGATGTGCTCGATGCTGCCCGCCGTCTGGCTGGCCAGCTCCGCCTCACGCGCGGCCGAATCCGCGATTTGCTCGACCAGCTCGGCGGCCTGGCGCGACAGGCGGTCGATCTCGGCCAGCGCAGCGCCAGCGTTGTCCGACAGGCGCGCGCCTTCGACGACCTCGCGCGTGGAACGCTCCATGGCGGCCACGGCGTCCTGGGTGTCGGCCTGGATGGCGCGCACCAGCGCAGCAATCTGGCGCGTGGCGTCGGCGCTGCGCTCGGCCAGGCGTTGCACCTCCTCGGCCACGACCGAGAAACCGCGCCCCGCCTCACCGGCACTGGCAGCCTGGATGGCGGCGTTGAGCGCCAGCACGTTGGTTTGCTCGGTGATGTCGGCGATCAGGTCGGTGATCTCGCCGATCTCCTGCGACGACTCCCCCAGCCGCTTGATGCGGCGCGCGGTATCCTGGATCTGCTCGCGGATGGTGGACATGCCGCCGATCGTCTCCTGCACCGCGCGCGCGCCCGTCTCGGCCGCGGCCCGCGCCTGGCGCGCTGCGTCCGCCGAGGCCTGCGCCTGCGCCGCCACCTGGGTGATGCGGCCCGACATGTCGAGCACGGCTTGCCCGGTCTCGCGGATTTCGCGCAACTGCTCGGTGGAGGCGGCCAGCAGCTCGATCGAGGTGTTTTCCACGCGGGCGGTGGTCTCGGTGACGCGCTGTGCCGCCGCCTGCACCTGGGCCACCAGGGTGCGCAGCTCTTCCACGGTGTAATTGACCGAGTCGGCGATCGCGCCGGTGATGTCCTCCGTCACCGACGCCTGCTGGGTGAGGTCGCCCTCGGCCACGGCTTGCAGCTCGTTCATCAGGCGCAGGATGGCGGCCTGGGTGGCGTCGTTGACGCGCTTGGCCTCGCGCTGTTGCTCCCACGCCTGCGCCTGCGTGCGCTCTAGCGCCGCTTGCAGGGCGCGTACCTGCTCGCGTTGGCCGCGCCAGGCCAGCGCCAACGCCGCCCCCATCACCCCACCCGCGGCCGCCGTGAGCGCGGGCCACCATGCCGCGGGCAGCGGCAGCGCGTCGCCCGCAAACCATGGCGCCAGCGCCAGGCCCGCCATGGCCAGCGCGGCCACGGCGGCCCACGCCAGCCACGCGCCGGCCTGCGACGCGCCCGCCGGCGCTGGCGGCGTGGTGGGCCCGGCCGACGCCGCGCGCGGCTTGGGGTCCGTTCGTGTCGCCCGCGCGGGCGAGGCATCGCCCGCCTCGCCCAGGGTCGAGCCGACCTCGCTCAGGGTCGAATCCAGACCGGAGGGCAGGTCGTCTGCCGCGGCGGGTCGGTAGGCGGTCGTGCGCCGTCGCAGGGCATCAAGCATGTTCGACTCTCCGTTGCGGTGCCCAGGCGGGCTGGTGCAAGCCCCCTGCGGCCAGGCGTTCGCGCAGCAGCGCAGCGTCCAACACGGGCTGGGCGCCGCCTTGGGCATCGCGCCAAGCCCACCGCCAGGGCGGGGATGCGGCGACCCGCTCCCACGGCCCGCTGGCACGCAGCTGGGGCAGCCGGTCCACACACAGCGCCAGCGGCAAGCCGGTGGCGGTGGGGTTCAACGCCAGCCAGTGGGTGGGCTCGCCAGCCGCCTCGGCCCCGGCGTCGGGCACACCCAACGCGGCCACCCAATCGACGACGGCCACGGGCGCGGCGCGGATGGCCGCCACCCCGAGCACCCACGCCTGGGCATGCGGTAGCGGCCGCAGCGGCCGCGCCGGCACGAGCTCGCCCGCGTCGGCCAATGGCAGCCACACCCGAACGCCGCGCCACTGCAGCGCCATCCAACCGGGCTCGGCAGGCTCGCGCGCGGCCTGGGCCAAACGCTGCGCCAATTGGGCCTGAAAGGCCGCCAGCGCCCGTGCGCCACGGGGCTGCCCATCAGCCATGAGGATCGCGCTCGCCATCGTCACGCTCCCGCGGGTCTTCGTCGCGTGGCGCCAGCAGCCGCCCGATCTTGTGCAGCAGCTCGGCCGGGTCGACCGGCTTGGTCACATAGTCGCGCGCGCCCTGGCGCAACCCCCAGACGCGATCGGTCTCTTGCCGCTTGCTGGAGCAGATCACGATCGGAATGTGGCCAAAGTCGGGGTGCCGGGCGATCGTGCGCGTGAGGGCAAAGCCGTTGGTGCCGGGCATGACCACGTCCATCAGGATGAGATCGGGGGGCTGCGCCTGCAGCGCGCGCCAGGCCTGTTCGGCGTCGAAGGCGCTGCGCACGTGATAGCCGTGGCCGGCGAGCAGGTTGCGCAGGTATACCTGCTCGGTGCGCGAGTCGTCGACCACCAGGATGTCCTTCATGGCCGTGTGCCGGTTTTACAGTGCCTCGGCTGGCGCGCGCAGCGCGGCATGCCGGGCCACCGCGTCCAGCAGGGTCTCGGGGGTGAAGGGTTTGGCCAGGTGATCGCAGGCACCGGCCAGCCGCCCGCGGGCGACGTCGAACACGCCGTCGCGCGAGGACAGCATCACCACCGGCAGATGGGCAAAGCGCGGATGGCGCTTGATGATGGCGCAGGTCTGGTAGCCATCCAGCCGCGGCATCAGGATGTCGCACAGCACCACGTCGGGCGCGAAATCGTGCACCAGCGCCAAGGCTTCGAAGCCATCGGCCGCCAGCCGCACCTCGTGGCCACCCGCACTTAGGGCGCGTTGTGCGCTGCGCCGCACCGTCAGGCTGTCGTCGACGACCAGCACCTTGCGCGGGGTGGCTGGGCGCGTCTCCATGGCTGGTGCGGGGCGTCGTGAGGGTCAGATCTGAACCATCTCGAAATCTTCCTTACGCGCGCCGCACTCGGGACAGGTCCAGTTGACGGGCACGTCCTCCCAACGGGTGCCGGGGGGGATGCCGTGCTCGGGGTCGCCTGCGGCCTCGTCGTAGATCCAGCCGCAGATCAAGCACATCCAGGTTCGGGTCGGGGTCGTCATGGCAGCGTCGGCACGAGGGGTCCAAGTAGAATGGAACCATTGTAGCCACGACCCCGGCGCGCTTTGCGACCTCGGTCGACCGACGTCCGATGCCCATGTCCCCAGAAACCCCCGCTGCTCGCGATACCCCGGCGCGGCCGCCGTGCGTGCTGTGCTTCAATGCCAGCGACCCCAGCGGCGCCGGCGGCCTGGGCGCCGACATCGGGGCGCTGGCCAGCGCCTCGTGTCACGTGCTGCCGGTGACCACCAGCGTCTGGCTGCGCGACACGCGCCACCTGCACGGCCACCACGCGCTGGACGCCGAGTGGATCGACGACCAGGCGCGCGCCGTGCTGGAGGATATGCCGGTGGCAGCGATCAAGGTCGGCTTTGGTGGCAGCCCCGAAGGTCTGTCGGCCATCGGCAGCATCCTGAGCGACTACGACGACGTGCCCGTGGTGACCTACCTGCCCGAGCTGGCATGGCTGTCGGACGGCGAGCGCGAGGCCTATCTGGAAGCGTGCGAGGAGCTGGTGCTGCCCCAGACCGACGTGCTGGTGGGCAACCATCACACGCTGGCGCGCTGGCTGTTGCCTGACTGGGAGGACGAGCGGGCGCCGGGCGCGCGCGACATCGCCCGCGCCGCCGCCGCCCATGGCGTCAGCGTCACCCTGGTCACGGGCATGGTGCACGACAACGGCATCGACAACCACCTGGCGTCGCCCGAGGTCGTGCTGGCGCAGGCGCGCTTCGAGCGCATCGAGGCCACCTTCATTGGCGCGGGCGACACGCTGTCCGCCGCGCTGACCGCGCTGCTGGCGCACGGCAGCGACCTGTCGCAGGCCGGCGCGGAGGCGCTCACCTACCTGGACCAGACGTTGGCCAACGGCTTTCAGCCGGGCATGGGGCACGCCGTGCCCGACCGTCTGTTCTGGGCCGACGACGATACTGACAACCCCAACGACACCCCCGGAGAGCCATGACCGACCGCAACGCCACGCTGTTCGAGCGCGCCAAGACCGTCATCCCGGGCGGGGTCAATTCGCCCGTGCGCGCCTTCAAGGCCGTGGGCGGCACACCCCGCTTCATCACCCGCGCCCAGGGCGCCTACCTGTGGGACGCCAACGGCCAGCGCTACATCGACTACATCGGCTCGTGGGGCCCGATGATCCTGGGTCACGGCCACCCGGAGGTGGTGCAGGCGGTGGAGGCGGCGATCGCCGAAGGGTTTTCGTTCGGGGCCCCGACCGAGCGCGAGATCGAACTGGCCGAGGCCATCCGGCGCCTGCTGCCCAGCCTGGAAATGGTGCGGCTGGTCAGCTCCGGCACCGAAGCCGGCATGAGCGCCATTCGACTGGCGCGCGGTGCCACCGGCCGGCCCAAGATCATCAAGTTCGAAGGCTGCTACCACGGCCACGCCGACGCGCTGCTGGTCAAGGCCGGCTCGGGGCTGGCCACCTTCGGTCACCCCACGAGCGCCGGCGTGCCGCCCGAGGTGGTGCAGCACACGCTGGTGCTGGAGTACAACAACATCGCGCAGCTGGAAGCGGCCTTTGCCGAGCACGGCGAGCAGATCGCGGCGCTGATGATCGAGCCGATCGCGGGGAACATGAACTTCGTGCGCGCCAGCGTCCCGTTCATGCGCCGCTGCCGCGAGCTGTGCACCGAGCACGGCGCACTGCTGGTGTTCGACGAAGTGATGACGGGCTTTCGCGTGGCGCTGGGCGGAGCGCAAAGCGTCTATGCACGCCACATCCCCGGCTTCGAGCCGGATATGACCGTCATGGGCAAGGTCATCGGCGGCGGTATGCCGCTGGCGGCCTTCGGCGGCAAGCGCGCGGTCATGGAACAGCTCGCCCCGCTGGGGCCGGTGTACCAGGCTGGCACGCTGTCGGGCAACCCGGTGGCCACCGCCTGCGGGCTGGCGACGCTGCGGCTGATCGAGCAGCCGGGCTTTTTCGATCGGCTGGCCGCGCAAACACGGGCGCTGGTCGATGGGCTGTGCGCCGAGGCCCAGCGCGCGGGCGTCCCGTTCAGCGCCGACAGCGAAGGCGGGATGTTTGGCTTTTTCTTCTTGCCCGAGCTGCCGCAGAACTACGCGCAGGTCATGACCAGCGACGCCGCGCGCTTCAACCGCTTCTTCCATGGCATGCTCGAGCGCGGCGTCTATTTCGCCCCCGCGCTGTACGAGGCGGGCTTCGTCAGCGCGGCGCACAGCGACGCCGACATCGACGCCACGCTGCAGGCGGCGCGGGCGGTGTTGGCCCAGCTCTGACACCGGGGCTGCTGCCCCGCTGTCCGGCCATCACACTAGCCGCGCCAGCAACGCCCCGTCAGCGGGTGCGCCCAGCGGCACCCACACGCGCAGCGGGTTGCCCGCCGCCACCTCGATCGGCTGGCCGTTGCCATCCTGCATGGCCGACAGGGTCAACGTGCGGTTGCCCGCGGGGTGGATCACCTCCAGCCGGTCGCCGACGGCAAAGCGGTTTTTCGTCTCCACCTCGGCCCAACCGTCGGCGCGCACGCCGATCACATCCCCCACGTACTGCGCACGCGTGGGTGCGGAGTGGCCGCTGAGATAGTTCTGGTAGTCCTGCGCCGGTCGGCGCTCGAGCAACCCGCTCGTGTAGCCACGGCTGGCCAGTCCCTCCAGCTCCCGCAGCAGCTCGGGGTTGAAAGGCCGACCCGCCACCGCGTCGTCGATGGCGCGCCGGTACACCTGGGCTGTGCGCGCCACGTAGTACACACTTTTGGTGCGGCCCTCGATCTTGAGCGAGTCCACCCCGATGCGCACCAGCCGCTCGACGTATTCGACCGCGCGCAGATCGCGGCTGTTGAGGATGTAGGTGCCGTGCTCGTCCTCCATGATGGGCATGAGCTCGCCCGGGCGCTGGCTCTCTTGCAGCAGCCACACCCGGTCGGCCAACGGGTGGCGCCGACCATCGCCGGTGGTGGCGGGCCGCGCTTCGGCGTCGGCCTGCTCGCGCGCCCAGTCGAAGTCCGTCCCCAGCGGTTGCGGGTCGGGCGCATCGCTGCCGCACCCGCTGCCACACCCGCCCCCAGCGGTCACGGGCTGCACGTCGCCGGTCTCGGTCGGCTGCGCGGCGTGGGTGGTGTACGACCAGCGACAGGCGTTGGTACAGGTGCCTTGGTTGGGATCGCGGCGGTTGAAATACCCCGACAGCAGGCAGCGCCCCGAGTAGGCAATGCACAGCGCGCCATGCACGAAGACCTCCAGCTCCACGTCGGGGCAGGCGTCGCGAATCTGCGCCACCTCATCCAGGCTGAGTTCGCGCGACAGAATGATGCGCGATACCCCCGCGCGCTGCCAAAACTTGACCGCCGCCCAGTTGGTGGTGTTGGCCTGCACCGACAGGTGGATGGGGATCTCGGGCCAGCGGCCGCGCTCCATCTCCTCGCGCACCAGCATGATCAGGCCCGCATCGGCCATGATGAGGGCATCGGGCCGCAGCTCGACCACCGGCGCCAAATCGCGCAGGTAGGTGCGCACCTTGTCGTTGTGCGCAATCAGGTTGCTGGTGACGAAGAGTTTTTTGCCGCGCGCGTGCGCCTCGGCGATGCCCTGTGCGAGCTGCTCCAAGCGGAATTCGTTGTTGCGCGCGCGCAAGGAGTAGCGCGGCTGGCCGGCGTAGACCGCGTCGGCACCAAAGTCGAAGGCGGCCCGCAGATGGCGCAAGGAGCCCGCAGGCAAGAGCAATTCAGGGGCGTTCATAAGGCGTATTGTCGCCGCACGAGCCCCGCGACCTCGGCCGCTCGGTACACCATAGACAGAGGCTCATGGAATGAGCTCGACCGGCAGCCAGCCCCGCAGGTCGTTGATGAAAGCCAGCCCTTGGGCATGCGCCAGCTCGCTGCGTTGGACCACGCGTTCGACGACCTTCCCCTCACGCAACGCCACCGCACGCCCAACACCGCTGAGCAGGCCGCAGGAGGTCGGTGGGGTCACCCACTGACCGTTTATTCTTACGGCCACGTTACCGCGGGTAAACTCGGTCAACTCGCCCGCCTCGTTCCACAGTAAGGTGTCGAAAACATCGGGGTCGTCCGGCGCAAACGCGTCGTAGTGGCCTCGCCGAGTGGTCTTGAAGCGTACGAATTCGCTTCCGGCCGCCTCGAAAGGTTGCTCAGCGAGCCGTACCCGGGCGGGTAGTGACATTTCGGCAAGCTCGAAAGCCTCGGCCCGGCAAGCGCCATCCGCGCCAGCCAGCAACCTCACCCGCCACCGGCCGGTGGGATGTTCGTCAATCAAATGACGCAACACCTGCTGAGCCATCTGCGGCTGCCAAGCAAATCCAAAACGCTGGGCAGCGTTGGCCATGCGCGCCAAGTGCTCGCTGACGTGCCATAGGTAGCCGTTCTCCAGCCGCATCGTCTCTAACAGTTCGAACGGTGATTCGGCCCGCAGCAGGAAAGCTTGTTTGCTGCGCCATTCCGCCCATTCGCCAGCGGCAGTTGCATCAGCCGTGATACCGCTGCCAATACCGCAGCGGGCCGCGCCCGAGCGTACACGCACCGTGCGAATAGGCACATTGAACGTGGCCGAGCCGCCAGGCCGCACCACCCCTACCGCACCGCAATACACGCCGCGTGGACCTGTCTCGAGCTGAGCGATCCAATGCATCGCGCGCCGTTTGGGCGCGCCTGTGACCGATCCGCATGGAAAGAGCGCTCGAAAAATATCGGGCAGTCCGACGTGCGGGCGAGTAAGGGCAACCACATCCGACGTCATCTGCCATACCGTCGGCAGGGCCTCGACATGAAACAATCGGGGCACCTGCACGCTGTGTGGCTCGGCCACGCGTGACAGATCGTTGCGGACCAGATCCACGATCATGACATTTTCAGCGCGCTCTTTATCGCTCGTGCGTAAGTGGTTGGCGCGGCTCGCATCATCGGCCGGGTCCGGTGAGCGCGCTGCAGTCCCTTTCATCGGTCGCGACAACAACAACCCATCGCGCCAATCGAAAAACAGCTCCGGAGAGACCGAAAGCACTTGCTGCGATCCTGTGTCGATATAGGCCGCGTACCCACCAGGCTGTGCACGCAGCAACGCCTCAAACAGCGCCAGGGGGTCGCCCGAAAAGGGGCTTGACAATGGTGCCGTGAAGTTGATCTGATAGACCTCACCATCGGCGACGGCTCGGTGAATCTGGTCGATCGCCCGCTCGAAGTCGCGTCGGTCGAGACCGGCTCTCCAAGACAAAGGCGCGTAGGTGCCAGTTGGCAGCCTTGGCCATGGCCGCGCTTGATCGAAGACGGCGAACCAGGCCAGCTCACCGTCGGGCGGGTACGTCAGCAAGGCGGGATCGAATGCGGTTGCTGCCTCATAAGCGACGAAACCCACAGACCAGCGTCCGCGCTTGGCTTCGACCTCCACCTGCTGCAGCACCGACAACACCGCATCCAGCGTATCGGCACGCAGCACCTCGATCGGTTCGACGAAAGCCAGGCGCTCACGGAAAGCACCCTCGGTCGGTGCCGTGAAATCGATCAGTGCAATAGGGTTGGGGGTCGACACGATGAAAAGCAAGCAAAAACGGCCCCATCCGGGGCCGCCCGCGCGATCGGCTCCGCGCCGGTCACACCTCGACCGTCTTGGCCGTCTCGGCGTACTCTTCGATCTGGTCGAAGTTCATGTAGCGGTAGACCTCGCTCGCCTTCTGGTTGATGATGCCCATCTCGGCATGGTACTCCTCGACCGTGGGCAGGCGCCCCAGACGCGAGGCGATCGCCGCCAGCTCGGCCGAGGCCAGGAAGACGTTGGTGTTGCGCCCCAGCCGGTTGGGGAAGTTGCGCGTGCTGGTCGACACGACGGTCGCGCCCTCGCGCACCTGCGCCTGGTTGCCCATACACAGGCTGCAGCCCGGTATTTCGGTGCGCGCGCCCGCGGTGCCGAACGTGGCGTAGTAGCCTTCCTTGATGAGCTCGTTTTGGTCCATCTTGGTCGGCGGTGCCACCCACAGCCGCACGGGGATGTCGCGCTGACCGTGCAGCAGCTGGGCTGCGGCGCGGAAGTGCCCGATGTTGGTCATGCACGAGCCGATGAACGCCTCGTCGATCTTAGTGCCCGCCACTTCGGACAGCGGCCGCGCGTCGTCCGGGTCGTTCGGGCAGCACAGGATGGGCTCCTTGATCTCGTTGAGGTCGATCTCGATGACCGCGGCGTACTCGGCGTCGGGGTCGGCTTCGAGCAGCTGCGGGTTGGCCAGCCACGCCTCCATGGCCTTGATGCGGCGTGCCAGCGTGCGCGCGTCCTGGTAGCCGTCGGCGATCATGTTCTTGAGCAACACGATGTTCGACTTCAGGTACTCGATGATGGGTTCCTTGTCGAGCTTGATCGTGCAGCCCGCCGCCGAACGCTCGGCCGACGCGTCCGACAGCTCGAACGCCTGCTCCACTTTCAGATGCGGCAGGCCTTCGATCTCGAGGATGCGGCCGGAGAAGATATTTTTCTTGCCCTTCTTCTCGACCGTCAGCAGCCCTTGCTTGATGGCGTAATAGGGAATGGCGTGCACCAAATCACGCAGCGTGATGCCCGGCTGCATCTGGCCCTTGAAGCGCACCAGCACCGACTCGGGCATGTCCAGCGGCATGACGCCGGTGGCCGCCGCAAACGCCACCAGGCCCGAGCCGGCGGGGAAGCTGATGCCGATGGGGAAGCGCGTGTGCGAGTCGCCGCCCGTGCCCACGGTATCGGGCAGCAGCATGCGGTTGAGCCACGAGTGGATGACGCCGTCACCCGGGCGCAGGCTGACGCCGCCGCGGCTGCTGATGAAGGCGGGCAGCTCGCGGTGCATCTTGACGTCCACCGGCTTCGGGTAAGCCGCGGTGTGGCAGAACGACTGCATCACCAGATCGGCCGAGAAACCCAGGCACGCCAGGTCCTTGAGCTCGTCGCGCGTCATCGGGCCAGTGGTGTCTTGGCTGCCGACCGTGGTCATGCGCGGCTCGCAGTAGGTGCCGGGGCGGATGCCCTTGCCCTCGGGCAGCCCGCAGGCGCGGCCGACCATCTTTTGCGCGAGCGTATAGCCCTTGCCGCTGTCCTGCGGCGCCTTGGGCAGGCGAAACACGGTCGAGGCGGGCAGGCCCAAGAACTCCCGCGCCTTGGCCGTCAGCCCGCGGCCGATGATGAGGTTGATGCGCCCGCCGGCGCGCACCTCATCGAGCAGCACCTCGCTCTTGAGCTGGAAGGTGGCGATGACGGTGCCGTTTTTCTCGATCTTGCCCTCGTAGGGGTAGATGTCGATGACGTCACCGAACTCGATGCCACTGACGTCGACCTCGATCGGCAGCGAGCCAGAGTCTTCCTGCGTGTTGAAGAAGATCGGCGCGATTTTGCCGCCCAGGGTGATGCCGCCATAGCGCTTGTTGGGCACGAACGGGATGTCGAAGCCCGTGTGCCAGATGACGCTGTTGGTGGCCGACTTGCGGCTCGAGCCGGTGCCGACCACGTCCCCCACGTAGGCCACCAGATGGCCTTTTTGCTTGAGGCGCTCGATGACGCTGATGGGCCCACGCTTGCCGTCCTCGTCGGGCTCGAACGGGGCGTCGGGACGCTTGTTCTTGAGCATGGCCAACGCGTGCAGCGGAATGTCCGGGCGGCTCCAGGCGTCGGGCGCGGGCGACAGGTCGTCGGTATTGGTCTCACCCGGCACCTTGAACGCGGTCACCGTGATCTTGTGCGGCACTTCGGGGCGCGACAAGAACCACTCGGCATCGGCCCAGCTCTGCATCACGGCTTTGGCATGGGGGTTGCCCGCCTGCACCTTCTCCACCACGTCGTGGAAGGCGTCGAACATGAGCAGGGTTTTCTTCAGGCCCTCGGCGGCGATGGGCGCCACCTCGGCATCGTCGAGCAGGTCGATGAGCGGCTTGACGTTGTAGCCCCCCACCATCGTGCCCAGCAGCTCGGTGGCCTTGGCCTTGCTGATCAGGTCCACCGAAATGTCGCCGTGGGCGACGGCAGCGAGGAAACTGGCCTTGACCTTGGCCGCGTCGTCCACCCCGGGCGGCACGCGGTGCGTCAGCAGGTCGACCAGGAACTGCGGGTCTTCTCCGGCGGGCGGGTTCTTGATGAGCTCGATCAGGTCGGCGGTCTCCTGCGCGTTGAGCGGCAGCGGCGGGATGCCCAGCGCCGCGCGCTCGGCCACATGGTCACGGTAGGCTTGCAACATGGTGAGTGCTCCGAAGAAAAGGTGTCAAGAAAAGTAGCCGCGCACCGACTCGGGCAGCGGCACGCCGGTGGCATGGGCGCGCTCGAGCACCTGCCAAAAGTAACGGAAAGACGCGCGGTCGTGCAAATGCCCCTGATGCGATATCGGTGCCCAGTCGGCCGCCGCCGCCTGCACGATGATCTCGGCCGCAGTGGCGACCGCTTGCTCGCTGGGCTGGAAGGCCTGCACGATGGGCTCGATCTGGTCGGGGTGGATGCTCCACATGCGGGTGTAGCCGAACTCGCGCGCCGCGCGCCGCGCCGCCGCGCGCACCGCGTCGCGGTCGCGAAACTCGGTCACCACGCAGTGCGACGGCACCTTGCCGTGCGCATGCGCGGCGCTGGCGATCTCGAGCTTGGCCCGCCGCACCAGCGGGTGCTCGAACTGCCCGGGCAGCGCCATCGCCTCGGCTGGGATGGCCCCGCCATGCGCCGAGACGAAGTCCATCAACCCGAAGCTCAGCGACACGACGCGCGGGTGCGCCGCGATGTCGAACGCCCGATGCACGGCCGCGGGCGACTCGATGAGCACGTGCAGCGCCAGCGCGGGCGCGCCCGCAGCGTCCAGCGCGGCCGCGGCGCGCTGGACGTCGGCCACCGACTCGACCTTGGGGCACATCACGTGCGTGAGCCGATCCCCCACGGCACCGACGATGGTCGCCACGTCTGCCTCGAAGGCCGGATGATCCACCGGGTGCACCCGCACGCCGACGCGCGGCCGCACCGGGGCCGACCAGTCCAACCCCTGCACCAGCGCCACCACCAGCGCCGCGTGCTCGGCTTCGCCGCCCACCGGCGCGCCGTCCTCGCAATCCAGCGTCACGTCGAACGGGCACGCGCCGCGCTCGGCAGCCCACTGCGCCTGCAGCGCCAGGCTCTTGCGCATGCGCGCCTCGACCCCGGCGTAGTGATCGCACACGGGCAACGCCACCGCCCCCGCCTGCGCCCCCAGCAGCACGTCGCGCGGGTGCGGTGCTTTCGTGGCTCGGGCGTGGGTCATGGGGCGGCTGCGCATGCAGTGGAGGGGTCAGATCAGGTGCGCGACACCCTGGCGCTCTTCCTCCAGCTCGGCCAGGGTCTTGTTCAGGCACTGCTGGCTGAACTCGTCGATGGGCAGGCCCTCGACGACGGTGTATTCACCGTTGGCGCAGGTGACGGGGAAGCCGAACATGACCTCCTTCGGGATGCCATACCAGCCCTGCGACGGGATGCCCATGGTCACCCACTTGCCGTTGGTGCCCAGCGCCCAGTCGCGCATGTGGTCGATGGCGGCGTTGGCCGCCGACGCGGCGGACGACAGGCCGCGCGCCTCGATGATGGCCGCGCCGCGCTTGCCAACAGTGGGCAGGAACACGTTGCGGTTCCAATCCTCATCGTTGATCATGTCCTTGACCGACTGCCCCTCGATGGTGGCGAAGCGGTAGTCAGCGTACATGGTGGGCGAGTGGTTGCCCCAGACGCACAGCTTTTCGATGCTGGAGACCGGTTTGCCGGTCTTGGCTGCGATCTGCGACAGCGCCCGGTTGTGGTCCAGGCGCAGCATGGCGGTGAAGTTCTTGGCCGGCAGATCGGGGGCCGACTTCATAGCGATGTAGGCGTTGGTGTTGGCCGGGTTGCCCACCACCAGCACCTTGACGTTGCGGCTGGCCGACTCGTTGAGCGCGCGCCCCTGGGCGGTGAAGATTTGCGCGTTGGCCGACAGCAGGTCCTTGCGCTCCATGCCGGGGCCGCGCGGACGCGCGCCCACCAGCAGCGCGTAGTCGGTGTCCTTGAACGCGGTGCGCGCATCGCTGTGCGCCTCCATGCCGGCCAGCAGCGGGAACGCGCAGTCCTCCAGCTCCATCATCACTCCTTTGAGGGCCTTTTGGGCCTTCTCGTCCGGGATCTCCAGCAGCTGCAGGATGACCGGCTGGTCCTTGCCAAGCATCTCGCCAGAGGCGATGCGAAACAGCAGGGCGTAACCGATTTGGCCGGCAGCACCGGTGACGGCGACGCGGACGGGCTTTTTGCTCATGGGGTTCTCCATAGGGGGAAGTGACGAGGAATAGGCCCGAGTGTACTCTGGTAAACCCGCAGCGTCAATTTGTCTTATGTCTTATATAAGATATGATTGCATCCATGAAACCCGATGGTCAGACCGTCAAGCCCATGGCGCCACCCGCCCCTGCGGAGGGTGCGCCCGCTGCTGCACCACTGGCCACATCACCCACGCCGGCGTTCAGCCCGCTCTACCAGCAAATCAAGGCGCTGATCCTGCAGAGCCTGCAAGCCGGCGAATGGAAACCGGGTGACCTCATCCCCAGCGAGGTCGAGCTCGCCGCGCGCTTCAAGGTCAGCCAGGGCACGGTGCGTAAAGCCATCGACGAGCTGGCCGCCGACAACCTGCTGGTGCGCCGGCAAGGCAAAGGCACCTTCGTCGCCACCCACGCCGAGCAGCACATCCAGTACCGCTTTCTGCGCCTGCACCCCGATGTGGGCACGCTGGACAGCGAAGGCCCCGCGAAGCGCGAGGTGCTGGGCTGCCGGCGCATGCGCGCCAGCGCCGAGGTGGCCGCCGCCTTGCAACTGCGCGCGGGGGATGCGGTGGTGCAAGTCAGCCGCGTGCTGTCCTTCCAGGGCACCCCGACGATTCTGGAGGACCTCTGGCTGCCGGGCAGCGCCTTTCGCGGCCTGACGCTGGAGACGCTATCCGAGCACGCCGGCCCCATGTATGCCCTGTTCGAGACGCAATTTGGCGTGCGCATGGTGCGCGCCGAAGAACGCATCAAAGCCGTCGCCGCCAGCGACACCGCGGCCGAGCGCTTGCAGGTCGCGCCTGGCACCCCGCTGCTGAGCGTGGAGCGGCTGGCCTACACCTACAACGGTGTGCCGATGGAGCTGCGCCGCGGCCTGTATCGCACCGACCGGCACCACTACCGCAACGAGCTCAGCTAGCCCCTTCCCGCCACCCCTTCGTCATGCTGCATTGCAATAGAATGTAACAGTTCCCCGTCAGCGACCCGATGAACCATAACGAGTTCGCCGTCATGGCCGCCAACGGCCTTGCCGACCATGGTGGCACGTTCTGACCCCCAGGAGAAAACCCCATGACGCCCTTGCGCCCTGCGCGGCCCGAGTTCCGCAACATCAACGCCTTCAAGGACCTCACGACCTACCGACTCCCGGCCGCGGGCTGGGTGTCGATCCTGCACCGCGTCAGCGGCGCCCTGATGTTTTTGCTGCTGCCGTTCGTGGTCTGGATGATGGACACCTCGCTGTCGTCCGAGCTGTCGTACGGCACGTTCACGGCCGCCTTCGCGGCGGGGATCGGCTTCGTGCCCGGCTGGTTCGTCAAGCTGGTCGCGCTGGCCCTGATCTGGGCCTACCTGCACCACTTCTGCGCCGGTGTACGCCACCTCATCATGGACGCCACCCACAAGGTGGACAAAGCCTACGGCCGCTCCTCGGCCATCGTCACGCTGGTGCTCAGCCTGGGCCTGACGGCCATCCTCGGCGCCAAGCTGTTCGGCCTGTACTGATCGTTTTCGACGGAGTAATCACAATGGCAGTCAACTACGGCTCCAAGCGCGTCGTCACCGGCGCCCACTACGGCCTGCGCGATTGGCTCGTGCAGCGCGCCACGGCGGTGCTGATGGCGCTCTTTACGGTCATCCTGCTGGCGCAAGTCATCTTCACCCCCGGCCCCATCGGTTACGAGGCATGGGCGGGCATCTTCGCCGCGCCGTGGATGAAATTCCTCACCTTCTCGGTGGTGGTGGCCCTGGCCTGGCACGCCTGGATTGGCGTGCGCGACATCTGGATGGACTACATCAAACCCGTGGGCCTGCGTCTGGCCCTGCATGGGTTGACCCTCGTCTGGCTGGTCGGTTGCACGGGCTGGGCGTTTCAAGTGCTCTGGAGGCTGTAAGCCATGACCCTGACCGCAAACCTTCCCCGTCGGCGCTTCGACGTCGTCATCGTCGGCGCTGGTGGCTCCGGCATGCGCGCTTCACTGCAACTGGCGCGCGCCGGCCTCAACGTCGCCGTGCTGTCCAAGGTGTTCCCGACCCGCTCGCACACCGTGGCCGCGCAAGGCGGCATCGGTGCCTCGCTGGGCAACATGTCCGAAGACAACTGGCACTACCACTTCTACGACACGGTCAAGGGCTCGGACTGGCTCGGTGACCAGGACGCGATCGAGTTCATGTGCCGCGAAGCGCCCAAGGTGGTGTACGAACTCGAGCACATGGGCATGCCGTTCGACCGCAACCCCGACGGCACCATCTACCAGCGCCCGTTCGGCGGCCACACCGCCAACTACGGCGAACAGCCCGTGCAGCGCGCCTGTGCCGCGGCCGACCGCACCGGCCACGCCATGCTGCACACGCTGTACCAGCAAAACGTCGCCGCGCGCACCACGTTCTTCGTCGAATGGATGGCGCTCGACTTGATTCGTGACGCCGACGGCGACGTCATCGGCGTGACCGCGCTGGAGATGGAGACGGGCGACGTCTACATCCTGGAAGCCAAGGCCACGCTGCTGGCCACGGGCGGCGCCGGGCGCATCTATGCGGCCAGCACCAACGCCTTCATCAACACCGGCGACGGCCTGGGGATGGCCGCGCGCGCCGGCATCCCGCTGCAGGACATGGAGTTCTGGCAGTTCCACCCGACCGGCGTGGCCGGCGCCGGTGTGCTGCTGACCGAGGGCTGCCGCGGTGAAGGCGCCATCCTGCTCAACAGCAACGGCGAGCGCTTCATGGAACGCTACGCCCCCACGCTCAAAGATCTAGCGCCGCGCGACTTCGTCAGCCGCTGCA
>Ga0308017_1000098_pt1 | contig 27472 bp, 25 predicted proteins | sample Neamet280_FD_203145 | JGI IMG/M metagenome (GOLD analysis project Ga0308017, IMG submission 203145) | Marine microbial communities from water near the shore, Antarctic Ocean - #280 | ecosystem: Environmental > Aquatic > Marine > Unclassified | place: Southern Ocean | collected 2014-10-01
GGATGATGGCGCATCTGTTCCATGATGATGCGATGTTCCGCTTCGGCACCATCGAGGGGGATTGGCGCGGGTTCGTCGAGCAAGCGCGCGCGGTGATCGACCCGTGCCTTGCGACCCAGCACCAGCTGGGCCAGACGATCTTCGGCTTCGAGACCGATACCGTCTGCCACACCGAAACCTACATGACCGCGATGCACACCGTCCCGCCCGGCTATCCGCTGGCGGCGGTGTTCCCCGACAAAGGCGTGATCTATTCCGCGATCGTGGCGGGGCGCTATGTCGACCGGTTCGAAAAGCGGGGCGGCACGTGGCGCATCGCCCAGCGCACCGGCCTGTATGACTGGCGCGAGTTCCGGGTGGCAGAGGGCGTCGACCTCTCCGACACACCCGAGGGCGCGGCGGGATACCATGACGAACGCGATCCCTCGACGGCGACGGTGAGACGGTGGCTGGGCTAAGGCCGTTTGAAAGCAAACACCCCGCTCATCGTCGCGATTGGCTCGCCCCCGCGCCAGACCCCGCCCGAGGTATAGGCCGTGCGCCCGCCGAGCCGGTCGATCCGCACCCGCGCTTCCAGCCAATCGCCGAGCCGCGCGCCGCTGAGGTAATTCACCGTCAGCGTCACGGTTGACGGCGTCAGCCGCGGCCGCTCGGCATCATAGACCGCGTGGCTCAAGGCGACATCGGCGAAGGTCGAGATCACCCCGCCATGCGCGGCGTCCTGGTAGTTGATATGGTGCGGGCAGATCAGCAGACCCACCACCTTCACGCCCTCCCAGGCAGGCCCGCAATAGTAAGGCCCGCCATGGTCGAGAAAGCCGGGCGTGAAACCGGCCGGTGCAAAGCCCGAAGGAATATCCATCCCCTCACCCTAACGCCGCCCGCGCCGCGCGCCGCTATGAATTGTGCCAATGACAGGCGGAGCGCCAGGGCCTATCCTTGGCCCTATGGGAGAGAACACAGCATTGGCAGCGGAGTCCTTTTGCGACGTCGTGCGCGAACACGCGCGCGTTCAGGGGGACGTTATCGCCTTCACTTACGCGGGCGAGGAGATCAGCTTCGCCGAACTTGATGAAGGTGCCAACCGCGCGGCGAACGGGCTGACGGCGCTGGGCGTCAAGCCGGGTGAGCGCGTCGCCTTCCTCGGCAAGAACCACCCGCTCTATTTCGAAGCCTTCCTTGGCGCGGCGCGCATCGGGGCGGTAATGACCCCGGTCAACTGGCGCCTCGCCGCGCCCGAAGTCGCCTATATCCTCGACAATTGTCAGGCCCGCGTGGTGTTCATCGGCGAAGGCTTTGCCGAGGTGCTGAGCAGCATCCGGGCAGATTGCCCGCGGGTGGAACAGGTGATCGGCATCGACGCGCCCGACTTTGCAGGCACCGACTATCGCACCTGGCGCGACGGCTTTTCCGCCACGCCGCCCGCCCACCGCGTGCGGGCCGAGGACGATGCGCTGCAACTCTACACCTCGGGCACCACCGGCAAGCCCAAGGGCGCGGTGATGACCCACGGCTCGATCCTCTCCAGCCGCGATGCGAAGGCCAGCGGCGAAGAGATGCGTGGCTGGCAGGAACCGATCCCGGGCGATGTTACGCTGCTCGCCGTGCCGTGTTTCCACATCAGCGGCACCGGCACGGGCATCGGCACGATGGTCGCGGGGACCAATTCGATTGTCCTGCCGGAATATGATCCGACCAAGGCCCTGGACCTGATCGCCAATTTCAACATCTCGAAGATCTTCCTCGTGCCCGCCGCGATCCAGATTCTGCTCAATCACCCGCGCGTGGCCGAGACCGATTTCAGCCGTCTCAAATACATCACCTATGGTGCCTCCCCGATCCCGCTCGAACTGATGCGTGAAGCGATGCGGGTGATCGGCTGCGGCTTTGTCCAGATGTACGGGATGACCGAGACCAGCGGCACGATCGTCGCGCTCGATCCCGAGGATCACGTGCCCGAAGGCTCGCCCCGGATGCGCTCTGTCGGCAAGCCCCTCGCGGGGGTCGAGATCAAGGTGATCGACGAGGCGGGCAACGAGGTTCCGGTGGGCACCGTGGGCGAGATCGCGACGCGATCCTCCAAGAACATGCGCGGCTACTGGAACAACCCCGAAGCGACCGCCGCCACCATCGATGCCGAAGGCTGGCTGCGGACGGGCGATGCGGGCTATCTCGACGAGGACGGCTATCTCTACATCCACGACCGGGTGAAGGACATGATCATCTCGGGCGGCGAGAACGTCTATCCCGCCGAGGTCGAAAACGCGCTCTATTCGCACCCCAAGGTCGCCGATGTCGCGGTGATCGGCGTGCCCGACACCAAGTGGGGCGAGGCGGTGAAGGCCTGCGTGGTGGTGAAGGCGGGCGAGGAACTGACCGAAGCCGAGCTGATCGCCCATGCGCGCACGCTGATCGCGGGCTACAAGTGCCCGAAGTCGGTCGATTTCATCGAAGCCCTGCCGCGCAACCCCTCAGGCAAGATCCTGCGCCGCGAACTGCGCGCGCCCTATTGGGTGGGGAAAGACCGGGCGGTCAATTGATGCGGCATGCAGCCCGCGCGCGGGCAGGCGAGGCAAACGAGGGAGAGAGCGCATGAAACTGGCAGGCAAGGTCGCCGCGATCACGGGCGGAACGGCAGGCATGGGGCGCGGCATTGCCGAGGCATTTCTCGCCGAAGGGGCCAAAGTCGCGCTGTTCGCGCGCAACCCGGACAAGGGCGCGCAGGTGCTCGCGGAACTCGGCGCAGGCGATGCTGCGATCTTCGTGACGGGCGATGTGATGATGCAGGCTGATTGCGAAGGCTTCATCGATCAGGTGATCGCGCATTTTGGCACGCTCGACATTCTGGTGAACAATGCGGGCGGCGCGGGAGATTTGCAGCCGCTGGTGAACCTGTCGGATTACGCCTTTGACGAAGCGATGAAGTGGAATGTCTATTCGACCTTCTGGGCGTGCCGCCGCGCGCTGCCGACGATGATCGCCAAGGGCGATGGACGGATCATCAATATCTCATCGATGGAAGGCAAGCACGGCAAGCCGGTGCTGACCGCCTATTCCGCCGCCAAGCATGCGGTGAACGGATTGACCAAAAGTCTCGCGCGCGAGGTCGGGCCGCAAGGGGTCACCGTCAACGCGATCTGCCCCGGCCTCGTCATCACCGACATCATCAAGAACAATGGCCCGGCAACCGCCAAGGCCATGGGCATGGAGTTTGAAGAGATGGTGACGATGTTCGCGCAGGAAGCCGCGATCAAACGTCCCAACACTGTCGAGGAAATCGCCGCTGTCGCAGTGCTGCTCGCCAGCCCGGCCGGCGCAGGGATCACCGGGGCGCAGATCAGCGTCGACGGGGGCACCGCGCAATATTGATGGCGTCGTTGCTTGCCCCGGCGCAGGCCGGGGATCCGGGTCGAGGGACGGGGTCTTACCCCTGCAACTTCGCCATGGCGGCGCCGACCGCGGCTTCGATGTCGCGCGCCTGCGGATTGCCGCGCAGGGTCAACCCGCCATTGGGCTGGATGTTTTGCCCGGTGATGAACGCCGTATCGGTGCACAGCCACAGGCAGGCATGGGCGACATCGTCCACCGTATTCAGACGGCCCAGCGGATAGCGCGGCAGGAAGGCATCGGTGAGACCGGGCACCTGAAAGCTCTGATGCGTCATCGGGCTATCGGTGAAGGCGGGCGAGACGGTGTTCGCCTTGATCCCGAGATGCCCGTAATCATTGGCGACACATTCGATCAGCGCCTCGCTGCCGCGCTTGGTGCCGATATAGGCGGCATGGTTGGGGATCAGCGCCTTGGTGGTGGCCGATGACAGCGAGATCAGCGATCCGCCGGTTGGTTGCTGCTGGCTCATCACCCGCACAAAGGCTTGCAGGAAGTGGTGCACGCCCTTGAACTGGAGGTCGACGATCTGATCAAGCTGTTCCTCGGTGATCTCCTCCATGCTGGCGAGCAGGCCCCAGCCGGTGGTGTTGATCGCAATATCGACCCGCCCGAAAGCGGCGACGGCCTTGTCGGCCATGGCATTCACCTCGGCCCGGCGGGTGATGTCGCACAGGGCATGGTCCCCGCCGATCTCTGCGGCGAGATCGGCAAGCGGCGCTTCCTTGCGACCTGCCACCATGACGCGGGCCCCTTCGCGCGCAAACAGGCGGGCAATCGCCTGCCCCATGTTGCCGGGCGATGCTGCCCCGAGCACCACCGCGCACTTGCCTTGCAATTGTCCCATCCGCTTGCTCCCTGATTTGGGCAGGCTCTAGCACGCGGGGTCTGGCCATCGCTCTTGCCAAAAGTGCCCATTGTCGCCCTGCCCGTCGCACCCGATAGATCGCCGCAAGCGGAGAGGGAGTGCGGCGATGTTTTCAGGGCCACTCGAAGATCGCATCGCGATTGCTGAACTGAACGGCACCTATGCCGATGGCGTGGTGCGCTTTGATGCCGTCACATGGGGCAGCGTCTGGGCCGAGGATGCACACTGGAACCTGATGGGCCATGAAGTGAACGGCAAGGACGCCATCCTTGCGTTATGGAACGGCGCGATGGGCGGGTTGGACGCGGTCAGCTTCCAATGCGTCCCTTGCATGATCGAAGTTACCGGCGACACTGCAACATCGCGGGTGCAGACACAGGAAATCCTCAAGCCCAAGGATGCCCCGGCGCGCCATGTCGGCGGTCTCTACGAAGACAAACTCGCCAAAATCAACGGGCGCTGGGTGTTCACCAGTCGCACTTTCAAGATCATCGCCGAATTCGGCGTTTAGCTTTGGGCTTCGCTGACGCGAAACGCAGACCTCCCGCCCCGCCTCCCCACCCGGCCACAAAGAGTACCACTATGTTATGATGGCCGAGTGGGGAGGCAGGGCGGGAAGTCTGAACCCTAGGAGTAAACCATGACAAAAATCCTGATTTCCGCGCAGATCGACCTCGACCCCGCCCGGCGCGAAGAGGCGCTGCGCACCGCCCGCCCCCATATCGAAGCGGCGCTCGCGGAGAAGGGCTGCATCCATTACGACTGGAGCGCCTGTTCGATGAACCCCGCACGGATCAACGTCTTCGAAGAATGGGAGAGCGAAAAAGCCCTCGCCGCGCATTTCAAGGACCCGGCCTATACTGGCATGCGCGACCATATTGGCCAGTTCGGGATCACGGCGGCGGTCAGCCGCAAATATCGCGTCGACGCCGAAGGCCCGGTTTATAATGCCGAGGGCGTCGCCACCGAAGCCTTTGCGTAAGGTGTGAGCGCGCTTACAGCTTCAGCATCTGTTTCCCGCGATTGAGACCGGAGAACAGCCGCTGCAAGGTCTGCGGTGCATTTTCGAAGCCGTGCTGGATGTCTTCCTGATACTTCAGGCTGCCATCCTTGACGAAGCCCTCGAGACGCTTGCGGATGCCGGGGAATTCGCTCGCCCAGTCGAGCACGATAAAGCCCGCCATGGTGCCCCGGCGGAAGACAAGGTTGAAGTAGTTCTCGGGGCCAGCGGGCAGCGAGCCGGTCTCGTAGCGACTGATCCCGCCGCAGATCACCACCCGCGCGCCGGTGGCGATGCAGGCGAGCATATCGTTGAGGATCTTGCCGCCGACATTGTCGTAGATCACATCGACCCCGCGCGGGCAGAGATCCTTGATCTGTGCCTTCACATTGTCGGCCTTGTAATCGATCGCGGCGTCATAGCCCGCCTCGCGCACCAGCCAGTCGCACTTGTCTTGTCCGCCTGCGATGCCGACCACGCGGCACCCGGCGATCTTCGCAAGTTGGCCGACGATGCTGCCGGTTGCCCCGGCCGCGCCGCTGACCAACACGGTATCGCCTGCCACCGGCTTGCCGACCTTGAACAGCCCGCAATAGGCGGTCAGCCCGGTCGTCCCGAGCACCGAGAGCACGGCGGTGGGCGAAAGCTCGGTGTCGACCTTGGTCAGTTCCTTGCCATCGGTAACAAGATATTCGGTCCAGCCGGTGGTGCCGAACACCATGTCGCCCACAGCGAACCTGCCGCCATTGGACGCCACCACTTCGGCAATCCCGCTGCCGCGCATCACGTCGCCAATGCTCATCGGCGCGACGTAGTCGGCGATGTTCTCCATCCAGCCCTTCTGCGCCGGATCGAAGCCGAGGTAATGCAGCTTGAGCAGCATTTCGCCCGCGCCGGGATCGGGCAGCTCGGTGGTGACCAGCTTGAAGTCGTTCGCGATCTCGATACCGCGGCCGCGCGGGTGTCCGTTCAAGAGCCATTGGCGGGTGGTGGTGGGCATCGGGTGTCTCCCCAAATCTTCTAACATCTTCGTCTGCCCTATTGCGGGGGCAAAGCGCCGGTCTCCACGGACAAAAGTGTCAGTCGAGCGGTTTGCCCCCTGTGGTAGTTTGCCCAGATCAAGGGAGAACCACGATGGGCGTCGAGACTCACAAGACCTTCTGCCGCTTCTGCCATGCCAATTGCGCGATGGAGGTGGACGTTGCCGACGGGAAGGTGATCGAGGTGCGCGGCGATCCTGATGATCCGGCCTATGGCGGCTACACCTGTATGAAGGGGCGCGAGCTGCCGGACAGCCACAACTCCGAAAACCGCCTGCATCATTCGCTGGTGCGCAACGAAGCGGGCAAATTCGCCCCGACCCCGATGCCCGAAGCGCTCGCCCATGTCGCCAGCGAATTGCGCCGCATCATCGACCAGCACGGCCCGCATTCGGTGGCGGTGTTCATGGGGTCGGGCGGATTCCAGAACTCGGCCGCCATGGCCGCCTCACTGAGCTTTGCAAATGCCGTAGGGAGCCGCAATTTCTACACCTCGGTGACGCTCGACCAGCCTGCCAAGGTCTTCACCACCGCGCGTTACGGCAAGTGGATGGCGGGGCCGAATACGTTCAGCGAAAGCGACGTTGCCATGTTCATCGGCAACAACCCGATCGTCTCGCACTATTCGCCGGTGGGCGGGGTGCCACCCTTCAGCCCCTCGCGCCGCATCCGCGATAAGCAGGCGGAAGGCATGAAGCTGATCGTCGCCGACCCGCGCGAGAGCGACGTGGCGCGGCTCGCCGACATCTATCTGCCGGTGAAGCCGGGCGAAGACCCGGCGATGCTGGCGGGGATGCTCAACGTCATCATCGCCGAGGGGCTGTATGATCGCAATTTCGTCGCCGCCCATGTCGATGGGTTCGACGAACTGGCAGAGGCGGTGAAGGCCTTCCCGCCCCAGGTGGCGGCGGAGCGCGCAGGGCTCGACACAGATCAGCTGATCGCGGCCGCACGGATGTTCGCGACCGGTTCCAAGGGCTGCGCGGTCACCGGCACCGGTCCCGAAATGGCGGGGAACGGGACGCTCACCGAATATCTGGTCGTGTGCCTCAACACGATCTGTGCCCGCTTCAAGCAGGAGGGCGAGAAGGCCGCGATTCCGGGCGTCTTCAGCCCTTATCAGACCGCGCGCCGCGCGCAGGTCGCCCCGCCGGTGCCGATGTTCGGCGCGGAAGGGATGCCCAAGTCGCGCTTCCGGGGCCTCGGTCACCTCGGGTGGGAGATGCCCTGCAACGTGCTCGCCGACGAGATCCTCACCCCCGGCGAAGGTCAGGTGCGCGCGCTGATTTCGGTCGGCGGCAATCCGGTGGTGGGCTTCCCCGATCAGGCCAAGATGGTCCGCGCATTGGATGACCTCGAACTTTTCGTGCAGATCGACCCGTGGATGAGCGCCAGCGCCAAGCGCGCGACCGTGGTGCTCGCGCCGTCGCAGTGCCTCGAGCGCGAGGACATCACCAGCCTTTCCGAATGGTGGCACGAAGAACCCTATGCCCGCTACACCGAAGCGGTGGTCGCGCCGCCGGGCGACTGCATCGACGAATACGAGATGTTCTGGACGCTCGCGAAGCACCTCGGGATCACGATGAACCTCGCCGGTGGCCCGCTGCCGATGGACAGGAAGCCCACCAAGCAGGAGTTCCTCGATCTGGCGGTGACCGGCTGCCTCGTGCCGCCAAGCCAGGTGCGCAAGGACTGCGCAGCCAATGGCGGGGCGGCGGTGCTCTATCCCGAAAAGCACCCGCTGGTGGAACCGGTGGACGAAGGCGAATTCCACCGTTTCGATCTGGCGGTCGGCGCCATGCCATCGGAGATCGGCAAATATGCCGAGAACCGTGCGGCCCACGAAGGCTTCGATTACCGTCTTATCAGCCGTCGTTCGAAAACGCGGTTCAATTCGATCGGCCACCCGCTCAAGAAGCTGCAGGCCAAGACCACCACCAACCCCGCCTTCATCCACCCGGACGACATCGCCGCGCTGGGGCTGGAGGAAGGCGGCCTTGTCGCCATCACCAGCCCCCACGCCACGATCCACGGCGTGGTCAAGGCAAGCGACAAGGTGCGCCGCGGGATCGTCTCGATGGCGCATGCCTATGGCGATGCCGATGCGGGGAAGGACGACGTGCGGGAGCGCGGGTCTTCCACCAACCGGCTGGTGAGCGAGGTGGTCGATTACGATCCGATCACCGGCCAGAGCCTGCAAAGCGCCATTCCGGTGAAGCTGGAGCCTGCTTAGCCAACAGCCGTTCGCCCTGAGCTTGTCGAAGGGCCGCACTTTCTTTTGAACCGTTGCCGGAAGCAGAACGGTGCTTCGACAGGCTCAGCACGAACGGAGTTTTCACTTGCCCCAGAACCGCCGCTTCCTCCTCCAGCGCCGCCCCGATGGCACGCCGGTGCGCGAGGACTTCGCACTCGTCACCGAGGAAACCCCCGCGCTGGCTGAAGGCCAGTTCCTGATCCGCAACCACTACGCCTCGCTTGATCCGGCGATGCGGGGGTGGATGGATGCCGAGGGTAACTACATGCCGCCGATCCCGCTCGGCGATCCGGTGCGGGCCAGCACCATCGGCGTGGTCGAGGAAAGCCGCGCCGAGGGCTTTGCGCCCGGGCAGTGGGTGATGGGGCTCAACGCGCTGGAAGACTATTCCATCGGCGTCGCGGGCGGCTTCACCCAACCGATCGACCCTGCCCAAGTGCCGAGCGTCACCAACTACCTCTCGATCTTCGGGGCGGTGGGGATGACGGCCTATTTCGGCTTCCTCGAGGTGTGCGAGCCCAAGCCGGGTGAAACCGTGCTGGTCAGCGGCGCGGCGGGGGCTGTCGGCTCGCTGGTCGGCCAGCTCGCCAAGATCCACGGCTGCCGCGCGGTCGGAATCGCGGGCGGCCCGGCCAAGTGCGCCCGCCTGACCGAGAAATACGGCTTCGACGCGGCGATCGACTATCGCGGCAAGGACGAGGCCGCGCTCACCAAGGCCATCGCCGAGGCCTGCCCCGACGGGGTGGACGTGATCTTCGAGAATGTCGGCGGGATCATCCTCGATGCGGGGCTCATGAACCTCAACCTCCACGCCCGCGTCGGGCTGTGCGGCCTCATCAGCGAATACAACACCGAGCCGCGCGGTATCCGCAACCTGTGGCAGCTGATCGTCAAGCGCGCGCATATCCGCGGACTGCTCGTCGCCGACTACGTGCCGCGCTTCGCCGAGGGCGCGCAGCAGATGGGCGTCTGGGCGGCACAGGGCAAGCTCACCATCGACGAGCATATCGACGAAGGGCTGGAGCACGCCTTCGACAGCTTCATGCGGCTGTTCGCGGGCACCAATGACGGCAAGATGATCCTCAAGATCGCGTGAGGCGAGACCACCATGACCCCCCAGCAAATCGTCGAAGCCTTCATCGGCCATTGGAATGCCTGCGACATCGACGCGATGCTGGCCCTGTGCGCGCCAGACATCGTCTATCACAACATCCCGATGGAGCCGGTCCACGGCACCGCGCAGATGCGCGAAATGGTGGCCGGATTTCTGGCAGGCATCGCGTCGTGTGACTGGCAGACCCACGCCATCGCGGCCAACGGCAACACCGTGCTGACCGAGCGAACGGACGCCTTCAACTTCAAGGACGGCCGCCGCGCCGCCGTTCGGGTGATGGGCACCTTTGAAGTGGGCGCAAACGGCCTGATCACCCACTGGCGCGACTATTTCGACATGGCTGAATTTCTGCGCGAATTTGCCACGAAGTGATGTTCCCTGCACAATCCTAACACAAACGCGCATCGCAACGGGGGCGGGGTCATGGCTAGGCTTGCGACCTGATATCCAAGGGTCTGGAGCCGCCTCACATGAACAAGCCACAAGGCAACGTGTTTGCGCCTGAAACGCTGATCGATCCGTTCGACCATTACCGCGCCATGCACGAGGCCGGGGTTGTGATCGAACATCTCGAAGGCATGAACACCTACGTCGTCTACAGCTATGATCTGTGCAGCGAAGCGACGACCAAGCCGGAGATCTTCTCGAACGATTTCACCGCGCTGATGGGGCGCGAGGCGGACGAGGATATTCAGGCCATTCTGGCCGAGGGCTGGCCTGACCTGCCGACCCTGCTCACCGCCGATCACCCGGTCCACACCCGCAACCGCAAGCTGGTGAACCTCGCCTTTTCCGCCCCGCGCGTGAACGCGATCGAAGCGGACATGCGCACCAAGTCGATCGAGCTGATCGAGGCCTTTGCCGACCGAGGGGAATGCGAATTCGTCGAGGAATTCGGCGTGCCGCTGCCGGTCGCCATGATCGCCGGGCAAATCGGGCTCGATGATGATCCCAAGCGGGTGAAGCGCTGGTCCGATGCAGCGGTCGACCGTTTCAGCCAGATGGTTGATCACGACCGCAAGCTCGAATGCGCGCGCAGCCTCGTCGAATTCCAGCACTACATGAAGGGCCTGATCGATGACCGCCGCGCCAATGGCGGCAACGATCTGCTGACCGATCTGGTCGAGGCGCGGATCGAAGGGGAAACCCCGCTGTCCGATCCCGAGATCATGTCGCTGATGCAGCAATTCATGGTCGCGGGGAACGAGACCACCACCTCGACGCTGGCAGGCGGTCTCCTCCAGCTGATCCGCAACCCCGATCAGATGGCGAAGGCCAAGGCGGCAGCGGGCGGGCGCGATCCCAAGGTCATCGGCAACCTCGTCGAAGAGGCGCTGCGCTACGAAACGCCGACCGCGGGGATGTGGCGCATCGTCAAGCAGGATACCGAGCTCGGCGGCATGGCGATCCCGGCGGGCAGCGTGGTGCAACTGCGCTATGCGGCGGCGAACCGCGATCCGTCCAAGTACCCCGATCCCGACCGCTTCGACATCGAGCGCGCCAACGCCCGCACCCACCTCAGCTTCGGCAAGGGACCGCACATGTGCGTGGGCAATATGCTCTCCCGCAAGGAAATGCTGGTCGCCTTCGACGAGCTGCTCGAACGGCTCGATAACTTCGCAGTCAAGGACGAGAGCGAAATCCGCATCCTCCCCAACATCCTGCTGCGCGGGGTGACCCACCTGCCGATCACGTTCACGCGGAAAGCCTGACGCCCATGAATTTCGACCTTTCCGAAGAACAGCAGATGTTCGTCACCTCGGTCGAGCGCTTCGCCGCGCCCGTCGATGTCGAAGCCCGGCGCAAGCTGCGGCTTTCGCCAACCGGCTATGACCGCGCGCGCTGGCAGCAATTGGCCGAGATGGGCCTGATCGCGCTCGCCGCGAGCGAGGATGCGGGCGGCATGGGCGGCTCGGCGGTGGATCTGGCGCTGGTGGCGGAAGCTATCGGCAAGGCCAATGCGCCCGACCCCTTGCTGGAACATGGTATCCTGCCCGCCCTGCTGCTCGAACGCGGCGGCGCGACCGAAATGCTGGAAGGCGTCCTGTCGGGTGAGACCATCGCAACCCTCGCCTGGACCGAGCGCGGCCAGCGCTACAGCCTCAAGCCCAAGGGTATGAAGGCGGAAGGCTCCGGGGACAGCTTCACCCTCACTGGCGAGAAGACCATGGTGATGGGCGCGCTCCTCGCCGATCTGTTCATCGTCACCGCCGACATAGGCGGGGAGACGGCCTGCTTCCTCGTGCCGAAGGGCGCGCCGGGGCTGGAAGTGCGGGCCTATCGCCTTGCCGATGGCAGTATTGCGGGCGAGTTGAAACTGACCCGCACCCCTGCCGCTGCCAAGCTGGCGCTGGATGCGCACGGGCTGGCGGCCGTCGCGACTGACATGCGGCTTTATGCCGCCGCCGAAATGGTCGGGCTCGGCCAGCGCCTGCTCGACGATACGCTGACCTATGTGAAGGAGCGCGAGCAGTTTGGCGTCGCCATCGGTTCATTCCAGGCTTTGCAGCACCGGCTGGTCGATTGCTATGCGCGCGAGGAACAGGCGCGCTCGATGCTGCTGCGCGCGGCGCTGGCCGACCGCGGCGATGCCCCCAAGTGGCAGCGCGCCGCCGCCGGGGCCAAGGCCTTCGTCGGCGAAAACGTCGACGCGATTGCCCGGGAAGCGGTGCAGATGCACGGCGGGATGGGGATCACGGACGAGTTGGCGATCGGCCATGCCTTGAAGCGCGTGCTGGTGCTCGCCCGGTTGTTCGGTGACGTCGACACGGTGCTTGCCGAATATGCTTTGGCAGCCTGAGGGGGCTTGGACATGGGACAGAAGATCGACCCGAACCTCTGGAGCGACGGGCCCGAACCCCACCTGATGGGCGGCAGGTTGCCGTCTGGCGAAGTGGTGTTCCCGATGCCCACAGGCGACGCGGCCGAGGGCGTTGAACCCTACAAACTGTCGCGCCGGGGCAAGCTGTGGTCGTGGACGAGCCAAGGCTTCCTGCCCAAGGAACCCTATGAAGGCCCCGGCTCCGGCCCCGGCGAAGGCCCGCCCGATTTCCAGCCCTTCCTCTTGGGCTATGTCGAACTGCCCGGTGAGGTGATCGTCGAAAGCCGGATTGTCGATGCGCGGCTTGAAGACCTCCACCTCGGCCTGGAGCTCGAATTCTGCATCGTGCCGTTCAACGCGCGCTACGACACCTTCGCTTTCCGCCCGGTCTCCGCAATCGAGAGTAAAGCCGCATGAGCGAGAACGTCTATATCATCGGCGCAGGGATCCATCCCTTCGGCCGCACCGACAGCCGCTCGGGCCGCGAGCAGGGCGTCTATGCCGTGCGCGAGGCGCTGCAGGATGCAGGGCTGGAATGGCCCGACATCGAGTGCGCCTATGGCGGCAGTGCAGCGGCGGGCAATGCCGACATCATGGTCAACGAGCTGGGGCTAACCAGCCTGCCCTTCACCAACGTCGCCAATGGCTGCGCCACCGGCGGCAGCGCGCTCGCTGCCTCCCAACAGGCGATCGCGAGCGGAATGTATGATCTCGCGCTAGCGGTCGGCTTCGACAAGCACCCGAGGGGCGCGTTCAATGCCAAGCCTGCCGATTATGGCCTGCCCGAATGGTACGGCCAGACCGGGATGATGCTGACCACGCAGTTCTTCGCGCTGAAGATCCAGCGCTACATGCAATTGCACGGGATCAGCCGCACAACGCTCGGCCGGGTGGCCGAGAAGGCTTTCCGCAACGGCACGATCACGCCCCATGCCTGGCGGCGCAGCCCGGTCGATCTCGACACGATCATGAACGCGCCGATGATCAACGATCCGCTGACCAAGTATATGTTCTGCTCGCCAGCCGAGGGCGCGGTGGCGCTGATCCTCGCCAGCGAGAAGAAGATGAAGGAACTGGGCGCGGACGGGGTCAAGATCCGCGCCGTCGCGGTCAAAACCCGCCCGCCCAACTCCTTCGAGGTGTTCCAGCCCGGCATCAGCATCGAGGAAGGCGGCAAGCCCACCGTGCTCGCCTCGCAGGCCGCGTTCGAGAAGGCGGGGATCGGGCCCGAGGACATTTCGGTCGCGCAGCTTCAGGACACCGAGAGCGGCGCGGAAATCATGCACATGGCCGAAAACGGCTTCTGCAAGGATGGCGAGCAGGAGGAGTGGCTGGCGAACGGCTGGACTGAGATCGGCGGCAAGCTGCCGGTCAACACCGATGGCGGGTGCCTTGCTTGCGGGGAACCGATCGGCGCTTCGGGCCTGAGGCAGGTCTACGAGAACGTCACCCAGTTGCGCGGCCGCGCGGGTGAGCGGCAAGTGCCGGGCAAGGTGCGCTTCGGCTATTCCCATGTCTATGGTGCCCCCGGCCTTTCGGCGGTCGCCATTCTGGAGCGAACATCATTACGGGACGGATGGAGGGCAAGGTCGCGCTGATCTCGGGCGGGGCGGAAGGGATCGGGGCTGCGGTCGCACGGCTGATCGTGGCTGAAGGCGGCAGCGTGATGCTCGGCGATGTGCAACTGGACAAGGCGCAAAGCCTTGCTGCCACCTTGGGCGAACGCGCCGCCGCCACCGCGCTCGATGTGCGCGAACTGGCGCAATGGGAAGCCGCCGTCACCGCAACATGGGCGCGCTTCGGCAAGCTCACCGTGCTGTGCAACATCGCGGGCATCTCCGAACCCGGCAATGTGCCCGACGGCGATCTCGACGTGTGGCAGCGCACCATCGACATCAATCTCCACGGCCCGTTCTACGGGATGCGGGCTGCGATCCCGGCGATGGAAGCCAGCGGAGAAGCCTGCGCCATCGTCAATATCGGCTCGATGATCGCGCTGCGCCCGGCGGCCTTTGTGGCCGCCTATAGTGCTTCCAAAGCGGGTCTGCGTGGCCTCACGCAATCGGTCGCGCTTGATCTCGCCGATCGCGGCCTCCCGATCCGCGTCAACATGGTGCACCCCGGCGCGATCCGCACGCCGATGTATGATCGCTACAAGTTCTCCGGTGCCGCCGCACCCGAAGCCATCGAAACCCAGTTCGCAGCCACCCACCCGATGAACCGCATCGGCGAGCCAGAAGAGGTCGCCCGCGCGGTCGTGTTCCTCGCCAGCGATGAGGCCAGCTTCACCACCGGCTGCGATTTTACCGTCGATGGCGGCGGATCGATCAGGAGCTAAGCATGGCACAGCAACCTACCACCCGCATCGACGCGCATTTCATCGCCGCGGGCAAATATCACGATATCGACTTCCCGCGGATCGAGATCCTCAAGCTGCTGGCCGAACATCCGCATATCCGCACCACGGTGGCCTGCGACTATTCCGGGCTTGAACGCCTCGATGCCTGCCGCTTCCTTATCACCTATACCTGCGACCTGATGCCGACACCTGAACAAGCCGCGCAGATCAAGGCGTGGATGGAAAAGGGCGGCAAGTGGATGGCGCTCCACGGCACCAACTCGATCCTCGTGTTCACCGCCGAAGGCCTCGTCGATGCGCCGGATGAACGCCCGGACGTCATGGACATGCTCGGCACGCAGTTTGTCGCCCACCCGCCGATTGGCAAGTTCCCGGTCGAAGTGGTCGACAAGGGGCACGAGCTGACCACAGGCATCGCGGATTTCGAGGTGGTCGACGAGCTCTACCTCTCCAAGACCACCGCGCCGATCCGCACGCTGATGCAGACCACCTTCGAAGGTGAGGCGACCGGCTTTACCCGCAACCAATGGCCCAAGACCACCGTACCTATCCTTTATACGAGGGATATTGGCGAGGGGCAGATCGTTTACAACGCGCTGGGCCATTGTCGGGGACATTATGACCTCCCCGGCATGGCCGATTTCTACCCGCATAAGGAAATGTGCGCTTGGAATTACGACGTCTATTATGACCTGCTGCGGCGCACGATCCGTTGGGCCATGCGGGACGGGGAATGAAGACAAACGGGATCGACAGACATGGACATGGACTTCTCCCCCGACGACATCGCCTTCCGCGAGGAAGTGCGCGCGTTTCTAAAGGACAATCTGCCCGAACGGCTGCGCGATGGGGCGCGCCGCACGCCGGGGGTGTTTGTCGAGCCCGACATCGGGATGGAATGGCACCGCATCCTCTACAAAAAGGGCTGGGTCGCGCCCCACTGGCCCAAGGAAGATGGCGGCACCGGCTGGACGCCGACGCAGAAATTCATCTTCGAGAAGGAATGCGCGCTTGCCGGCGCGCCGGCGCTCGCAATCCTTGGCCTGCGCCTTGTCGGCCCGGTGATCTGCCATTTCGGCACGCCGGAACAGAAGGCGCGCTTCCTGCCTGGCATCCTTTCGGGCGATGATTACTGGTGTCAGGGCTATTCCGAGCCCGGCAGCGGTTCCGACCTCGCCAGCCTGAAGACCAGCGCGCGCCTTGAGGGCGATGAATATGTTATCAACGGCTCGAAAATCTGGACCACCCACGCCCACCACGCTAACTGGATTTTCGCGCTGGTGCGCACCGATCCCAGCGTGAAGAAGCAGCAGGGGATCAGCTTCCTGCTCGTGCCGATGGATCAGCCGGGGGTGTCGGTCACCCCGATCCATTCGATGTCGGGCGATCACGAAGTCAACGCGGTGTTCTTCACCGATGCCCGCACCAAGGCTGAAAACCGCATTGGCGAGGAAGGTCAGGGATGGACCATCGCCAAGTTCCTGCTCGAAAACGAGCGCGGCGGATCATGCTTTGCCCCGCGCCTCCTCCAGAGTATCGAACGGTTGGAAACGCTGGCCCAGACCCAGCCTTCGGGCGTCAACGGCGCGATGGGCCATGATGCCCGCTTCCGCGATCGGCTGGCGCGCGTCCGCCTCGAGGCCGAAGCGCTGGAGGTGACCGAACTGCGCATTCTGGCCGAACTCGCCAAGGGCAAGGCGCCGGGGCCGCAGACCTCGCTGGTCAAACTGCTCAGTGCCAATATCGGCCAGAAGGTCGATACTTTGCGGCTGGAACTGCTCGGGCCGGATGCGTTGCAATTGCCGTTGGAACGCCCGCTCTATGGCAATGAAGCGCCCGAGCCGGTCGGCAGCGAATATGCCCAGACGGCGATGGGCAAATATCTCAACAACCGCGCCTCGACGATCTTTGGCGGCTCGGACGAGGTGCAGAAGAACATCATCGCCAAGTCGGTGCTGGGGCTTTGATCTTTGACAGGCGGCTGACCTGAATTCCCCCCTCCCCGGCGGGGGGGGGCGGGGGGGGGGGGCTCTGCCGTATCGACCGGAGCCCCCCCATCCCAACCCTCCCCCCATGGGAAAGGGCTTTTTGTGAGGACGCACACTATGGACGTATCAAAACTGATGTTCCGCGACGGGTTGATGGCGGGGGAACGCATTCTGGTCACCGGCGGGGGCACCGGCCTCGGCCGCGAGATGGCGGAAGCCTTCCTCAAGCTGGGCGCCACGGTCTACATCTGCGGCCGCCGCCAGAACAAGCTGGACGAGACGGCAGCGGAACTCACCGCACTCCATGGCGGAAAGATCGTCGGCATGGCCTGCGACATCCGCGATGCGGATGCGATCCATGCGATGGTCGACGCGATCTGGGCTGACGGCGGGGCGCTTACCGGCGTGGTCAACAACGCCGCTGGCAACTTCATCAGCCGCACCGAGGATCTCTCGGTCAATGGTTTCAACGCCATCGCCGACATCGTGATGCGCGGGACGTTCTACGTCACCCTCGACATCGGCAAGCGGCTGATTGCCGAGAAGAAGAAGGCCAGCTTCCTCTCGATCCTCACCACCTGGGTGTGGTCGGGCAGCGCCTTCGTGGTGCCGTCTGCCATGTCCAAGACCGCGATCAACGCCATGACCCAGAGCCTCGCGACCGAATGGGGCCGCTATGGGCTGCGCTTCAACGCGATTGCCCCCGGCCTCTTCCCGACCAAGGGCATGAGCGCGCGCCTGTCGCCCGGCGGGCAGGGCGGCAATTCGAAGAACGATCTCAACCCGATGGGCCGCGCGGGCGAGATGCACGAACTCGCCAACCTCGCCGTGTTCCTGATGGGACCGGGCGCGGAATATGTGAACGGCCAGACCATCGCGATCGACGGCGCGGGCTACCAGGCCAATGGCGGCACCTTCTATCCGCAGCTCCACGCGCTCGGCGATGCCGAGTGGGATCAGATGCGCGCGATGATCAAGGGCACGAACGAAAAGGACAAGGCCGAACGCACCGTCGGCTGAGTGATGGGCCGGGCGGTCAGCCGCCCGGCTTGGCCATCCCGTACACCCAATCGCCCAACAGCGGCGAAAATTCATCGACCCGGATCGATTGCCACACCCCGCCGGTGAGATAGGGATCATTCTCCAGCCGGGCGCGGGCTTCGGCTTCGTCGCGGCCTTTCACGATCAGCAGTGATCCGATGATCAGCCCGTCAGCCCGCTTCAGCGGACCGGCGAGCACGAAATCCGAAGCATTGTCGGCCAGGAACTTCAGATGCGCCTCGCGGTGCACCGCGCGCAGCTTGCCGCCATCTTCACCGTCGCGGCAATGGAAGCAAAACATCCGCATCTGATCGTCCCCTGTGTGATCGCTCGCTGTGCCTACCCACCCACGCCGCAGCGATCAAGCGGCCCGCTTGCAAAGAGTGAACTTGCAGCGCAGCACTGCCGGGTTCAACAGCGCTGCGTAACCCCGAATCGTTTCAGGTGAAATCAGTTCATGGCCGATCTGTCCTCCGCCCTGCCCCCGATTGACCGCGCCGAAATGCGCCGCGCCTTTCGCGAGGACGAGGAAGCCTGCATTGCCCTGCGGCTCGATCAGGCCGCGGCCGCATCCAAGGTGCATCACGACGCCGCCCGGCTCGCGATCCGTCTGATCGAAGGCGCGCGGGCGCACAAGGCCAGCGGGATCGATGCCTTCCTCCAGCAATATGGCCTCGATACCGAAGAGGGCATCGCGCTGATGTGCCTCGCCGAAGCGCTGCTGCGGGTACCCGATGCGGCGACCGCCGATGCGCTGATCCGCGACAAGATCGCCTCCATCGACTGGGGCGAACATCTCGGCGAAAGCGCTTCGACCTTCGTCAACGCCGCGACCTTTTCGCTGATGCTGACGGGCGAAGTGCTCGATCCGCCCGAAGCGCGCCAGAAAGGCATGGGCAGCGCGCTCAAGCGGGCGATCAACCGGCTCGGCGAACCGGTGATCCGCACCGCGACCGGACAGGCGATGAAGATCCTCGGCGGGCAATTCGTGTTCGGCCGCACGATTGATGAAGCCTTGAAGCGCGCCGCGCCCGAGCGTGCACAGGGCATCACTCATTCCTTCGACATGCTTGGCGAAGCGGCGATGACCCATGCCGATGCCGCGCGCTATCTTGCCGCCTATCACGCCGCGCTTGATCGGCTGGCGGCCGAGGCCGGCGCAGGGGTGGCGGGTTCACCGGGGATTTCGGTCAAGCTTTCCGCACTCTATCCCAAGTATGATTTTGCCCATGCCGCGGCCGCGCATGATGCGCTGGTGCCGGTGGTGCGGAACTTGGCGGCCAAGGCGCGCGATGCCGATATCCACTTCACCATCGATGCAGAGGAAGCCGAACGGCTCGAACTCAGCCTCGATATCATCGAGACGCTGCTGGCGGATGATACGCTGTTCGTGCGCGCCGATGGCACGCGCTGGGACGGCTTCGGGCTGGCAATCCAGGCCTATCAGAAGCGCGGCGTGACGGTGTGCGACTGGATCGCGCGCGCCGCGCGGCGCCATGGCCGCAAGCTGTTCGTCCGGCTCGTCAAAGGGGCCTATTGGGATAGCGAGGTCAAGGCGGCGCAGGTCGGCGGACACGTGGATTATCCGGTGTTCACCCGCAAGATTGCGACCGATGTGTCCTATCTTGCCTGTGCGGCGCGCCTGCTCGAAGCGCATGACGTGCTGCGCCCGGCCTTCGCCACGCACAATGCCTACACCATTGCCGCGATCAAGGAGATGGCAACCCAATTTTTCACCTCAAGTAGCGAAGCGGTAGGTGAGAAATTTGAATTTCAAAGACTCCACGGCATGGGCGAGGAAGTTTATGCCGCGCTGCGCCGGATCGAGGGCAATAATCCCACCCCGGTGCGGATCTATGCCCCGGTCGGCGGGCACAAGGAATTGCTCGCCTATCTGGTGCGCCGCCTGCTCGAAAACGGGGCCAACACCAGCTTCGTGAACCGCATGGGCGATGCCGATATTCCTGCGGCTGATCTGGTGAGCGATCCGGTGCGCGAGCTGGCGGCGCTGGAGCCGCGCCGCAATCCCGCAATTCCGCTGCCCAAGGACATCTTCGGTGCGCGCACCAACAGCGCCGGGGTTGATCTTGCCGATCCGCTGGTGCTGGAACCGCTGCAAGCGCGCCTCACCGCGCTGCGTGGTGCAAGGTGGACGGCTACGCCGACATTTGCGCTTGGCGCAGGCGAAGCGGGCGCCGCGATCACCGCGCCGCATGATCGCACCCACAGCGTCGGTACGGTGCGCGCGGCAACCGCGGCCGAGATCGATCTTGCCTTTGCGCAGGCCCATGCGCTCCAGCCCGGCTGGGATGCGCTCGGCGGGGAAAAGCGCGCGCTGCTGCTCGAAGAGGCCGCGCGGCTGTTCGAAGCCAAGACGCCCGAATTCCTCTCGCTGTGCCAGCGCGAAGCGGGCAAAACCCTTGTGGATGCGGTGCTCGAAGTGCGCGAAGCGGTCGATTTCCTGCGCTACTACGCCGCCGAAGCGCGCCGCCAATTTGTCGCGCCCACGATCCTGCCGGGGCCGACGGGGGAGGAGAACTCCCTGTCGCTGCATGGCCGCGGGGTGTTTGTCACGATTGCGCCGTGGAACTTCCCGCTCGCCATCTTCATAGGCATGGCCGCCGCCGCGCTCGCGGCGGGCAACACCGTGCTGGCCAAGCCCGCACCGCAGACCCCGCTGATCGCCGCGCTGGCGGTGAAGCTGTGCCACGAGGCGGGCATTCCACCCGAAGCGCTGCAACTGATCCCCGGCGGCAGCGAAGTCGGCGCGATGCTCACCGCGCACCCGACTGTGGCGGGGGTGGCCTTTACCGGATCGACCGCGACCGCGCGCGCGATCAACCGCACGCTGGCCGCGCGCGAAGGGCCAATCGCCACCCTGATTGCCGAAACCGGCGGGCAGAACGCGATGATCGTCGATAGCTCGGCCCTGCCCGAACAGGTGGTGCGCGATGTGCTGGCCAGCGCCTTCCAGAGCGCCGGGCAGCGCTGTTCGGCGCTGCGTGTGCTCTATCTTCAGGACGATGTCGCCGAGCCGATGCTCGAGATGATCCGCGGCGGGTTCGCCGCACTCACCATCGGCGATCCGGGCGATCTGCCGACCGATGTCGGCCCAGTGATCGATGAGGCCGCGCGCGCACGGCTTGAAGCCCATGTCGCGGCTTGCGAAGCGGCGGGCTGGCCCGTTACCCGCCTTCCCTTGCCCCCCGCAGCCGCCAAGGGCTGCTTTGTTGCGCCCACCATCATCGAAGTGCCCTCGATCCGCGCGCTGGCGGACGAGCACTTCGGCCCGATCCTTCATGTCGCGCGCTTCCGCGCCGGCGAGCTGGAACAGGTGGTGGAGGACATCAATGCCACCGGCTTTGGCCTCACGCTCGGCCTCCACAGCCGCATCGCCGCGACGCGCGATTTCGTGCGCGCACGGGCGCGGGTTGGCAATTTCTACGTCAACCGCAACCAGATTGGCGCGGTGGTGGAAAGCCAGCCCTTTGGCGGCGAGGGCCTTTCAGGCACCGGCCCCAAGGCCGGCGGACCGCATTATCTCGCCCGCTTTGCCACAGAGCGGGTCATGACGATCGACACCACCGCCGCGGGCGGCAATGCGAGCCTGCTGGCAGCGGGCTAGAGCACGGAGATGGCGCGCAGGATCACGGTTGCGAGCTACAACATCCACAAGGGCGTGGGCACGGATCGCAAGCGCGACCCTGCACGCATCCTCAAGGTGCTGACCGAGATCGATGCCGATATCGTCTGCCTGCAAGAGGCCGACCTGCGCTTCGGCACCCGTGAAAGCGTGCTGCCGCCCTTCCTGATTGAAAGCCACACCGACTACGTCCCGGTGCCGCTCGATGTGCAGCATGACTCAATGGGCTGGCACGGCAATGCGATCCTCGTGCGGCAGGGCATTACCGTGGAGAGCCACGATATCATCCACATCCCCTGCCTCGAACCGCGCGGCGTGGTGAGAGCCAGCGTCAGCATCGGCGGCGTGAGCCTGAGCGTGTTCGGGATGCATCTGGATCTGTCGGGCCTGTGGCGGGTGCGGCAAGCCCGCGCCATTGCGGCCCTTGCCGAGACCGCCAAGACCGCGCGGCCCACCGTGCTGATGGGCGATCTCAACGAATGGCGCAGCGCGGCGGGCTGCTTTCGCGAATTCGGGCGGCATTTTGCGGTGCTTGATCCGGGGCCAAGCTTTCCGAGCCGCCGACCGCTCGGGCGGCTTGACCGGATCATGCATTGCGGCGCGCTGCGCCCGCAAGCCTGCGGCGTGCACCGGAGCGCGCTGGCGATGGTCGCCTCGGATCACCTGCCGGTCTGGGCAGAGTTTGCGGTGCAGTAGTGGGGCGCATGGTAGCTGGCCGAGGCGCGACCGGCCCAAATAGTGAACAAACCACTCTTATTCCACCATATTTGAGAATGCGATAGGTCGTCATCCGAATCACAAGGAGCGGCTCCATGGCACAAAGGAAGACGGCGCAGGACCATCTGAACAACGGGCGTGAACCGCATATTGTTCATGTAATTCCGCCCGGTGCACCGGGCTATCGCGAGGCGCAGGGCGGCGCGATGGTTGTCTCCTCTCCCGCCGAGGTGAATGCGCTCGTTCGCACACTCAGGCCGGGCGAAGTCATCACGCTCGATGTGCTGCGCGCGGCGCTCGCACGGCGCCACCAGGTTGCTGTGGCATGCCCGGTCTCGACGGCAATCTTCCTCAACATGTGCGCACGCGCCGCGGAGGAGCAGCGCGCGATCGGGTTGCCGGATGCGGAACTCACCCCGTGGTGGCGCGTGCTCAAGAAAGGCGGGTTTCTCAATCCCAAATATCCCGGCGGCACAGAAGCGCAGCAGGCGCTGCTCGAGGCCGAGGGTGTGCGCGTGTCGCCGCTGCGCAGAAAGCCTGCCGTGTTCGACTTTGCGGCGCGGACCCCGTCCGATCCGCTGGAGCAGCGCGCATGATCGGGAAGGCTGTGCTCACACTCCTCGGACTTGCCGTGCTCGCACTGGGCGGTCTCTATGGATGGGGCCTATCGGTTCCCGCCACCGCGCGGGCCGAGCGCGAAGTCGTGTTCGCGGCGACCCCCGTACAGCTTCATGCGCGGATCAGCGATGTGCGCGGCCAGCAGGCGTGGCGGAGCGATATTGGACGGGTCGAGGTCAGCAGTGACGGTCAGCGCTGGACCGAATTTCCGGATGATGGCAGCACGCTGGCCTTTCGCTTGATCGAGAGCCGTCCGCCCCGCAGCTTTGCAATCGCATACACATCGTCGCTCGGATTTGCAGGGACGTGGCGTGCTGAACTTGACTCGCATGGCATGGGCACAAAGGGCAGGTTTATCGAAGAGGTCACGATCCCGAACCCCATGATGCGCGCCATCGGTCGTCTGGCCAGTCCGCCGGGCCAGCATCTGGATCTGTACCTTCAGGACCTTCAGCGCGTCGTTGGATCTTGATGATGCAACGCGGCTGATGCCTGCCGGAACGGAAGCGTTACACCAATGGCAGATGTCAGCCGTGCCGAACGCGCCGCCCAGACTCATCCGGATAATTCCCTGCCGCCTCTTGCTGGCCTCGCGCCTATCGGGAATCACTCGATCATGGCGATTCTCTCCGACAAATGGATCCGCACCCAGGCGCTCGAACACGGCATGATCGAGCCCTTTGTCGAGGCGCAGCGGCGCGACGGGGTCATTTCCTATGGCCTGTCTTCCTATGGATATGACGCGCGCGTCGCGCCCGAGTTCAAGATCTTCACCAATGTGAATTCCTCGGTGGTCGATCCCAAGGCTTTCGATCCCGACAGCTTTGTCGACCGCGAGACCGATGTCTGCATCATCCCGCCCAACTCCTTCGCGCTCGCTCGCACCGTCGAATATTTCCGCGTGCCCGAAGACGTGCTGGTGATCTGCCTCGGCAAATCGACCTATGCCCGCTGCGGGATCATCGTGAACGTCACTCCGCTCGAGCCGGGCTGGGAGGGCCATGTCACGCTCGAATTCAGCAACACCACGCCGCTGCCCGCCAAGATTTACGCCAACGAGGGCGCGTGCCAGTTCCTCTTCCTCAAGGGCAATGAACGCTGCGAGGTCAGCTACAAGGACCGCGCGGGCAAATACATGGGCCAGCGCGGGGTGACGCTTCCCCGCTTATAGGGCCGCGGCTCTAAGCCGCCTTGCGTCATGCCAGCGCAAGCTGGCATCTCAGGAGAAAATGCGGCACTGATCCGCCAGAGATCCCTGCTTGCGCTGGGATGACGGTTTGGAGCGTTACCTCATGAGCACCCGCGAATTCGACATTATCGTCTATGGCGCAACCGGCTACACCGGGCGGCTGGTGGCGGAATATCTCGCCCACCATTACGGCAACCGCGCGGATGGCCCCAAGTGGGCGATGGCGGGGCGCAGCCTCGACAAACTCGCCGAAGTCCGCGACTTGATCGGCGCGCCTGCCGATACCCCGCTGGTGGTTGCCAATGCCGATGACAGCGCCGATCTCGAAGCGATGTGTGCGCGCACCCGCGTGGTGCTCACCACGGTCGGCCCTTACCAGCTTTATGGCGACAAGCTGGTGGCGGCCTGCGTCAAGACCGGCACCGACTATGCCGACCTGTGCGGCGAGCCCGCATGGATGGCGGCCAAGATCGCCGAGCATCAGGCCGCCGCTGAAGCCAGTGGCGCGCGCATCTGCTTCTCGTCGGGCTTCGATTCGATCCCCTTCGATCTCGGCGTGATGATGACCCAGAAGGCCTGTGTGGAGCAGTTCGGCAAGCCTGCCCCGCGTATCCGCGGACGCGTGCGGGCGATGCAGGGCACCTTTTCGGGCGGCACCGCGGCGAGCCTCGGGGCGACGATGAAGGCGGCGGCCAAGGACGTCTCGATCATCAATGTGCTGCGCAACCCCTTTGCGCTCACCCCCGGCTTCGAAGGGCCGGACCAGCCCTCGGGCATGATCCCCTCCTACGAAGACGATCTCGGCAAGTGGTCCGCGCCTTTCGTCATGGCGCCGATCAACACCAAGAATGTCCACCGCACCAACTTCCTGCTCGGCCACCCCTATGGCACCGATTTCCAGTATGACGAGATGGTGCTGACCAGCCCCGGCGAAGCGGGCAAGGCAGCGGCCACGGCCGCGCTCGAATTCATGAAGAACCCGTTCGGCGCCAAGCCGCCCAAGCCCGGCGAAGGGCCAACCAAGGAAGAGCGCGAGAACGGTTTCTATGACGTGGTGTTCGTGGCCGACATGCCCGACGGCGGGCGGCTGCAATACGGGGTCAAGGGCCGCTATGATCCCGGTTACGGCTCAACCAGCCGGATGCTCTCCGAAACCGGCATCGCGCTGCTCAGCTGCACCAAGCCGGGCGGGATCGGCACGCCGGGCAGCTTTCTGGGCGAAGATCTCGTCAAGCAGCTCGAAGAGCACGCCGAACTGACCTTCGCCGTCGAAGATTAGGCGCCGGCAAGCGCTCACAAACGAAACGGGCCCCGGCATCACGCCGGGGCCCGCCTCACGACCCTCAGTCGATCCGAGGGGTTTAGAAGCTCATCCGCACGCTGGCGCGGAAGTTGCGCCCCATCAGCGGAATGAAATCCTTGGTGAAGCTGGCATGGCGCCGGCCGACCACGTCAAAGATGTTGTCCGCGGCAACCAGCAGCGTCACATTGCGGTTCTCGGCAAACGGGCGCCACGCCACCATTGCGTTGACCAACGCAAAGCTGTCGGTTTCGCTTTCGAAGGCCGCCACGCGATCCTGCTTGGCAAACCACTGCACTTCACCGCGCAGATCGAACTGATCGGTCTGGGCTTCGAGTGCGCCGAGCAGCGACAGCGGCGGAATACGCGGCACGTTTTCGCCATTGCTCAGATCCGCTTCGACATACGAAGCGCGCAGGTCAGTCATCAAGCGATAGCTGCCGGTGTCGATCAGCGGGTAGTTCAGCTCTGCTTCCGCACCCCAGAAATTGGCATCCGACTGGCGATAGAGGAACACCGGAAGGCCATCTTCTTCCTGATCGGTTTCCGCCACGAAGATGTAGTTATCGAACCACTGGCGATAGGCGGCGAGGCTGAACGTGCCCGCACCCACCTTGCCGCGGGCATAGGCTTCGATGCCCCAGGCGCGCTCGACGCGCAGGTCGCGATCACCGATCTCGAAAGCCTGTGTCGCAAAGTGCGGACCATCCGACAGAAGCTCTTCGGCGCTCGGCGCGCGTTCGACCCGCGAGGCGTTGATCCCCATGCGCACGCCCTCGATACCCTGATAGACAAGGCCAAGCGCACCCGAGAAGGTCTCGAAGCTGCGATCAAAGGCGACCGGCTGCGACGTCACCGAAGTGAACTCGGCGCGGGCCGAAGCTTCGAGCTGGAACGGGCCATTGCCATATTCCTGCAAAGTGAAGATCGCGAACTGATCGGTGAGGTTGGCGGGAACATAGGCCTCGGCACCCTCGGCGTTGAAGTCGCGGTGGATGAACTGCACCCCGGTCGCGCCGCGCAGCACGCCTTCGGCGTTCTGCACGAGCTCGGCGCGCGCTTCGATGCTCTTGCTGTCGAACACCGTCCCGACTTCACCGCCTTCGAATTCGGTGTGGGTGTAATCGGAATAGCCGACCCGCAGCTTCAGCCGCTCGATCGCGCCATCGCCAAGGAAGATGTCGCCCTTGAGATCAGCGCGGAACTGCTCGAGGCCGATGCGGACGGTTTCATCGCCCTTTTCCTCTTCCTCGCCGCCCTCTTCCTTCTCTTCCTTGAGGCCCGGACGCTTGATGACGCCGTAATCGGTGTTGTAGTAGCCGACTGCGAAGCCAAAAGTGCTCTGGCCAAGGATCAGACCGAGCCCGGCGTTGACCGTCCAGCTTTCGACATCGCTGTTGGGCACAAAGCCACGCTGGTCGGCGGCTTCGCGGAATTCGGCCGCTTCTTCGGGCTCACCCAGTGCGTCCTTTTCAGCGGCTTCTTCAAGCAGCTCGGCGCGCAGGCCGCGGGCAACCTGGAAACCGCCGATGCGCATGTCGCCCGACTTGCGCCACGAACCGTCGACATGGAGCACCAGATTGTTGGTGAGGCCAACATCGAGCGAGGCGGCGGCGTTGCGCATGTCACTCGCACTGTCGATCCCGGCAAGCGCATCGAAATGGAAGTCTTCGTCGGGCACGCGGGTCGGGATCCGCTTGTCGATCACGTTGACCGCACCGCCGATGGCCTGGCTGCCATAGAGCAGCACGGCCGGACCGCGCAGCACTTCGACGCGCTCAAGCGTGATCGGCTCGATCGTCACCGCGTGGTCGACCGAGGTGTTCGAAACATCCATCGTTCCAAGGCCATCGACGAGCACGCGCACGCGCTCGCCCTGCTGGCCGCGCAGCACCGGACGCGAGGAACCGGGGGCAAAGCTGGTCGACGAGACGCCGGGCAGCTTGGCGAGCAGATCGCCGATCTGGCCATTCACGGCTTCGCGCTGGATCTCGCGCGCTTCGAGCACGCTGGTGCCGGCGAGCAGATCGAATTCGCGCACGCCAGCAGCGCTGACGATAATCGAGCCATCGCGGGCCGTCTGGCGGTTGTGAAGGTCGTCCTCGACCTGGGGCGCTTGCGCGGCATCATCGG
>Ga0308017_1000099_pt1 | contig 27354 bp, 39 predicted proteins | sample Neamet280_FD_203145 | JGI IMG/M metagenome (GOLD analysis project Ga0308017, IMG submission 203145) | Marine microbial communities from water near the shore, Antarctic Ocean - #280 | ecosystem: Environmental > Aquatic > Marine > Unclassified | place: Southern Ocean | collected 2014-10-01
TACTATATAGATATTAATAGGCTATTGTCACTATGTAAAATTTCTTTGTTCATGTGTTAATTATTTTATATAATAAAATATTATTAGTTTAATAAGACATATTTTTAAGTCTACGGCTGTATTTACGTATCCGCATTGCTTTACGCTTAAGTTCAGCTTCATCTAAATGCCTATCGTTTCTTGTAGATTCCAATATATCATCTATTATGTCTTGTCTAAGAGTGTATATTTCATTCCAAAGATAAGCCTTATGATCTCTTTTTCTGGAGCAAATTATTCTGTGATTTCCGAACTTTATTGTCATCTTTTCTTTTACGTTTAAGGTTAATATTAAATAGGTTTGTTTCAGTAATGTGTTTAAATAGTTTTACGCTCATTTGTTTTTGTTTTATTACATTTACCACAGGTTTCTTTATATCCTGCGTTTAAAGCTCCACATGCACAGTTCCATGTGCTATCTACTAACGGTTTATTCATAGTTACGTATAGCTTTGAATAGCGGGTGACGATAAGAACCTGCTGGAGTTTTTTGGAAGAAAGTGAACGTTGCTACTTTGCCGACATAATCATTAGCGTTGGCAAACATAGTACGCATGATGTCATAATTTTCCATGACAGGCATGCCAAAAGTAATACCATTGCTATCAATAGCCATGAATTTGCCAATAGTACCGCTTCGCTTACCTTTTCCTTCGACGAAGCCAGTGATTGTTGCTTCTGTGTCTTGGAAAGCTTTGAACTTGAGTAAGTTGTTTGATCGTTTGTTTTCATAAGGTAAGTTTGTACGCAGTATAGAGCCTTCGTAGCCTGCTTTTAAGTTTTGGTTATTGAATATAGTAGCTAAGCCTTTGTTAGGTGTTAGCGTGGTTGGTACAGTATGCACTTGAGGCAAACCTTTAGCCATAGTACGTATGCATCTGTTGCGGTAGTCGTACGAGTGACTGTTAGTTGTTTGGATATAATCATAGCAATGGAACTGAATAAGAGTTTGATCTTTAGTAGCACGCTGAGTACGTACAAGAGATATAATCTTATTGAAGTTATTTTTGAATTCATGATTGTATAGCTCGCCATCGAGCACAACAGTTGGGTTGGCAACGAAGAAAGGTTTTAGCTGACGACGTAAGTGCTGTACGTTTTTGAACTTTTTACCGCTGCGACTGTATGCGCCTTGCTTTGTGAACAAGCAGCGTACGCCGTCAAGCTTAGGTTGTAAGAACATAGTTTGATTCCAGTTGATAGCTTTTTTTTGTTGTGCGAATGCAAGCATTGCAAATTTACCTTGTTTAATTAAATCCGTCATATTCATCATTTAGTTTTTGTATTTTTCTTTTTATTATGTGTGCTTTTTCGAAAGCTTCTTCTTGTATGTATCTATCTAGTAGGCTTTGCAACCTTATAAGTTCTAGCTCTATTGATTGTCTTGCTAGATCTTCTGTATCATTGATCATTAAGTCATCTGGGTTTTCTTTGCCATCGAAGACTAGATGAACTTCTGATGATATATTGAATATAGCTTTGATAACTTTAGTAGCTACACGCACTGCTAGATCATCCATTTGTTTGTCTGTCATATATATTATCCTTTATTGTTCGTATTTACTTTGTATGTTGATTAAGAATATGTAGCATTATCTGCTTAGCTGAACCTTGAACAGCTTCATTAGAACCTTGTTCGTTAATATAGTTTAGCGTGTATGAATAAGGCTTATAAGGCCTTTTAGGTGGATTGTATTTATTTTCTGCCATAGTATATAGTTTAATGTTAGTTGGTCTACTAGGGCTCGAACCTAGACTCTTCTGGACCAAAACCAGACGTGTTACCGGTTACACCATAGACCAATTTAAATTAGTAAATCTGACAGACTTCGTCTTGTTCGTTTAAAAAAGCTATATGATTCCATAGCTCTAAATCACGTTCTTTAAAACTTATTTGCCCATCAATCATATCTTGAGTATAAGCAAAGTAAGGGATTGTCTCGTCTAAAGATTTAATCTCTATCTTTAATGTTGCTATCATTGCAAATGCTTTGTTGTATATTCTGTCTTTTCTTTCTTGTTGTTTCATATTATTTTTCGTGTTGATCTATAAGTAGATTTGCTACTTCAATTGTTATTATATTATCGCTGTACAGTTGGAATATTAACTTTCTCATTGTCCTATGTATGTTAAACCCTTGTGATTAAACCAAGATTTAATACCTGGAGTGTTTTCTACTTCGCCAAACTCGTTTATGTCTTCTACTGTAATATAAGCAAATGTAGGAGGTAGATCGCCGACTAAATAGCCTTTGTAAGATTTACCATTAAGTTTGATTCTAGTTTTGTTTACTTTTTTTAGTTTGTTCATTTTAATCCGTATTCGTTAATAAGTTTGTTTTTAGTAATGTTAAGCATTTTGCTTATCTCTGTCAAGCTCTTGTTATCGAGCAAGTATAATCGCCATGGTTCATTCATATTATCCTATTGTTTTCGTATTTAGTTTGTAAGTTGAGCGAGATACAGGAATCGAACCTGTTTGGTTGCCTTGGAAGGGCAATGCATAACCATTCTGCCAATCTCGCTTTAGGCGCAAGAGCGGGATTTGAACCCGCTAGATTATAACCTAGCCTCTCTATGCTATTACGTAATTCACATATCGTGCATCATAAGCTATAACGTTTTACCTTTTATAAACTACCTTGCGCTGACGTTAATGTTTTTATTCCTCTTCATCTCTACAGTCTCCACAGATGTCGCAAAATTCATAATCTTCTACGCTCATATATTTACTGCAGAACTCACATGTATAATTAGTATCCATCATCGAAGCTGTCTTGTCTACCCCATTTACCTTCTTCGCTAGCTAGATACTCTGACCTTGCTTTGTCACGCTTTAAAGTTTTAGTGAAGTTCATTTCGTGATTAGTTATGTACTCAGCCATCTCTACACTGTCACATGATAGTGAAACGTAAGAGCTTTGAGAGCCGCTGTGTAAGACTAAAGTGTTCTTAGGACTATTAGTATTGGCTTCTGAATAAAGCCCTTTAGAGCCTCTGTATAAGCTCCAACACTTATTACCGTTTTTACTGTTGTGATAAGCTGGCCACACGCCTGACATTACGTCTTCAGCTATCATTTGATTCATTAAATTTCTTTTGATTCTCATATATTGTTTATTATATTATCCACTTGTACTCGTATTTACTTTGTAAAAAGCTCTCTGTTTTTAGTATCATTAAAATTCCAGTGATTGCCTTTAGAGTGGGTTCTACGCGTTCTAGATTTAATTCTATCAACTTCCATAGACTGTTCAAACTCTTTTTGTGTAAAGCCTTGACAGTGATTGCCTTGACGATCTTTATTCCATTGAGCTACTTTGATTCGCTTGTTATCTATCATGTATTGTTTAAGTTCTGTCATATTCATATTGTTCTGGTTTTTGGTTTGTTAAAAAAGTTACTGTGTCTTAGTTTAAATTTTCTACTCATATAAGTTTTCGTATTGTTGTTGTTGTAAGTAAATTTCTAGCTCTGCATCTAGTAGCATATTGTATTGCGCTATTATGTCTTCGTTTTTCATATTACTTGGTTAGATTTGATTTAAAATATTCTCTTGCTTCATCTAGTGTTTCTTTAGGAAAATGCTCTCTAAAGCCATTATAAATGTAATTTACTTTGCCATCTATGTTTAGTAGCTTGATCTTGTCTGTTCTGTCTAGTATTTCTATTTGTTTGTCTGTCATATTATGCTGTGTATAAATCGTATAGTGCGCAAAATGCTGCTTGTTCGTAACTTTTAGCTTGACCAAATTCGTGTTCTTGAAATATGTCGTAATCTAAATCGTTTATAATTTGCTTACAAGTCGATGTATATATCACCATAGTGTCTATGACTTCATGTAAATAATCGTAATGATTATCTTCGTTAACCTCATAATCGCTTAATGCTTCTTGCATTTGATGTAAGTACTCGTTTGGTGTTTGTATTTGATTCATATTGTTTGTTTATTATATTATCCGTTTATTATCGTATTTACTTTGTAAGTATGTGAGCAAAAAACTCTGATCTTACAACATCTGTATTAGTCCATTCATTAAATGGATTGAAAGATTCTAAGTAGAAATTAAAAAGATCTTCCTCATTTCCTTCAAGTACTAATGTATCTAATCCATCAGCGCTCGCATACGCAACTAATTTTACTTTGCGATCATATAATTGCTCGAGTGTGTTCTGTAAGTCTACAGTGTCTATTTCTATTTGCATAATAATGTTTTTAATTCTTTTTGTAACTGTAATAATTGTTTTCTACTGGTTAAGCAAAATCTACTTCTTGTAGATAAATAACCTATACGCTTGCGATATTCCTTTTCCATATTTTGATTTGTGTTAAGCATTCTTGTAAGCTAATCGTATCTAAGTTAAAACCTTTTTTTACTAAGTAGATTTCAAACTTCTTGTCGTAGATGTTATTCATAATTTACTTTTTTAAGTTGTGTAATAACAGTTTAATAACTGCTTTTTGTTCATCACTGCTACATGTATCATAGCCAAATTCGCCGAAGTGTACTTCTGCTAGACGATCCATTTCGCCTACAAATTCTATTGCATTCATATTTATAATTTTAGTTGAGTGAGAAAGAATCGAACTTTCTAGACACATCGACGGAACTATTTTTTATATGCAAGTTTCTCAAACTTACTAGCTATCGTGGTTTACACTAATCCATTCACTCATTTTTCATTGATTAATATTGTAGAGGCAATCAATTTTATAAAACTCTCACTAGTATTATCCAGCTATACTCGTACTTACTTTGTAAAGCCATTCTTCTATAGTTTCATTGTAAAGCATTTCTATCTTACTAGCTTTCATTATAACTATTTCTTTAGCTATCTGCTTTTCGCTACCATAATAGCTTTCATTCATTTTCGCTAATTCTAGCTTAGCTAAGTTTTGTATAGTCATTGTAGTGATATTAGGTGTAAGAGCTTCGTTGCTTGCTTACATATATATTATCCATATGATATCGTATTTAGTTTGTATAAAGGTGTGTATATATTTAATTATAGAATAGTATTGAAGAGTATAACACTATGACATAATGTCATGACACAGTGTCATATGATATATACTATAGATTAAGATGATAGTAGTGTAGTGTAGTATAGTTTAAACTAATAGTAGTAGTATAATGTAAAGTTATAGAACATATAACTATATAAATATAAATTATAGTAGAGAAACCATGAATATATAGGGGGTATAACCATGAAAAGCCGAAACCTAAGGCGAAAAACATGAAAAAGATGGGGGGCTGGGGGAAAAGGAAACCATTCTGTAACTGGCTGACTACTAGTGATATAGAGGTATAAGACTTTACTTCCCTATAATAGCATGCCGGACATATAGGTAGTGACAGTAGCCTATTAAGGTTACTAGTAAGGGGCTATTGTCACCCCCTGTAGTAATTATTCGTACTAAGTTTGTAAGAATAGTAAAACACATGTAAAACATGTAAGTATATAGAGTATACGAACACATAAAATAATCAATATGGCCGTTAACATAGGTGAAATACCAATATCAAACATATACATAGGAGACACGCCTGTGTCAGCAGTATATATAGGAGCTATACAAGTATATCCATAACAAAATATAACACATGTCTATAATTTATTCTTACCCAACAACATCACCAACGCTAGATGACCTATTAATAGGTACCGATGTTGGAGAAGATAATGCTACTAAGAGCTTTACAGTACAAAGTTTAGTGTCGTTGATAAACGCAGCTGCAGGCACAGGTACGGTAACCGATATTACTATATTTACTTCAGACGCATTTCTAACAGCTACAAAAACATCACAGCCTGGTGCCCCAGCTATAACCTATACAGTAGGATTAACATCTTTACCCTCTGTGGATGCTGCAATAGCTGCCACTCAATTTCTACGAGGAGACAATGTATGGACAACACCTACAGTTTCCGCTGGTATTAGTGTGTTTGGCAATGGAGCTCAATTAATAACTAATGATGTAAGCCAGTTTTCTTTTATAGGTAGTGGTGTTTCTACTACCGCTGGAGCTAATGGCTCTGTAACTGTAGAAGTTTTAGAGCAAACTAGCGACGTGAGCTCCGTAATAGGTAGAGATGGAATATCCGTATCTCCGGTATCTGGTCAAGGTGATCTTGTTGTTACTAATTCTGGAGTTACTCAAATAACTACAGGCACAGGCCTTACGGCCACTAGAGGCGGAACAGCTGTTACTACTGGAGACATACTATTAAGTCTAGACGGTAACGCAGTAGGAGCTGGAACAGTTACTTCTGTATTTGCAGGACCTGGTCTTAGAATACAGTCTGGATTAGCAACAGTATCTCCAACTTTAGCAGTACAATATACAGGAGATCAAAACATAATAGCTCAAGGAATAAATGCAGATGCTGTAACTGAGTCTGATCAAATACTATTCAATCAAGTAAGCTCAACCCCCGCAAATGTAAAGTCTACAACGTTAGGAACTATTCCTATGGACTCTTTACCTTTAGTAAAAGAATATATAGACAGCTCAGAAAGGGGTTTTGTATCTAATTTAACAGATACATTTGACACTGCAGTAGCTAAAAACATAATAACATTAGAGCAAAGTCAATATAATGGACTAGTAACAGCTGGAACTACTAATGCTAATACATTATATTTTACAACTGGCGTGGTTGTTGTTCCTACAGAAACTAGACTAGCTATAGACATATCAAACATAACAAACAGTACTGGAGTTACTCCAATACCTGTAACTTTTAGTGGAAACCAACCTTATTCGGGAACAGGCTCTACTAGAACAGGTCAACCAGGGGCAACAATCGCACCTGCTTATAGTTCTAATATAGTAATAGACACAGCTCTATACGCTTGGCAAAATGGTGTAGTTCCAGTAATTACAAATGCTACTGGAGTTTATCCAGCAACAGGCTTTAGCACGGTTGCCTCTTCATTTAGCACAGCGGTACTAATATTAAAGCCAGCAACACAAAGTACATCGACATTAAACACTTCATTTGGAAGAACATTTACTTTAGATGGTATTTCATGGCCATCAGCTCCTTCTAATTTAATTAATACTACCTACACTGGATCACCAGCAGTTAATCCAGCTATATCTGGAGGCGCTGGAACTAATTACAACAATATAACTCAGTGGAATGTAGACTTCACTTATTCAGGTACTGATTATGTGATGAGCAATAAAACCATTACTTACGACCCGGTTCAAGGTAATTACGATGGCGGAACTGTTGACGTTGCACTAACTGCTGACTTTGTTACAGCTACAGCTTCTGGTACCCCTAGCGTTGTTATACAAGATTTAGTTAATACAGATCAAGGAGCTCAAAGAAATATAGCATACGAAGTTGGAATATGGCCTAATCCTTTGACTGGTAGCGCCTTCGACGGTTATAAGGTTCCTGCATCAACAACTGGAGAAACAATAACAATACCCATAACGTACGCTCCTTTTTTAACAGTTGGTACTTCAACGATTTTCCAAATGAACGCTACTTCATCTTTTATTGGAACTCCTCCAACTAATGATTATCAGTTTATTAATCCCGTTAGCAATTACGCTACAGCAACATCAGGCCCAGGAAACACAGCTACATTCGCCGTGGCTGCAGGTGGAGGAACAAATGCATTAACTATTGCAAGCACTGGAAATAATACAGCATCGTTTACAATCAGTGGAACTACTGCAATAAAAACAGGTAGTTCAAGACTTTCATCTGTTGGCTTTAACACTCCATACGGCTGGGATAATATGACGCCTGGATCTGGATTTAGTACTTGGGCAGGACAATGGAAAGCTAGGGCTCAATATAGATTGACGCCTGACGGAGAAGCTGCTGGAGGTTGGATTCCTACACCATTTAGCACGGGCGGAACTGATGGTCAAAACGACCCTCCTGTTTTTCCCACGCCTAGAATTGAAAATATAAATTTAAACACTACGGTAGAGTGGAGATATGAAATTGTTTTTAGTTCACAACTTACAACTCAATTGCCTTTTGTAATAAGCTCTATATCAAGTCCAGCATCTCCCGACACAACAGATTTTGGACCTCAAACGGCTTTAAACGGGAATAACCAATCAACAGGCGCAAACAACACAGGTGCTTCTGTTAGTTATATAACACCAGTAATAGCTTCTCATTATGTTCATTTATCAAATGTAGGATCAAGCGTACAACCTTCATCTATTATTAAGTTTGACAGTGGTAAATTTATAGAAAATCTTACTTACCTTCAAAATGGAATATCACCGGGACAAAGTTCAGCTGTAAATGCTTGCTGTGACGTTGGTAGACAAGACGATCTTTACTACTACTTAGGATCAGGATCTGCTACAAGTTTACTTGGAGCTACATTATACAGTGACGCGTTAGGTTTAAATGTGTTACCTTCTAAATTCTATCAAGTTGCATCGGGCGCTTCAAATGCATCTATATATATAAACAATAGCAATGGTATCGTAAGTATAGGAAAAGTACCATGCGCAGCGTGTGTTACTATTGTTAGATATCCAATACAGTTAATACGTCAAGGACCAGAAAGTGGCACGACCCTTGGAGGCTCTTTTAGTAATGAAGTTGATGCAAATAGATCAGCTAGTTATATAGGTTACCAAAGAAATACCTTTAACACCGCTACTCTAGGAATTCCTCAATTAATAACTGTTTGGTTACAAAAAGGAACCGGAAACACAAACACAACTAAAATAGAGAGTGGTGATGGAGTGTTTAGATATTCTGACACCTCTGACGGTAGCGGCATAGGCAGCAACACTTGGTGGGCCACGTCTGGAAATGCAGCAACAAACACACTAGACCAGGCTCAAGCATTCTTTATGAGTGGTTCTGGTAGTGAATTTGCAGGAAGTCAGGTTACTACTGTTTCCGATGCAACCTATACAATGGTAGAATTAACAAGATCCTTTTCCACCAACAGTACTGGTCAAGCGTGTGCTGCAAATCTAGATGCGCCTATTTATATACTTAAAAGCGGAAGAAACTTGAATGCTTTAGCTTTACAGAATCAAGATTTTGTTTTTGGTAATTTCAATCGAACAAATCTACTTACAGCTGGTAAGTATTACAAGATTAGTTTTCAAACCTCTGCTGGAGCTGGAGGAGCGCCTGTGGTAGGTCGATTCAATTTGCCAAGTGGATCTGTATCTCAAGGGATAGCATCTTCAAGTATTCAAAATTGCTAATTTTAAAAAATAAAATATAAAATATGTCAATAATATATAGTTATCCAGAGCAAACGGCTCTAAACGACAATGATACTCTACTGGGTACGTCAGCTGCTCTGGTTGGCGGCAAGAAAAAGAATATAACTAGAAATTTTTCTTTAAGCGATTTGTCTACTTATTTTGGGGTTGGTAGCGTAATAAATCCAACTGCTAGTGATTTTAAATTAGCTGTATTTAACCAAGGCGGCACTAAAATAACAGACTCTATAATAAGTCAAGATGCTTTAGTTGGAACCTCTGTAACTATAGCTGGTAACTTAACAGCAGCTGGTAACTTAACAGCGAACACAACTACATTAAACGGATTTCTTACCGTAAATGGAGGAGCTAATTTAGGTACAGGCGCTACAGGCGAATTAATAGCACTTGTCTCTACAACGAGACTCAATGCTCCAATTCAAGATCAACTTGGCAATGTAGGAGCGTTAGATCAAATTTTAATTTCAGATACAGCTGGTAGAGTTAGCTGGCAAAATTATACTTCTGGTTTAACTTACACAGGAAATTGGGATGCTACTAACAATATAACAGCGCCACAAGGAGTTCCTATTGTTTCCAGTGTTGGAACTAATGGAGAGTTTTATATAGTAACAGTAGCTGGTAATACGCAATTAAATGGACAACCACCAACTGCAACTACGCCTGCTTATTGGCAAACAGGAGACTGGGTTGTTTTTGTTGAAAACGGAGGTTCAGGCATTTGGCAAAAAATTGATAATAGTTCTGCATTAACAGGCACAGGTACAGATAACAAAATAGCGATGTGGACAGGCGGTGCAACTCCATCTACTTCATTAACTGATTCTTTAATATCTCAAGCAGGTACAGTTGTTTCTGTAGCTGGTTTTTTAAGAGTTGATGACACTATTGAAAGTACAACGGCTAATACAAATCTTAAAATTCAAGGAAGTGGAACCGGCGCAGTAGAAGTTAGAGGTTTTGGTGGAATAACAGGACAAGCAGGTAGAATACAATTCAATTGCTCAAACAATAACCATGGTGTTTCTATTCAAGGTCCGCCTCACTCAGCTGCACAAAATTACACATTAACATTACCTGTGAACGTAGGTAGTTCTGGCGACGTTCTAACAACAGACTCAGCTGGCACACCTAGTCAACTATCATGGTCAACGCCTGATACTTATGATTTAAGTGCAGGTGCTAAATCAGGCACTAGCGTTCCTTTGAATTTAACCTCTGTATCAGGCACTGATGATTCTGCTGTTAATTTAACAGAAGGAACTGGTATAACATTAACACAAACCTCAGCTACAGAAATAACAATAGCGGGTACAGCTCAAGGAATAACAGGTTCAGGAACAGCATCAAAACTACCTAAATTTGCAACTTCAACTTCTTTAGATGATTCAATCGTTACTCAAGGTGGAGGTACTACAACCATAACACCACTTAATGAAGGTGGTCAAATTCCCGCGTCGATTAATTTTAATATGCAGACCTCTTCGTTTTCAATGGTGAGTTATGCAACCAGAAACACAGTGACGGGTCCTGCTCCTCAAGTTGGAGATGTATTTAATTTTGTATTAACATCAGACTTAACGTGGGCAGTAGGTGGAGGAGTGATTCCAGCCGGCACATACCCATTTACAATAACATTTGTGGGAAGCGGTACGCTATCATGTAATTTCAATTCATATTCAACAACTGGAGGTGCTACGGGCACTGGTTACAATAACTTAGTAGGTAATGGATCTTCTACAAGTGTCAGTTCTTTAAGCACCTTATCTATAGATGGTGAGCTTAGTATGGCTACGCATCAAATAAAAAATGTAGTAAACCCTACGGATGCTCAAGATGCAGCTACTAAAAACTATGTAGATTCAATACCTACAGGGGTTACTACGTTTACAAACGTAAATGGAACTTATGTTTCTGCAGCTACTGAAAACACAAGTCAAAATGGAAATGTAACTACAGGTATTATAGATCTAAGTGCTGTAGATGGAACGTCAGATTCTACTACTAAATTTCTAAGTAAAGATAACACATGGGATGTTCCTAGCTATACAACAAACACAGACACAACCTATAATTTAAGCGCAGGCGTTTTAGGTTCTAATAGTATTCCTTTAAAACTAGACGCCAGCACTGGTACTGATTCTGCTGTTAACTTAACAGGAGGAACTGGTATAACGCTAGCTCGAACTTCAGGAACTGAAATAACAATAACGGGTTCTGCTCAAGGAGTAACAAGTGTAACTGGTGATAGCACTACTATCGCAGCAACTGCAGGAAATACACCAGTAATATCCGCTATAACAGCTCCAGGAATTGCATTAGGTAATGCTAATTTAGCGACAGGAGGTCAAATACAATCTGCAATAAACACAGCTTTATCAGGCGCAATTACTTTTAAAGGTACATTCGATGCTAATACAGGTACAATAACAGGTGGAACTGATAAGTTATATAATCCAGGTGCTAACTCCAACACGATAGCTGTTGCGATAGGTGATATGTATGTGGCAAGTACTGCTGGTAATTTTTTCGGTAATGCTTCTACTCCATTAAGCGTAGGAGACGAGGTTATAGCTACTGTAGCGTCCACTATAAGTCCTTCTGTTTCTGTAGAGAGCAATTACAGTGCAGTTCCTTCATCTGGTGGAGCTTTCTTACCACTATCCGGTGGAACTTTAACAGGAAATTTAACAGGAACATCTGTAACTTTTACAGGAGTTGTAAGTTTAGATGGCACCAATCAAATTTATTTTGTACCACAAGCAGGAGAAAGTAATAACGAAGCAATGAGGATAGTAAGGTCTTCAGATACAATGTTTTTTACTTATGGTATAAATGCCCCTGATACAGCATTTTCTTTTAATAGCTCAGGTAATACAACTTTTGAAGGAGACTTAACCCTTAACGGTGCACTTACTCAAACAACCAATGTTGTTAGTTCGTTTGTAGGAAACTTAGGGATAGGAACTACTGCTCCTCTCAGTGGATTTAAATTAGATGTTGTTGGAGGAGATTTAAGAGTAGCGGATGATGCTACTACTAATGGTTTCGAGGCAGGGTACTCAGCTGGAGGTTCTAATGCGTTTATTCAAGGATACAATAGAGCTACTAACGTCTTTACTGACATGTTAATTAATAATTCTGTCACAGTGGAAGCAGGTGGCGACGTTGGTATCGGAACTACTGCTCCTGATACAGCTTTAACTGTTAACGGAAGTATAAGCCTTTCTTACAATGCAACATCGTCTTTTCAAGGTATGAAAAGAGGAGCTATTTACACTGAGACAGAATTTTACAACGTTACAACAAGCGATCCGACAAAACCTTTATATAATTTCACTAACAGTGTGGGAGGTTCAAATTTAGTCATAACACAAGGAGGCAATATTGGTATCGGAACTCTTACTCCTGATGCACTTTTAAATATAGAAAGTCCTAATGTTGATACAGCTAGAATTAGATTGGGATGCACAAGGGATGGAACGTGGGCTATAGGAAACACTATAGGCTCACTAGACTTTTTCTCAGCAGATACTAACACACCAGGAGCAGTGCTTAGAGGTTCTGTGTCCATGAAAGCAGAGACTACAACTGGTTCTGATATGGGTATGGCATTTGCTACTTACAACAATACCGAGCGCATGAGAATTGCAGCTTCAGGTAATGTTGGTATAGGATCAAACTCCCCGCAAGCTAAACTTACTTTAAGAGGTAACACTAATAACTACGCCCAAGCACCTGTAATTAGATTTGATTCAACAGCTACGAATGCTAATGTTAGAAACTGGGGTATTGGTCCCGCGGATTCTAATTTTGGTAATTTTCATATTTATAAGAGTGGAGCAATAGGCAACAACCCTATAACTAACGCTGGGGCGGAAACTTTCACTATTGATTACCTAGGCAGCGTTGGTATTGGGAACATAAATCCTGGAGATTACAGCAGTGATGCTAATAATCTAGTTGTAGGCTCTTTGAGTGGAGATAATGGTATAACAATATTATCTGGATCAAACAGTAAATTTGGTAGTGTATATTTTGCTGATGCCGCAACTAATAATAAAGTTTATTCAGGATATATAAGGTATCAACATGATCAATCTGATATGACCTTTGGTACTAATGAAGTTGAAAGAATGCGTATAACAGTTGACGGAGATATTAAGTTTTCGGGGAATAGTCATACTCCTTACATTCAACTTGTTAATAGTGGTAGAACTGCAGCAAGTCCTGGTTATACTTTTAATAACGACGTAAATACAGGAATGTTCCAACCTTCTGGAAGTGCTGATACTATTGCTTTTTCAACTGCTGGCACAGAAAGAATGCGTATAACATCTGCGGGTAGCATCCAACTTAACGCTTATGGTGCTGGTACATTGGTTTCAGATGCTAATGGTAATATTACAGCATCAGGTAGTGGTGGTGGCGGAGGAGTATTAACAAAAAAACTATTTGCATCTTTATCTTCAGCTACGACTTCTTTCGCGTTAACCTCTGGTATAAACCCTGCAGACATAAACTATGTAAATATATTTATAGATGGTGTTTATCAAAATTCAGGTAGCTATTCAATAGCACAAGCAGGAGCCATTACAACAGTAACTTTATCCGTTGCAGCACCTGTAGGAACGAGTGTAGAAATAGTATCAACAACATAATTATAATATGGCATTAACTAAAGTTTCAACTGGAGTAGTAGATATGAGTGGTAGCACTGGAGCTTTAGAAATAGCTAAAGGTGCTACAACTGCGGTCGCGGCACCACTTGGTACGCTTCGAGCTAACACAACCACCAATAAAATGGAAGTCTACGCTTCCACTGGCTGGAGAATTTTAAAAGAAGGTGGAGATGTTTTAACTGCTTTAACGGTTGACTACTTAGCAGTTGCTGGTGGTGGCGCTGGAGGAAATTCATATGGAGCTTCAGGTTCTGGTGGTGGTGCTGGAGAGTTTTTATATAAAACCGGGCAATCTTTAGCTGCTGGAGTGCAATATAATGTAACTATAGGGGCTGGAAGTATTTGCGCGGCAAGTCCAAACAGCCCGTCTCCAAATGGAGGTGATTCAACTTTTAATTCCGACACGACAAATGGCGGTGGTGGTGGTGTAAATGCAGAGGCAATTCCAAATCCAGGCATTAGCGGAGGTTCTGGAAGTGGGGGTTTGTTTAATGGCACTGGAGGATCTTCTTTAAAAACAGCAGGAGGATTAGGTAATAGTGGAGGAGCTGGTGGACCTGTAAGTGGTCGTTATACAGGTGGTGGTGGTGGTGGCGCTTCAACCGCAGGCGGCGCAGGCGCATCAACGTTAGCAGGAAATGGTGGTGATGGTGAAAGCAACAGCATTACAGGAACTGCGGTAATATACTCAGCTGGTGGAGGCGGTGGAAATTACGGGGTAAACCCAACAGCTCAAGGTGGTTCTAGTGGTATTGGAGGAAATGCATCTATTACCGGAGTTCCAGCAACTCCAACTAATTACGGTTGTGGTGGAGCCGGTGGGTCTTATAATGGTGCTCTAAGCATAGCATACCAAGGAGGAAATGCAAGTGACGGAGTTGTAATACTTAGATACCCTGATGCTTATCAAATAAATCTTACGGCTGGAGCTAGCCCTGCATTTAACAGTACTAATGCTGTCGTAGGCGCTGATACTATAGTGACAACAATAACCGCTGGCTCAGGAACAATAACATTTAGTTTAAAACCATAATATGGCAATAACAAAAGTAACGACACCTGTAACTGGTTTTGAATCAGCTGTAGATATAGGTTTAAAAATACCTGTAGGAACTAATTCTAATTTACCTACTGGATTAGAAGGTATGATTAGAAATGACACTGATGAAAACAGTGGTGGCAGTGGATCTACTACAGCTATAACGCATTACAATGGAAGTATTTGGAGATATTTTAGCTCTACGATTTCCACTACACCTTTAGAAAACTTTAATCCTGTTATTTGGAATGGTAATTCTACTACTGGAACAGATATTGATTGCGGATTTGCTCCAGATTTAGTTTGGATAAAGAAAAGAAGCGGAGGTGTTGCGAGGAACCATAGATTATTCGATACTATTAGAGGTGAAGGAGAGAGGATTTTCTCTGACCTTGCTAACGCGCAAAGCTCTAGTAGTGACGAGATGACCGCTTTTTTAGATGATGGTTTTACTTTAGGAAATAGTGACGCTACAAACGGAAGTACATCATCTGCAGAATATGTTGCTTGGTGTTTTAAAGCGGGCGGATTAACAAATAAAGCTGCCGATTTTAATGGAAGTAGTAGCAAGATAACTTTATCATCTTCTTTTACTAGCGCTTTAGATGTATCTACTAAAACTATTTCGACGTGGGTAAATGCAGACAATGTATCTAGCGGGTATGGTATGGCCTTCTCTATGAATGCCACATCTTTAAGTTACGGTAGGGTTATTTTTCAATTACAAAATTCAAATAAAGAACTTACTTTCCTTATAGGTAATTCCTCACCTTATATTACAACTACTTTAGTTCCAAACACTTGGTATCATATAGCTGTGTCATTAAATGGAAGTTCTTTTGAGTGTTTTGTAAACGGAACGTCAGTAGGTACTGGCACTAATAATAACTATAGCGATTCAAGTGGTGACACAACGATAGGAGCTTACAATGTTAGTGGTAATCCCTATAATTGGACTGGTAAAATAGGTCAAGTAAGATTTTTTAATAGCGCTCTATCGGCGTCTCAAGTAACTGAATTGTACAACGAAACAGCAGCGGATAACAGCGTTTTAAATTATCCAACTGGTGCTGGTTGTATTGCTGCTTATCCTTTAGGTGAAAATGCAAACGGCTTAGATGGTCTTTATAATGGAACTGCTTCAAACGTAACTTTTGGTAAACCTGGTTATTTAACTAGAAATAACAATGGAACAATTGAAAGTACTGTAAGCGTTAATGATACTATAGGGTTTAGTATTGTTAGTTACATTGGGGTTGGAGGAAGCCTCAAGACCATAGGGCATGGATTAGATGCGGCTCCTGAAATGATTATTGTAAAAAGTACTTCTAACAGCGATCAGTGGTGGGTGTGGCATAAAGATTTAACTAGTATAGACTACTATCTAATATTAAGCGGCATAAACCCGGAGACTTATTATGCAAATAATGAAGGTTTATTTGGTAGAACGTTACCAACTAGCACTGTGTTTAGTGTTGGATACGCCAGCGAAACCAACGGATCCGGAAGGCAATACATATCTTATTGCTTCACGTCTAAACCTGGGTTTAGTAAAGTAGGCAATTATACTGGTAATGGAGGTAATAATCCGGTAGATATTGGATTTGAACCTGCGTTTGTTATGATAAAAAATACTACATCAAATGCTTCTTGGGCTATGTTTGACAACAAAAGAACAACAGCTAACCCCTCAACTTCTGCTTTATTCGCTAATGAATCTGTTATGGAAGATGATCTTCAACTTTATTTCGAGTTCACATCTACAGGCTTTAAAAATTTACAATCAAGCACAACATTAAATGCCAATGGAAGTAAATACATATACTTAGCATTTGCAAAATAATAACGTAACATGGCAATAACAAAAATTACAACACCCGAGTTATTTAACTTACAGTCTAATAACACTGAAGGTACACGACTACCTGTCATGACAACAACACAAAGAAACGCTATGACTAGTATGTCTAATGGCGAATTAATATTTAACTCTACAACGGACTCTGTAGAATACTATGACACAGGCGTCCCTACTTGGTATAAGATAACCTCTGAAGCTGCGGTTGATATAGAATTAAGATCATTCTTAAACGCTAGCAATGCAGCTTCGTACGATGGATCACAAGGGACTGTATGGACGGATTTAACCACTAATTCAAACAATGGAACTTTAACAAATATGAACGCTTCTAATTGGAATTCAAGTGGTTACTTTGATTTCAACGGAAGTAATGAGTATGTAGTGATGGCATATCAATCAAGTTTGACTAATGTTAATTTTTCTAATAATTTTTCTTATTCTTTGTGGTTCAACGCAGATTCTTTTACTAATAACGCTCTACCAACTTTGTTTAGTGCTTTTGGAACACACTATACTTATACGGCATTAACAGCCGCAGGGAAGTTAAGAACAACTGTTTACTCAACTTCAGCCGTACAAGTAGACGAAATTAGCACAACTACACTGTCAACAGGCGTTTGGTATAATGCAACTATTACAAAATCTGATAGTAGTGGAGCAAATCCAGGACTTACTGTATATCTATATGGACCTAGCGGTTTGCTAGAAACTATGACAAAATCCTACGCAACTCAACCAAACTACGTAACAAATGCGTATACCGCTTGGGGTGCTTATAATAGTTCAACTTCTTGGAATTACTATTTTAATGGGCAAATGGCTCAAACAAGAATTTACAGTAAAGTTTTAACATCCGCAGAAGCAACAGCTATTTTTAATAAAGGTAAAGGCTTTTGATATAAAAACTGGAAATTTAACAAAAAACAAGTGATAATATAAAACATAGTTAATGGTTTACTAGCTATGATTAAACCAAAAGTGTAAACCAACCAATAAAACCAAAACCAATGACGTTTTTTTACCAGACTCAATCGTGGAATAGTCAACCGCAAGTAACCGAAGAAACCGTAGAACTATGGAAACATTTATCTGAAAAATCAAACTGGAGGATAGTGCAACTAGCAAACGGGTTTTATCAAACCGAACACCAAGATGTTAAAGAAAAAGACACTTGGCACGACGTTACCAGAAGAGAAACAATTGAAGGCGCTGAAAAAGCAATAGACTCTTCAGTTGAGCATTTTAAAAGAAAAACTGCTTTCTTAGACGGACCAAAAGTCGTTAAAACCTTTAAGTAAAAAGTAAATCTAATCTAATTTAATTAAATATGTCAGACTTAATAGTCAAGAACCTTAATTTTGGGCAAGAAGCTCAGGATAAAGTATTTGAAGGAATAAACAAACTCACAAAAGCCGTTAGCTCTACATTAGGCGCTAGCGGTAAATGTGTACTGCTAGAGGATGGTTCAGGTAATCCGCTAATCACTAAAGACGGTGTAACAGTTGCTGATAGCATAGTGCTATTAGATCCAGTAGAAAATATGGGTGCTACGCTTTTAAAAGAAGCAGCACGTAAAACGGTAAGAGAAGCTGGTGATGGTACAACTACCGCAACAGTTTTAGCTTATGCCGTACTAAAGGAAGCTCAGAGAGTTCAAGCTGATATAAGTTCTAGAGACTTAAAAAACGGTATCGAAAAAGCTACTGAAAAAGTAATAGCATACCTAGAAAAGAATAGTACTAGTGTTCAAGGTGACATGATTGATCAGATCGCCACTATATCTACTAATAATGATCCTTATTTAGGTAAAGTTATTGGTGATGCATTTAGAGCAGTAGGAGACACTGGTGTAGTCATGATGGAGCAGTCAGCTGAGGCTGATACAGTTGTTGAGATAGTTGATGGAGTTCAATACGATAAAGGTATGACTAATCAGCATTTCATTACTGATCACGTTAAGAAAACGGCAGAATTAAAAGATGCTGCAGTACTTCTTATTGAATCACCTGTAGAAAACGTAAGACAAATACAGTCTGTTTTAGAACATGTTATTAAAAATGACAAACCTTTATTAATTATTGCAGACGTGGAACCAGCAGTTGCTTCTACGCTCGCCATGAACAAGACTAAAGGTAATATAAAAGTAAACATTATTAACGCACCTACTTTTGGTATCAATAAAAGAGAAATACTAGATGATCTAGCTTTATTAACAGGAGCAACTGTTATTAATGAAGATCTTGGTGATGATATGGATTTAATTCAACCCGAGCTTCTAGGTAATTGTATTAGATCAGTTACAACTGAAAAAGATACTATTATACAGGTTCAGGATTCATCAGAAGAAGTATTAAAGATCATAGAGCAGATTAAAAAAGATTTATCAACTACACAAAACCCAGGAGCGGTAATACGCTTAGAAAGAAGATTAGCTAGATTATCAGCTAAGATTGCAGTGGTAAAGGTTGGTGCTAATTCTGATATAGAGTTAAAAGAAAAAACAGATAGAGTAGAAGATGCTATATGCGCTACTAAAGCTGCGATTAAAGAGGGTATTGTTCCAGGAGGCGGAATTGCACTATTAAATGCTTCACAAAACATAGTTGCTAAATCAACTGGGGAAGAAGTATTACTAGAAGCTGTTAGAGCGCCTTTTAAGACAATATTAGATAACGCTGGTATATTAGAATATGAATTACCAAAGAGTAAAGGTAGAGGTCTTAATGTGGTTACAGGTAATATGGTAAATATGATTAAGCAAGGAATTATAGATCCTCTATTAGTTACCAAAAGTGCACTTCGTAACGCAGCTTCCGTAGCTACTACAATATTATCAACTGATTGTGTAATCAATAATTTAAGAATTGATGAAAGCAATAGGTAACAACGTAGTGATTGTGCCTGTTAAAATAACAGGTGACAAAACTAAAGGTGGTTTGCTTTTAGTTAAAAAAGATAGAGAAGACATAAGATACGTTAAAGCTGTTATATATTCAGTAAGCGACGAGATTAGTGCTTTGAATAAAGGTGACGAGATCTATTACGATAGACATGCTGGTCATTCTATAGAATTTGATAAAGAACAATATACTGTTATTAAGATACAGGACATTGTTGTTGTTTTGTGAGAAAGTTAAATGCAGGTGACATTAGGGACTTAAACCTATTAAAGCATTATAGAGTAGTAAGAAAATGGGCGTGTAGAAATAACAATTTAAACGATGCTGATTTAGAACTACTTATATATTTTGACTGCATGGGATTTTTCACTAAACAAGATTTTAAAATCGGTACCTATGCTTACAGTTGGGACAATAGACGCTGGAACAAGTTAGTTAAAGATGGATGGGTTGTAGTTTTTAGAAATAGAAACAGAACTACTCAGAAATACAACATATACAAAGTTTCTTTAAAGTGTAAACAACTAATAGCAAGAATGTATCGTATTATGCTTGGAGATGAAGACATCCCAACTAGTTCAAGAAATAACATAATGTTAGGTAAAACTTACACAGATAAAGTTCTTATAACTGCAATTAAAAACGTAAACAACGACAAAAATAGATAATATGCAATCAAAGTCACCATTTAAAAAAGTAGATATATTTGACGGAAGAGCATCTTCTTATAGAAATCCATCTACAGTTATACAGCCAATAGTGGGTGCTATAGTAGGCAAGCAGATAGCTAAAACCGCTAGCGAATTAGGCACTAAAGCTATTACCACATCTATGAATAAAGATCAGAGAGCAGCTGAAGCTGCTGCTGGTGATTTAAAGCATCAACGAGCTATGGAGATTAAATGGGGTAAAGGTAATACTGGTCCAGCTAAAAAACCTGCAACGCATGCAGAAAATATGGCAAAATATAACTTAAAAAGCTATAAAGATACTAAAGTTGATGAATTCATGGATACTGATTATTCAACCCAGAAAAAAGAAGGAGGTGGTACAAATAATAGTAATAGTGGGAATAATCCGAAATTAGGTGATAATTTTTACCATTTATTTAAAGCTCAACAAGCAGAAGCCAGCGGGATTCAAGACAGAAAAAAAGGTTCAGTTAAACCTAATTTTCAATTTGAGGATTCACAAGGAAACTCACCTTTTTATCACAATGAAAGTGCTGTAGGTTCAATTGCTGGGGCACAACCTCAAAGTCAATCTGCTATGTCAATAGCTGGAAGCATGCTAGGAGGAAAATCAATGGCGGAAATAAAAGCTATAGGACAAAAACCAACTGATTCTGCACAAGGCGGTGGTGGTGTATTTGGAGCCGCAGCTCAAGCAGCTGGTGGATTAATGGATAAGTATGGATTAAGAGGAAAAGAAGCAACTCAAGAATCATTACCTCCACCAAATCAAGTTGCTGAATCTGGATCTTACGCAGGCACCGGAGAAAGAATGCTAGAAATGGATTCAAATCCTGTTGGCAATCAATCAATAGGAAGAGACACTGACGTAGCCTCACAATTATTTGGAAGCGGTCAAAGAGCATCTATGCTAGCTATGAAGGGAACACCCTTACATATTGAAGATCAAGAAATGGACGAATTAGATAATTAAAATAAAAATATGAAATCACCATTTTACAAAAAAGGTTTTCCTGAAATAAAAAAGAAAAACCAAGGTAAATTTACTAAGTGGGCTAAATCAAATGGCTTTGATGATGCCTGCAGTGCTGCTTCTGCAGTTATGAGTGCTGGTGAAGATAAATATAGTCCTAGCGTTAGAAAAATGGCTAATTATGCTAACAACTTTGGTTGTAAAAAATAAAACTATGGATGCTAAAAAACTAAAACAAATATCAGCTGAATTAAAAAAAGCTTCTGCACTACATAAAGGACAAGCAGTTAAGATTGATAAAATGTTAAAATCAATAAAAACAAAAAAATAAAATTATGCACAACGACAAAGCACATCAAAAAGCAGACAAAGGTTCTAGTGGAGTAGTAGGTGAATCAGCAATATGGGACGGACCGTTAGACCAAACAGGTCGTTTACATGGATCTGGATCTAGCTCTGGTATTACAGGTATGCAGGTTTTAAAAGCCCCTACAATGTACAAAGCTGGACCAATAACTCAGATCGCTAAAGGTGATGCTGGATTAGGAATGAACTAAAAAAATGAATCATTTGGATTTTAAAGTATTAGGAACTAATGCTATAGCGTTGGGATTGAGTATGACACACATAGAAGTAGGTCTAAAGGTTATTTTATTACTTATAAGTATAGGGTATACAATAGCTAAATGGGTAAAACTTAAAGAAAAGAAGTAATAATCATAATATGGCTTATATACAATATAACTCGCCTTTAGCTAAAGTAAGAAAAACTACTAAAGGGAAAGGTAGAAACTTCAGAACAACTGAAGAGGGCGCTGGCATGACTAGCAAAGGAGTTAAAAAATATAAAGCACAAAATCCAGGTAGTAAGTTAAAAACTGCTGTTACTGGAGATGTAAAACCAGGGAGCAAAGACGCTAAACGTCGTAAATCTTTCTGTGCTAGATCAAAAGGTTGGACCGGAGAAAGAGGTAAAGCCGCTAGAAGAAGATGGAAATGCTAAACAAACATAAATACTAAAACAATGGAAAAAGGACACTTCGGTCAATATACCGGAAATGCAAGACACTCAAGAAAAGAAGAAATGATTCACGATCGTGAACTAATCTATGATGCTAAAAAACAATTGCATGATGCTGATAAAGATTATAAAAAAGATTCACCTTTTGAAAAAGCTTTAGTAGGTGATCAAGATCAATTACCTCAACATCTACAAAAAGCTATATCTGATTCTCCTGCAGAACTCCATGGAGGAATCCACACGACGCCCCCAGGTCGCTCTACAAGCCGTGTTAATTTAGAACCAGAAACCCTAACTTCAGTACCTAAAATAAGTACAGGAATGGGTAGTGGTAACAAAGTGAATGCTAATGCGGAAACCAAGAAACCACAAGCTTTTGGAATGATTACGATTGGAGATAAACCAGCTTCTCTTAAGGGATCTTATGGCGTTTCTGAAGCTTCTACTGGTGGACTTGGACTTACTGGCGGTAGCGGTAGATCAAATCCAATGACAAGTGCTAGAACAGCATCAGCGTCAACTGAATCTAATTCAACTTCATCTTATACTACTTTAGGACAAAATAGAAGAGAAAAAAGACTAGGTAAAGCAGAAAGAAAAGCTGATCTTAAAAAATCTCAAGGTAAATTGGTTGCTACTAATAGACTTGAGAAAAAAGCAAGTAGAATAAAAAACAGAGCATACGTAAAAGGAGACAAAGGAGCTACAAATCAATATAAATAAACCAACTAAAAAATAAAATTATGTATAAAGACAAAACTCCAGTAAAAAACCTAAACAAAGGTTACGGACAAGAATCTTCATCTCAAGAAAAGAAAAACTTAATGAGTGACAATCCTATAGCTTCACACGCTAGCGGAGGTTCATTTATGTCTAAGCATTCTAATTCATCTCCATTATCTATGTATGGGAAAAAAGAATCACCCGCTGCTATGTATGGTGGTAAAAAAGGTGATGACAGTAAGTCTAAAAAAGATTACGAATAAAAACAGATTAGGACTGTCTAAAACCTAGCCAACAAACAACAAACAACAAACAACAAACAACAAACAACAAACACAATGGCAAAATTCATCAAATTTAACATTACGCTTACAGGCGCTACTCAACCAGCTGCCCCGATTTCACCGCTCTTGATAAACGTAGAAGACATCACAACAGTTGCTGGAGCAGGAGCAGCAGGAGCTCAATCTAGTGTAATTATTGGACTTACTGGTAGAAACACTATCGCTGGTTACACATCTTTAACTCTTCAACCTTCAACTAGTCAATCTGCTTTAGTAGCTCCAGCATTTGTAGACGGACAAAGAAATCCTTTAGAAGACGCAGTATATTCAGCTATGACAGCAAATCCAGGTGGCGTAGTAACTACTTGTTCTTTAGGTAATGACCAAGCAGCTGCTACAGTAGCACTTCCAAATGGAGCTCAAATGTTCTGGGGAACAGCTACTTTTGCATAATGAGCAAATCAAAAGGTTTCGGTGATAGCGTAGAGAAATTTACAGAAGCAACTGGAATCAAAACCTTCGTTGACAAAGTATCACAGGGATTAAATATTCCCTGTGGTTGTCAACAAAGAAAAGAAACTTTAAATAAAGTTTTTCCTTATAAACAATAATTTATGAGCTTTATAATGAAAGGTGCGCCTTACAGTACTGATAACACTCCTATTTACAATGTAGATATGGAAGATGGTGTATTAGGTAAAGCTAACAATAATGGAAGCATTACTTTAAATAACAAAATAAAAGATCCTGAACAGATAGACGAAGTTATAGATCACGAAATGGTTCATATCGACCAAATGAAACGAGGCGATTTAGACTATGATGATGACAACGTTATATGGAAAGGTAAAAAATACTCAAGAGCTTCAATGAAAGAAGGTGCTAAAAATCTTCCTTGGGAAAAAGAAGCGTATAATAAAACTAAAAAATAATGTGGAAAGTACTACTCGGTCTTTTAAAAGGAGGTGAAGGTAGGAAGTCTGTAGCTGGAGGTTTAGCTTGGGAAATAAGAGAAGCAATTAAAGGGAAAGAATTAGATCCCGAAAAATTAATAGAACTTCAAACCAAAATAAATCTAGCTGAAGCTTCACATAGAACCTTATTCGTTGCCGGATGGCGACCGTTTATAGGTTGGATATGTGGGTTTGCATTAGCTTACAACTTCGTTATTAGAGATCTCTTTATATGGATAACTAATACAACTGACGCTCCACCACCATTACAAATGGAACATTTAATGACCGTACTTCTAGGTATGCTAGGATTAGGAGGTCTTAGAACATACGAAAAAATAAAAGACAAAGTAAAATAAAAAATTATGTATCAAAAAAATCAAAGTGATTTCACTACAAGTGCTATTGATCTTCTTTTAGTTTCTACGCTAAAAGCTGAAACCGTAGTGTTAGCAAACGCTGCTTTAGTTAGCACTGTAGCTAATTTACCCGCAAGTTCAACAGCTGTTGTTTATGCCGACGGTGGAACATTTACCGGTTCAGCAACTAAAAGCACGCTAGGAACAACTGCAGGTGCTTTATATCAAGTAACCTCAGCTGCTGATGGCACAGTAGCCAGTATAACAGTAATTACTAAAGGACCTAATTCTGCATCAGGTAAAACTATTACATTTAGTTCAACCGCTTTAATACAGGGTTTTGGAGTTCAAAATCCAGCTATAACAGGAGCAATAACATACACTCCAGCGGCGGCTAATTTAGAATTACCAAGCACGGATTTTACTCAACATCCGGTATCTCTATACGCTGGAACCGCATGTGACGTAACTCTAACATTAGCAAGTGATTCTACTGAAGTAAAATTTGTAGGTGTAGCAGCTGGAACTTTTTTAAGCGTACTATGTTCTAACGTTAATCTTGCGGCAGCTGGAAGTGCAACATCAGGATTACTAGCTCTTAGATAATAATAATAATAATAATAATCAATTAAATTAAATCAAATGAAAAAAGTAGAAAGTAAAGAAGTATCAAAAATTACAAGTGAGCAATTAGAAGTAATCACAAAGCATCAAAAAGATTTAAACAAATCTTTAACTAATATTGGCTTTTTAGAAACTCAAAAGCATAGCTTACTGCATGAGTATGCTGGAATTGTAGATGACATTGAAAAGTATAAAAAAGAATTAGAAGATATTTACGGAGCCATCAATATAAATATAGAAGACGGAACATATACTGAAATTGAAAAAGAGGAATAGTGGACAATATCATAAGAAAAATCAGCATTGGTTCTGATTATAAAAATGATGCTATGCACTACGCGGTTGGTCAGTCTGTATATGGAGGCCATACGATATCTCATATTCTTTTTGAAGAAGACGAGCAATCGTATAATATACATATAAAAAAGAGTGATGAGATTTTGCCTTGGAAGAAGTTTAATAAAAACATGGCAGTATCAATTGAATACGATTTAGAATATTAATGAATAGTATTCACCAATTCATAGTAAAACCTATAGGTGAAAGATATAATAACGAGTTAACTATTGGTGATAAAAAACTAATAGTTAATTCTAGTATCTCTGACCATAAGTTTGTAAATAGAGAAGCAGAAATAATAGCTACGCCTTTAGCTTATAAAACTAAGTTAAGTAAAGGTGATAGAGTTATTGTTCATCACAATCTATTTAGAAGATACTACAACGTGAAAGGTAAGTCAGTTAATAGCACTAAATTCTTTAAAGATGATATGTGCTTTGCTTCTATCGATCAGGTTTATATGAAAAAGAGCAAAAGCTCTTGGGAAACCCTAGACAACTACTGCTTTATTAAGCCTGTGGTTGATAAGGACACTTCTAACTTAAGTAAGCTTAAAAAGTGCATTGGTATAGTTAAATATAGTAATAGCACCTTAGAAGCTCTTAAAATCAGCAATGGAGATTTAGTCGGATTTAAAAAGAACAGAGAGTTTGAGTTTTTAATTGACGGTGAGGTACTTTATTGTATGCAATCAAATGATATTCTAATTAAGTATGAAAATAAAGGAAACGAAACTGAATATAATCCAAGCTGGGCAAATAGCAGTTGAAGAACTTATAAAGGTAGCAAAAGAAAAGATCGTAGACTCAGAAGATGATATCTCGGCTGATAGACTTAAAAATGCTGCCGCTACTAAAAAGTTAGCTATATTTGATGCTTTTGAAATATTAGCTAGGATAGAAGCTGAAGAAAATATTTTAAATGACAAACCATTAGAAGCAAAAGTAGAAGCTTTTAAAGGATTTGCAGAAGGTAGATCAAAATGATTTATATTCAAAATCTATATAGTGTAGTTGATAACCACATAAAACCTCATATTGTAAAAAGAAAAAACCGTTACAACCAATGGGATTACGGATATAACAAAGAGCATGATGTTGTTGTTATAAGCAAGACAGGTAAGATAGGTGAAATATACGAGATTCAAAATCTAAAAATAGCATTACCTTTAGCTGAAAAAGTATATAAAAGATCTAAAAAAACTAACGAGCAATTCTGGGAAGTTAAAAAGCTACCTGAAGAATTAAAAAAAATACAAACAGTCTTTGACTGGAATCAATACCCGCAAGGGTTTAAAGATAAATGGTATGACTATATTAACCAAGAATTTATCAAACGTGAAGAAGGTTATTGGTACTACAACAAAGGTATTCCTACTTATATTACTGGTACTCAGTACATGTACTTGCAGTGGACTAAAATTGATGTGGGGTCAGCAGACTTTAGGGAGTCAAACAGATTATTCTATATATTCTGGGAAGCTTGCAAGGCAGACAATCGTAGTTACGGAATGTGCTATCTTAAGAACAGGCGTTCTGGATTCTCATTCATGGCATCCGCAGACACTGTTAACCTCGCTACAATATCAAGAGATGCTAGGTTTGGGATACTCTCTAAATCGGGAG
>Ga0308017_1000100_pt1 | contig 27291 bp, 23 predicted proteins | sample Neamet280_FD_203145 | JGI IMG/M metagenome (GOLD analysis project Ga0308017, IMG submission 203145) | Marine microbial communities from water near the shore, Antarctic Ocean - #280 | ecosystem: Environmental > Aquatic > Marine > Unclassified | place: Southern Ocean | collected 2014-10-01
CTTCCAGTGCCAGTATTGCGGCAGCACCGAACACCTCACCTTCGATCATGTGACGCCGCGCCGCTTGGGCGGGCGCACCACGTGGGAGAACATCATCACCGCCTGTGCGCCGTGCAACATGAAGAAGGGCGGGCGCACCCCCAAGCAGGCCGGGATGCCGGTGCACCGCACCCCGATCCGCCCGACAAGCTGGCAATTGCAGCAGCATGGCAAGCAGTTTCCGCCCAATTACCTCCACGAAACGTGGCGCGACTGGCTGTATTGGGACATCGAGCTCGAAGCCTGATCGGCGATGCCAGCGGGTAAAGGCGGGGGCCCGAAGCGCTCGTCAGCACCGGTTCAGCCGCTGCATGAGACCCCGTCTGCCGCAATCGCCGCGCGCGCCTCGCTCGGGCGGAGGGAGACAGGTCATGATCAAAGCCATCCCGTCAGTCTCCGTGCTGGTCATCTCGGCGGGCGCGCTGCTGTCCACGGCGCAGGCCAGTGCGGCGCAGGCCTCGCCGCCTCCGACCGTCATCCAACGCGCCCCGCCGCCCGCGGCCTCGCCGCTGCCAGCCGCAGACAATGATCGCCCGGCCCGCGCACGCGCCAATTATGAAGCGCTCTTGAGCGGTAATCTCTCAGTCGGGGATCTGTCGGCGCAGGATTTGCAGGATGTCATCGATTTCGAGCGTCTGTTGCGCGGCGACACCGTGGATAGCCGATCGCCGGAGCAAGCCTGTGTCGAGCGGGAAGTGCGGCGCGCGGGCGGCCGGCCGTCGCAACTGGCGCAGCAGGTGATCGCGCTGAAATGCCGCCGGATCGGTGGCGGCGTGTCGCGCTAACCCGCCGCTGCATCCGCCAGCGCTTGCGCTGTCTTGTAGTCGGGCTTGCCATTGTTGAGCCGAAGCGAGCGCTCGGTAAACAGGTAAAGCCGCGGGATCTTGTAGCCCGCCAGCCCCGCACGAGCGTGCTGATCGAGAGCCTCGGCCATGCCCGCAACTTCGCCTGCGGGCTGCACCACCGCCACCACCTTGCGGCCAAAGCGGGCGTCCGGCAGGCTCACCACCCGCACATCATGCACCGCCGGGTGATCCTGCAAGACCGCTTCGACTTCTTCGGGGAAGACTTTCTCGCCCCCGGTGTTGATGCACATATTGTCGCGCCCGATGAATTCGAGCGTGCCGTCCGCCGCCCAGCGCGCGCGGTCGCCGGTCATCAGCCAGCGCTGGCCGCCAATCACGGGGAAGGTCTGCGCGTTCTTTGCGTCCTCGCCGAGATAGCCCAAAGGCAGCGGCCCGGTGCGCGCGACTATCCCGACGCCGTCCGAGCCGGGCGGGATTTCCGTGAGGTTTTCGTCAAACAGCTTGGTTTCGCGCCCCGGCAGCGGCTGGAACTTGCCTCCGCCGGATGAACCTTGCGCGGTGGTGATGACGAGCCCGGTGCCCGAGCTTTCGGAGGAGCCGAGCGCATCGACAATCATCAGCGCGGGATTGTGCGCCAGCAGGCGTTGCTTGAGCGCGGGCGAGAACACCGCGCCAGACGAGGTGATGCTTTTGAGGCTCGCCACCACCTCGGCACGATCCGCGCGCGCGTCGAGCCGATCAGCCAGCGGCAGCGCAAAAGCATCACCGACAATGAACACGCCGCGTGCTTGCACGCGCCGGATTTCGTCGAGCGCGAGGTCAGCATCGAATTTCTCCGCCGGAAGCAGCGCGAGCGTGCCGCCTTTCAGCAGGTGGATCACCGCGCTGAATTGCCCGGCGCCGTGCATCAGCGGGGAAAGCAGCAGCAGCGGCGAGGTGCTGGCCGGATGATCCGGGCCGATGCGGGCTGCTTCTGCCACCTGCTCATCGAGGCTCGTCGTCACCAGCGGCGGCGTGCCGGGCAGGCGCTGCCAGATCGAGATGCTGAAGGCACCCCAGGCTTCCTCCATCGGCCACATCACCGCCTTGGGCATGCCAGTGGTGCCGCCGGTGGCGGTGAGAAACAGCGCCGCCGGATCATCATGCACGGCAAAACCGGCGGGCAGGGGCGTGTCGCACAGCGCCGCCCAGTCCGCGCTCGCGATGTCCACCGTCACCGTGCCGCCTGGCATCGCGGTGCGGGCGATGGCGGCAAATTCGCTTTCGGTGAACAGCGCCTTGAGGCCAAAGCGACTGACAATATCGGCGAGTTCGCGTGCCTTGTAATGGTAGTTCACATTGACCGGCGTGACGCCTGCCTTGATGCAGCCGAAATAGGCCAGCAGATAGTCGGGCGTGTTGCGCAGCATTTGCCCGGCAATATCGCCCGGTTTGAGCCCGCGCGCGGCCAGACCTGCGGCGATTCTGTCGGTCAGCGCGTCCAGATCGTGCCAGTTGATGACGCGGCTGCCGTGCAGGATCGCGGGTCGATCGGGCGGCATGGCCTGCGCCAGCGCCTTCAGTGCGACACCGAAATTCGAACCTTTCCAGACCATTGTGCCAAGCTCCCTTCTGGCGCTTTCGCTAGCTGCTCGGGGCCTCCTCTTCCCCTACGTAAATAGGGAGTGAATCCCATTGAAAAGAGACTACGCTCGCGAATCAGTGGGATCTGAGAGGAGAGAGCACGAAATGGCCAGCAATGTTGTCGATCTTCGCACTCCCCAAGGGCGTGAGACACTCGAACAATATCTCGATCAGGTAACGATCACTTGCCCCGAAGACATTCATGATGCGGCGGTCAATCTCGCCCGCATCGCGCGCGAACGCGGCATGCAGATTGCGGTGTGCGATGACATTTCTTCAAAGGAGCCGATGGTCGATGCCGATGGCACGATCCTCAACGCCGATATCTTCCGCTGGCTTGAAGATGGCACGCGCTGGTGGGAGGATCACCGTCTCGCGCTGCATTCGCCGCTGCCGCGCGCCTGCCGCTATGAAAGCGAGCCGTTCTGGGTGAACCGCCATGGGTTCAACACCCGCTGGTGTAACCACTATCTCTCCGAGATTGATCTCGCGGATTTTGAACGGCGCGCCTTGTGCAAGGCGGCCATTGTCATTCCGGTACACCTGCCTTTCGGGCAGATTTCGGCCTCTAGCTTTATCTCGATGGATCGCGAGAAAGAGGATCTCAGCCGCGAATTTGCCGAATTCGGGACGCTGTTTGCGATGGTCACGCGGTGCTTTGTCGCAGGCTATGTGCAAGCCCACCGCACCAAGCGGCGGATCCCTTCGGACTGCGTGCTCTCGAAGCGCGAGGTCGAATGCCTGCGCTGGGCGGCGATCGGCAAGACCGACAAGGAGATCAGCATGATCCTCAACCGCTCACACGCCACGATCCGCTACCACATCCATCGCGCGGGCGAGAAGCTCGACTCAGTGAACCGCGCGCAGACGATCTTCAAGGCGGGGCAGTTGGGGTATCTGGGGGCGTCTGACTGATCATTCCCCCGCCCCGGGTCAAGCCCGGGGCGGGCAATTTGCCTGCTATCCCAGCTTTCGCAGCGGCTCGCTGCCGTCCCAGCCCACACCGGCGGCCTTGATCATGCCGAACAGGTCCGGCCCGTCCTTCGCCTGTTGGAGAATCTCCACCAGCGTGCCGGGGCCAGTTCCGGGATCGACATAGATCACCTGACTGGTGCCGAAATTGCCCTCGATCACCACTTCGGCGCCCGCCTCGTCACAAACCCGGCGCGCCTCGGCGAGGTCGTCGACCAGAATGCACACATGGTGCAACCCGTTGCCGGTCGCTCCATACGCGCCGCGATAGATCGACGGGTGATTGTCCCTCGGGCGGATCAGTTCAATCTGCACGTCGCCCCAATAGGCCAGCGCCAGATCGAACACCGCATCAGTCGGCTCGCCGCGATATTTCATGCCTTCAAGGTGGATGCCTTCGATGATGAAGAACGGCCCCACACCCATCACCTGCGTCCAATGCGTCACCGCCGCATCGAAATCCTCCGGCACGAAGGCGAGCTGCATCACCTCGCCGAGCGCCCCGATCTTCCCCTGAAGGCCCATTGTCCTCTCCAATCCGATAGTGTGCCCCGCGCGCAAAGCTGTGTGATATTCTGTCCCAGAGACACTGCACAAAGTGCGAGGATCAGGGATAGCGGCGAGAGGATCAGCAGCCCCATGAACGAGATCAAGGATATTGCCCGCGGGGACCGCTGCCCGGGGATCAGCTACACCGACATGCTCCATGGCGATACGCGCCGTCCGCCCGATTACCTGTTCGAGGAAACCACGATCGCGATGGGCGATGATCCGCTGCCCGTCGCGCCTTATATCTCCGAGGACTTCGCCCGTCTGGAGCGCGAGAAGATGTGGCCCAATGTCTGGCTCTTCGCCGCGCGCGAGGACGAGATGCCGGACGCGGGCGACACCGTGGTGTTCGACATCGCGGGCAAGAGCTTCCTGCTGATCCGCCAGAAGGACGGCAGCGTGAAGGCCTTCTACAATGCCTGCCTTCACCGCGGTCGCAAGCTGCGCACCGAAAGCGGCAATTCGGTGCAATTGCGCTGCCCGGTCCATGGCTTCACCTGGCGCAATGACGGGAGCCTCAAGGAAATCCCCTGTTCGTGGGACTTCAAGCATCTTGAAGGCAAGGACATGGACCTGCCGCAGGCCCGGGTGGAGCTGTGGGAGGGCTTTGTTATGCTCACCGAGAACCACAGGCTGCCCGATTTCAAGACCTGGCTTGGCCCGGCGGCCTCGCATTACGAGCGCTATGATTTCGGCAATCGCTACACCGGCATGTGGGTGCAGAAGAAGATCCCGGCCAACTGGAAGGCCACGGCCGAGGCCTTCATGGAGGCCTGGCACTCGATCACCACCCACCCGCAGCTGCTCGCCTTCCTTGGCGATGCCAACACGCGGTATGATCTGATCGGCGATCACTTCAACCGCGCGATCACGCCTTCGGGGGTGCTCAGCCCGCACGTGAAGGGCAAGAATTCGGACTACGTGCTGGAAAAGATGAACGAGTTTTCGGGCGGGCAGGATGCACGCACCAACCGGCGCTTTTCCGCCAGCGAAGAGCCGGTTGAAGGCTATGATCCGGCGGATCCGCTGGCGGCGCGCAAGGTGCTCGCCGAAGCCGGGCGCAAGGGCTTTGCCGAACAATATGGCTATGATTATTCGGACGCCTCGGACACCGAAATCCTCGACAACTTCACCTACAACATCTTCCCCAATTTCGCGCCGTGGATCGGCTTCTTGCCAACGCTGGTTTATCGCTGGCTGCCCGGCGACACGCCGGACTGGTGCATCATGGAAATCCGCCTGCTATTCCCCACCCCCAAGGGGCAGCCGCGGCCGCGGGCGGTCGCGATGACCTATATCCCCGATGACGAGCCTTTCGCTTGGGCCAACGACATCATGGGGCCGCAGCTCGCCAATGTGTTCGATCAGGACATGGCCAACCTGCCTTATGTGCAGGAAGGGATGAAAGCGATGAAGGACGGCCTGATGGAGCTCGGCCATTATCAGGATAGCCGTGTGCGGCACTTCCAGACGACACTGATGAAATATGTGACCGGGGAATTGCCGGGCTGATTTTCCCCCGTCATTGCGAGCGAAGCGAAGCAATCCAGAGCGGCGCGCTTTACGCTCTGGATTGCCGCGCGACCTTCAGTCGCTCGCAATGACGATGAAATGAGACACGTATGAGCTTCTCCTTCGACCTCACCGGGCGCACGGCGCTCATCACCGGCGCTTCGTCGGGCCTTGGCACCCGCTTCGGGCGCATCCTTGCCGCAAGCGGTGCGCAAGTGGCGCTGGGCGCGCGGCGCAAAGACCGGCTGGCGGCATTGGCGGGCGAAATCGGCCCGGCAGCCGCTGCCGTCCAGATGGACGTCGCGCGCGAGGCCGACATCATCGCCGGGTTCGACGCGGCGGAGGCTGCTTTCGGCCCCGTCGATACCGTCATTGCCAATGCCGGGGTGGACGGCGCGGGCATGGCGACCACCATTGCCGAAGACGAGATCGAACAGACCCTCGCGATCAACCTCAAAGGCGCGATCCTGACCGCGCGCGAGGGCGCCAAGCGCATGATGGCGCACGGTATCACCAACGGTCGCATTGTGCTGATCGCCTCGATCACCGCTTTTGAGCCTTCGCCCGGCCTTGTCGCCTATGCCGCGTCCAAGGCGGGGGTGGTGCAGGCGGGGCGGACTTTAGCGCGCGAATGGGCGCGGGCCGGGATTAACGTCAACACTGTCTCCCCCGGCTATATCCGCACCGCGATCAACGATGCGTGGTTCGATACCGAAGGCGGCAAGAAGCAGATCGCGAAGTTCCCCAAGCGGCGCCTCATGGGTGAGGAAGGGCTGGATGCGATGATCCTGTTCCTGTGCTCCGATGCGGCAGAGTTTGTGACGGGGACAGACTTCGTGCTCGACGACGGGCAGACCTTGTAGCGCATCCCGCTTTTGCAAAGAAAAACCCCGACGGATCGCTCCGCCGGGGTTTTCTTGTTCCGGTGCTTGGGTCGCCTCGGGCGAGGCGGCGGGAGCGTCGCTCGCTCCGCCCGCCCTAGCGGCTTAGAAGCCCATGCCGCCCATGTCGGGCATCGCAGGCGCGGCCGGCTTGTCTTCCGGACGCTCGACGATCGCCGCTTCGGTGGTGATCAGCAGGCCGGCAACCGAGGCCGCATCCTGCAGCGCGGTGCGGACAACCTTGGTCGGGTCGATCACGCCGGCCTTCACCAGGTTTTCGTAGGTGTCGGTCGCAGCGTTGAAGCCCTGGGTTTCGTCATTCTCGCGCAGCAGGTTGCCCGCGACGACCGCGCCGTCGTGGCCGGCGTTCTGGGCGATCTGCTTGATCGGGGCGGTGATCGCCTTGCGGATGATGTCGATGCCGCGGGTCTGGTCTTCGTTCGCGCCCTTGAGGCCTTCGAGAGCCTTGGTGGCGTAGAGCAGCGCGGTACCGCCGCCCGGAACGATGCCTTCTTCCACCGCAGCGCGGGTCGCGTGGAGGGCGTCATCGACGCGGTCCTTGCGCTCCTTCACTTCGACTTCGGTCGCACCGCCGACCTTGATCACGGCCACGCCGCCGGCGAGCTTGGCGAGGCGCTCCTGGAGCTTCTCGCGGTCGTAGTCGCTGGTGGTGTTGTCGATCTGGGTGCGGATCTCGGCGACGCGCGCCTTGATGTCCTCAGCCGAACCGGCGCCGTCGACGATGGTGGTGTTGTCCTTGTCGATCGAGACCTTCTTGGCCTGGCCGAGCATGCCGACGGTGACGTTCTCGAGCTTGATGCCGAGGTCTTCGCTGATCATCTCGCCCTTGGTCAGGATCGCGATGTCCTGCAGCATGGCCTTGCGACGATCGCCGAAGCCCGGAGCCTTGACGGCGGCAACCTTGAGGCCGCCGCGCAGCTTGTTGACCACGAGGGTCGCGAGCGCTTCGCCTTCGATGTCTTCCGCGATGATGAGGAGCGGACGGCCCGACTGCACCACGGCTTCGAGGATCGGCAGCATCGACTGGAGGTTCGACAGCTTCTTCTCGTGGATCAGGATATAGGGGTTATCCAGTTCCACCGTCATCTTGTCGGGGTTGGTGATGAAGTAGGGCGAGAGGTAGCCGCGGTCGAACTGCATGCCTTCGACGACATCGAGTTCGAACTCGAGGCCCTTGGCTTCCTCGACGGTGATCACTCCTTCCTTGCCGACCTTTTCCATGGCTTCGGCGATCTTCTCGCCGACTTCACGGTCGCCGTTGGCCGAAATGATGCCGACCTGCGCGATTTCCGAGCTGTCCGACACGTCCTTCGAACGCGACTTGAGGTTTTCGACGACGGCGATCACGGCCTGATCGATGCCGCGCTTCAGGTCCATCGGGTTCATCCCGGCGGCGACCGACTTCATGCCTTCGGTCACGATCGCCTGGGCCAGCACGGTGGCGGTGGTGGTGCCGTCACCGGCCGCATCATTCGCCTTCGAGGCCACTTCGCGCAGCATTTGTGCGCCCATGTTCTCGTACTTGTCCTTGAGCTCGATTTCCTTGGCGACGCTCACACCGTCCTTGGTGATGCGCGGTGCGCCGAAGCTCTTGTCGATGACAACATTGCGGCCCTTGGGGCCGAGCGTCACCTTGACAGCGTTGGCGAGGATATCGACGCCGCGCAGAATGCCTTCACGGGCTTCGCGGCCGAACTTCACGTCCTTGGCAGCCATGATTGTTTCTCCTGAGATAATGTTCTTGGGGTGGAAAAGAAGCGAAAGGGGTCAGGCGATCAGCCCAGCACACCCATGATGTCGCTTTCCTTCATGATCAGCAGGTCTTCGCCGTTGATCTTGACTTCGGTGCCCGACCACTTGCCGAACAGCACGCGGTCGCCGACCTTGACGTCGAGCGGGATACGGTCGCCATCGTCGTCGCGGGTGCCTTCACCCACAGCGATGATTTCGCCTTCGCTCGGCTTTTCCTGAGCGCTGTCGGGGATGATGATGCCGCCAGCGGTCTTCTGGTCGGCTTCGATGCGGCGGACGACAACGCGGTCGTGCAGCGGACGAAATGCCATGTCTATGACCTTTCCTGAATAGGGGTTTCCGTGAATTGGCACTCTCATAGGGGGAGTGCCAACGAGGGGCAGATGGTTGTGGGCAGCGGTGGAGTCAAGCAGCGCGGGCGAAAAATTTTGCAGGGATTTGGCGCGGGATGCGGGTCGTGATAGGATCGCGCCTGTCGCGGCCATGGGGAAAGCGCCGCGACGCCAGACAGATGGGTCAGAGGAAAGGGGAGGAAAGCATGGCAGACAATTTCCAAAGAGGCGGGCGTCCGGCCCCGGCACCTGCGGGCGGCGATTTCTTCGGGCTGGCCGCGCTGGTGTTCGGCGCAGGCGCGATCATCATGCTCGTGGCGGCGATTGTCGCGATGTATATCAGCTCCAAGTCCGAAGATGCCGTCGCGGTTGAAGCGCCCGCGCCCGCCGCCGCGCCGCTTGTCCCGGCCGAGCCGGTGGTCAGCGACGATGTGGCCGCCGATGCCGAGGCTGGTGCCGAAGCCGCTGCCACCGATGTCGCAGCCCCGGCCGAAGCGGGCGCGGAAGCGGCTGCCCCCCCGGCCCCCTGACGCGGGGCAAAGCGCCGGGCATCCGGCGCAGGCGAGGCACTGTCTGAAGCGCAGCGGGTGGAAATCACCGCAACGGGCGGCTAGGCACAGCACGGGCCACGCAGTGTGCGCGGCCCGTTCTTGCCACATCTGCCTTGCGAGTATCCTTTGATTGACCCCACTACAGCGCTGAACCAGTTGAGCCAGGATCTGAATTTTGCCGGTCAGGCGTGGCTTTGGCTGCGTGCCAATCTGATCGAGCTGTCAGGCGCCTTTGCCGTGACGATCATCGGCTTTTTCGTGGTGCGCACGTTGGGGCGGGCTGCGGACAAGGCGCTGAACAGGTCAGAGCGGATCGATCCCACGGTCGCCAAGTTCCTCGGCAATGTCGTCAAATATGCGTTGTGGGTGATCCTCGGCGTCACGGTGCTCACCCAGTTCGGGGTGCAGACCACCACGATCATCGCCGCGCTCGGCGGTCTGGCGCTGGCCGTCGGTCTGGCGCTGCAAGGCACGCTCAGCAATGTCGCGGCCGGGGTGATGATCCTGCTGCAACGCCCGTTCCGGGTGGGCGAGTACATCACTTGCGGAACAGTCGCGGGCACGGTGCAGGCGATTGGCCTCTTCACCACCGAAATCACCCAGCTTGATGGGCTCTATGTGATGGTGCCCAACAACGAGCTGTGGAACAAGCCGATCGTCAATTTCTCGCGCCAGCCGACCCGCCGGTTCGAACTGGTGATCGGCATTGGCTATGCCGACAGCATCGCGCAGGCGCGCAGCGAGCTGCTGGCGCTCGCCCATGCCGATCCGCGTGTGCTCGATGATCCCGAGCCGGTGGTGTTTGTCGCGGCGCTTGCGGAAAGCGCGGTCAATATCGGCTTGCGGGTGTGGTGTGCGACGCCCGATTACCTGCGGGTGTCGTGGGAATTGACCGAGGCTGCCAAGAACCGCTTTGCGGAAGTGGGCATCTCGATTCCCTTCCCGCAGCGCGAGGTCAGGACAATTCCGGCACCGCCCCAGTGAGGCCCAGCGCATCGCGCTTCCCCCAGCGGCGGATCAGGAGCACCGCAGCAAAGAACAGCCCGGTGGCAAGCCCGATCCACACGCCTGTCCCTTCGAGCGGGGTGAAGAAGCCCAGCCCCACGGCAAGGCCGATGCCCGGCACCCAGTAGCTGAAGATCGCGATCCACATCGGCACGCGGGTGTCCTGCAACCCGCGCAAGGCCCCGGCAGCAACCGCCTGCACGCCGTCGGCAAGCTGGAAGATCGCGGCGAGCAGCAGGTATTGCAGCGCAAAGCCGACCAGCGCGGCATTGGCCATGTCGGCGGGATCAACATAGATCGACAGCAAGAGTTCGGGGGCAAGCACCATCGCGCTGGCGGTGAGCGCCATGAACCCCGTGCCGAGCGCCAGCGCCACCCAGCCCGCGCGCTTGATCCCGGCGCGGTCGCGCGCACCGTAGAAATAGCCGACCCGGATCGCGGCGGCCTGTCCGACGCCGAAGGGCACTTGGAAGGCCAACGCGGCGAGTTGCAGCGCGACCGTGTGCCCGGCCAGTTGGGCCGCACCGAAATTGCCCATCATGAAAGCCGCAACGCCGAAAATCCCAGCTTCGGCCGTCACGGTCAGCGCGATCGGCACCCCGATCTTGAGGATCAGGGCAAAGCGCTGCCAATCGGGCGCGAACAGCCGCACGAACACGCGGTAGCGGTGCAGCGCCGGATCAAGCCGGATGGCGATGACATAGGCCGCAAGGCTGAACAATGCGGTGAGGATGGTCGCAATCGCCGCGCCTTCAAGGCCGAGCGCGGGCGCGCCGAACTTGCCGAAGATGAAGGCGTAATTGCCCAGCGCATTGACCCCGATGCCAAGCGCGGTGATCGCGGTGGCGAAGATCGGCCGGCCCAGTGCCGAGACGAAATTGCGCAGCACCGAGGCCAGCAGCATCGGTATCAGCGAAAAGACAATCACCAGGTTGTAATCATGGGCGAGTCCGATGATCACCGGATCCTGGCCCGAAAGCCGCATGATCGGGTCGAGCAGCAGGCAGATGCCCATGCCCGCCAGCCCGCTCAGCACCGCCAGCCACAGCGCCATGCGCACCGAACGGCGCACCGGTCGCGGCGAGGGATTGCCCGATCCGATCGCCTCGGCAATCAGCGGGGCGACCGCGCCGCACAGGCTGCTCAAAGCCCACAGCACCAGCCCGAACAGCGAGACCGCAAGTGCGGATGCCGCCAGTTCCACCTCGCCGAGGCGCGCGATGAACATCACATCGATCGCATAGGTCAGCATCTGGAGCAGGTTGGCGAGCGCGAGCGGCGTCGCCAGCTTCGCCGTGGCGCGCAGTTCCTGCCCCCAGCCGGGCGTTTCGAGAGGAGAGGTGTTGTGCATGGTGGTCCGGGGGCCCTGCGGCTCTAGGGGCCGGGCAGCGGGGTTTCAAATGAAAAGGCCAACAAAAAAGGGCGGCGCCGCTTCCGGCACCGCCCCCTTTGTTGCAGAGGTCTGCGCGAAGCTTACTTGAGCTCGACGGTGCCGCCGGCTTCTTCGATCTTCTTCTTGACTTCCTCGGCTTCAGCCTTGCTGACGCCTTCCTTGAGGGCCTTCGGCGCGCCTTCGACGAGCGCCTTGGCTTCGGTCAGGCCGAGGCCGGTGATGGCGCGGACTTCCTTGATGACCTGGATCTTCTTGCCACCGTCGCCGGTGAGGATCACGTCAAATTCGGTCTGCTCTTCGGCAGCTTCAGCAGCAGCGGCCGGGGCAGCAGCCACGGCAACGGCGGCAGCGGCGCTGACGCCCCATGCTTCTTCGAGAGCCTTGGCGAGTTCAGCAGCTTCCAGCACGGTGAGCTGCGACAGTTCTTCAACAAGCTTGGCGATATCGGCCATGATGTTTCACTCCAAAATTGTGGCGGGACGGGCAGACACCATTGTCCTTGGTCCCAAGATGTTTCGTCTGACGAATAGCGTCTCTCAGGCTGCGTCCTTGGCGGCATAAGCGCCGAACACGCGAGCGACCTTGGCGGCGGGGGCGGTAACGACCTGTGCGATCTTGGTCGCAGGGGCGTTGACGAGACCCACCAGCTTGGCACGCAGCTCGTCGAGGCTCGGCATCGAGGCAAGCGCCTGGATTCCAGCCTGATCGAGCACCACTGCACCCATCGAGCCACCGACGATTTCCAGCTTGTCGTTCGTCTTGGCGAATTCGACAGCAGCCTTGGCAGCCGCAACCGGGTCAGTTGACCAGGCGAGGCCGACCGGACCGGTGAGCATGTCATCCAGACCGGTGTAATCGGTGTCCTTGATGGCGAGCTTGGCGAGACGGTTCTTCGCAACCTTGTAGGAAGCACCAGCTTCGCGCATCTTGCCGCGCAGGGCAGTGGTTTGGGCCACTGTCATGCCGAGATTGCGGGTGACAACCACCACGCTCACCTCGTTGAAGACCGCATTGAGCTGGGCAACCGCGTCGGCTTTTTGCGAACGATCCATGCCATACTCCTTCACTTATGGCCGTGGGCAGGAATGGCTCCTGCAACCGCGGCCGGCTACGTTTGTCCGCACACGGCACCGCAAGGCATCGTGCACGAGCGAGTCCGTCGACAAAGGGAAGGAGGGGTGCATCACGGCCGGGCCATCAAAGGGCCAAGCCAGCATGCGCGCGGGGCGTGAACGCCCCGCAAAATCTCGTTTCCCCGTCTAGGCTGGAAATTAAGCAGGCCCGATTGCCTGCACCAACTGTCTCGGACGGATGATCTTCCCGGAAGGAAGGTCGGGGCGCGCCTTTATGGTTTTGCGCGCGCAAGTCAAGCGAATTGGCGTCTCACTCCTCGCCCGGCGCATAGGCGAGCAGATCGCCCGGCTGGCATTCCAGCTCGCGGCAGATCGCGGCAAGCGTGGAGAATCGGATCGCCTTGGCCTTGCCGGTCTTGAGGATCGACAGGTTGGCGAGGGTGAGACCCACCCGCTCGGCCAGTTCGGTGAGCGTCATGCGGCGGGCGTGAAGCAGGTCGTCGAGCTTGACCATGATACGGGTGCCTTCGAGGTCGTCGTTGATCGGGGGCATCACACGGTTCCTTCCAGATCGGCGCGCATGGCGGCGCCCTGACGGAACACCCGTGCGAGGATGAACAGCACAATGATCAGCAGCAGCGAGGTGAAGTCGAAGCCGACGGTTGCGCTGAAGTGCACGTCCTCGAACTGACTGGCCCAGTCGACCACGAATGCCGCCACCAGCGCCATTACGCTGGTGAGCAGATAGGTGCCCAGCATCAGCCACGCCATCGCGGTCAACCGGTCAGCATTCTCGGGCACGAAGGGGTCGCCCTCCGCCACTGAGGTGATTATCCCGCGCAGCTTGCCGAAGAACAGGAACAGTGCGGCCACCACGATGCCAGCCAGCGCGAGCAGAGCCAGGACAGCGACTGTCGGCAGATCGGTGATGGCGGCGCCGAATTCGGCCCGCAGCTCGTCATTGATGCTGTCGTTGAATAGGGTGACGCCGAAGAAGGCGAAGGCCACGGCCGCTGCGCCAATAGCCAGGACGGCCTGCATCAGCACCGTAAGCACCTTGCCTGCCAACAGCAGCAGGTCGTTGGCGGGAGCGTTCATGGAGGATCTCCTCTGGCTGTGGGTGATCAGGCCAGTTCGGCTGCGGCAAGCGGCATCGGCGCTGCGGCCTGCGCAGGTGGCACGATGACGATCGCACCGATCGAGCCGAGCGCGAGGACAAAGGCGGCGAGCGCGGCGAAAGCGTGGTTGGCAAAGCGGTTCATATCGATCTCCTTTATTGGGCACATCGTCATTCGATAAACCGCCTCTAATCCGATTCGCGACTTATCGTCAATCAATAATATTGAAAAACGATATTGCCTGCGTCGTTTTTCGGTAAGTCCGGCTTAGGAGGTCTGCGCCCCACCGCGCCTGCATTGACAGGGCGTGGGCGCGCTCCTAAATCGCGCGCTCTCGTTCGCTTCGAGCACGACTGATTCTTGCGCGAGTCTCGGTCCCGGATGGAAGCTGCGGGCACGCCAATTTCGCGACGCTGACACCATTGCTGCTGCCGGAAGCTCCCAAGATGCGCTTCTGGGCATGCGGCTTTTTCGCGTTTGCGTTGCCCTTGGCGTCCCTCCTCGCGTGATGACACACGAATTTTCCTGTCCGCGCCGGAGGCTTTCCCGCGCGCGGCGCAACACAAAGAGGCACACTCCTCCATGGCAACCAAGGCGAAATCCGGCCCCGTTCGCAGCCGCAAGGCGCAAGGCACCGCGAAAAAGCGCATCCGCAAGATCTTCGGCGACATCCACGAAGTTGTGCAGATGCCGAACCTCATCGAGGTGCAGCGCGAAAGCTACGAACAGTTCCTGCGGTCGGACAAGTCGGTGGGCTATGTCTCGGGACTTGAAAAGACCCTGCGTTCGGTGTTCCCGATCCGCGATTTCGCCGGCACCGCCGAGCTTGATTTCGTGCATTACGAACTCGAAGAGCCCAAGTACGACACCACCGAGTGCCGTCAGCGCGGCATCACCTATGCCGCCCCGATGAAGGTGACCTTGCGCCTCATCGTGTTCGAGGTGGACAGCGAAACCGAAACCCGTTCCGTGCTCGATATCAAGGAGCAGGACGTCTACATGGGCGACATGCCGCTCATGACCGAGAACGGCACCTTCATCATCAACGGCACCGAGCGTGTGATCGTCTCGCAGATGCACCGTTCGCCGGGCGTGCTGTTCGACCACGATCGCGGCAAGACCCATTCCTCGGGCAAGCTGCTGTTCGCCGCGCGCGTCATTCCCTATCGTGGTTCGTGGCTCGATTTCGAATTCGACGCCAAGGACATCGTCAACGTCCGCATCGACCGCAAGCGCAAGCTGCCGGTCACGGCGCTGCTCTATTCGCTCGGCCTCGATGCCGAGGATATCCTCCACCACTTCTACAACACGGTGACGTGGGAGCGCGCCAAGGACGGCTGGAAGATTCCGTTCGTGGCCGAACAATGGCGCAATGCCAAGCCGGCCTTCGCGCTGGTTGATGCTGCGACCGGTGAGGAAGTCTTCGCCGCTGGCCAGAAGATCAGCCCCCGCGCCGCCAACAAGGCGGCCAAGGATGGTCTCGCCGAATTGCTGCTGCCGACCGAGGAAGTCGTCAGCCGCTACGCCGCGGTCGACATGATCGACGAAGCCACCGGCCGCATCTACATCGAAGCCGGTGACGAAGTGACGCTCGAGCATGTCGAGACCCTCGACAAGGCGGGTGTTGATCGCCTGCCGCTGCTCGACATCGATGAAGTCAACACCGGCCCGTGGATCCGCAACACGCTCAAGGCCGACAAGGCCGAGAACCGTGATGAAGGCCTTGAGGCGATCTACAAGGTGATGCGTCCGGGCGAACCGCCGACGAAGGAAACCGCCGAAGCGCTGTTCGAAGGCCTGTTCTTCGATGCCGAACGCTATGACCTTTCGGCTGTCGGCCGTGTGAAGCTCAACATGCGTCTGGGCCTCGAATGCGAAGACACCATCACCACGCTGCGCAAGGAAGATATCCTCGCGGTGGTGAAGGAACTCGTCGGCCTGAAGGACGGCAAGGGCGAAGTCGACGACATCGACAACCTCGGCAACCGCCGCGTGCGTTCGGTGGGCGAGCTGCTGGAAAACCAGTACCGCGTCGGCCTGCTGCGCATGGAGCGCGCCGTGAAGGAGCGCATGAGCTCGGTCGATGTGTCGACGGTGATGCCGAACGACCTCATCAACGCCAAGCCTGCCGTGGCTGCGGTGCGTGAGTTCTTCGGCTCCTCGCAGCTGTCGCAGTTCATGGACCAGACCAACCCGCTCTCGGAAGTCACCCACAAGCGCCGCGTTTCGGCGCTCGGGCCGGGCGGTCTTACCCGCGAGCGCGCGGGCTTCGAAGTCCGCGACGTGCACCCGACCCACTATGGCCGCATCTGTCCGATTGAAACGCCGGAAGGCCCGAACATCGGTCTGATCAACTCGCTGGCCTCGTTCAGCCGCGTCAACAAGTACGGCTTCATCGAAACCCCCTACCGCAAGGTGGTGGACGGCAAGGTGACGGGCGATGTGATCTACCTGTCGGCGATGGAAGAGCAGAAGCACACCGTGGCGCAGGCTTCGGCCGAGCTGAACGAAGATGGCTCTTTCGTCGAAGAGCTGGTCTCGGCGCGTCACAACGGCGACAACCTGATGGCCCCGCGTGAACAGATCACGCTGATGGACGTCAGCCCCAAACAGCTCGTCTCGGTTGCGGCCTCGCTCATTCCGTTCCTGGAAAACGATGACGCCAACCGCGCGTTGATGGGCTCGAACATGCAGCGTGAGGCCGTGCCGCTCGTGAAGGCGGAAGCGCCGTGGGTCGGCACCGGCATGGAAGAAACCGTGGCGCGCGATTCGGGCGCTGCGATTGCGGCCAAGCGCGGCGGGATCGTCGACCAGGTCGATGCGACCCGTATCGTGATCCGCGCGATCGGCGATGTCGAACCCGGCCAGTCGGGCGTGGACATCTACACCCTGCAAAAGTTCCAGCGTTCGAACCAGAACACCTGCATCAACCAGCGCCCGCTGGTGAAGGTGGGTGACGTGATCGAGCAGGGCGACATCATTGCCGATGGCCCCTCGACCGATCTGGGCGAGCTGGCGCTCGGCAAGAACAGCCTCGTCGCGTTCATGCCGTGGAATGGCTACAACTACGAAGACTCGATCCTGATCAGCGAACGCATCGTGAAGGATGACGTCTTCACCTCGATCCATATCGAGGAGTTCGAAGTCATGGCGCGCGACACCAAGCTCGGGCCGGAAGACATCACCCGCGACATTCCCAACGTCGGCGAGGAAGCCCTGCGCAACCTCGACGAAGCGGGCATCGTCTATATCGGCGCCGAAGTGCACCCCGGTGACATTCTCGTCGGCAAGATCACGCCCAAGGGCGAATCGCCGATGACCCCGGAAGAAAAGCTGCTGCGCGCGATCTTCGGCGAAAAGGCGAGCGATGTGCGCGACACCTCGCTGCGCCTGCCGCCGGGCGTTGCGGGCACCGTGGTGGAAGTGCGCGTGTTCAACCGTCACGGCATCGAGATCGATGACCGTACCCGCGCGATCCAGAACGAGGAAATCGAACGTCTGCGCAAGGACGCCGCGGACGAGCGCAACATCCTCAACCGCGCGACCTACAACCGTCTGCGTGACATGCTGATTGGCCAGACCGCTTCGGCTGCCCCCAAGGGCGGCAAGAAGGGCGAGGCGATCACCAAGAGATGCTCGATCAGATCGAGCGCCACGAATGGTTCAAGTTCGCCGTCGCGGATGATGGCCGTCAGGCGCAGATCGAAGCGGTGAAGTCGCAATACGACGAAGCCGTGAAGCTGATCGATGCCAAGTTCGAGGACCGGAAGGAAAAGCTCGAACGCGGCGATGAACTCGCGCCGGGCGTACTCAAGATGGTCAAGGTCTTCGTCGCGGTGAAGCGCAAGCTGCAGCCGGGCGACAAGATGGCCGGCCGTCACGGGAACAAGGGTGTGATTTCGCGCATCCTGCCGCAGGAAGACATGCCGTTCCTCGAAGACGGGACGCCGGTTGACCTCGTGCTCAACCCGCTGGGCGTGCCGTCGCGTATGAACGTCGGACAGATCTTCGAGACGCACCTTGGCTTCGCCGCGCGCGGGCTTGGTCACCAGATCAAGAACGCCCTCGACGAATGGCGCGCCGCCCACCCCAATGCGGCGGAAGACTTTGCCAATGTGGCCCCGCCCGCGGCGGTGGTCGAGCGGCTCAAGGACGTTTACGGCGAGCAGTATCACGAAGATCTCGAAAGCCGCTCGACGGCGGAGATCGTGGAACTGGCGGGCAATCTGGCAGCGGGCGTCCCGATGGGCACCCCGGTGTTCGACGGCGCGCGCGAAGGCGATGTCACCGACATGTTGCTGAAGGCCGGGATCGATGCTTCGGGTCAGTCCACGCTTTATGATGGCCGCACCGGCGAGGCGTTCGACCGCAAGGTGACCGTGGGCATCATCTACATGCTCAAGCTGCACCACCTTGTCGACGACAAGATCCACGCACGTTCGATCGGGCCGTACAGCCTCGTCACCCAGCAGCCGCTGGGCGGTAAGGCGCAGTTCGGCGGCCAGCGCTTCGGCGAAATGGAAGTCTGGGCCTTGCAGGCCTACGGTGCCGCCTACACCTTGCAGGAAATGCTGACGGTGAAGTCCGACGATGTCGTGGGCCGCACCAAGGTCTACGAAGCGATCGTCAAGGGCGACGACACCTTCGAGGCCGGCATTCCGGAGAGCTTCAACGTGCTCGTGAAGGAAATGCGCTCGCTGGGTCTCAATGTCGAACTGAAGTCGATCCTCGATGAGGATGAAGGCGACGGTTACGCCGAGGCCGCGGAGTAAAAGGTGGCGCGGGGGCGCTGATGTGCCCCCGCTGACCCTTTCAGCCCATTGAAATTCATCCCCCTAAGGGAATTATGTCATGAACGACCTGACCAAATTCACCAACCAGCTGGCCAAGCCGGAAACCTTTGACCAGATCCAGATCGGCATCGCCTCGCCCGAGCGCATCCGCTCGTGGTCCTATGGCGAGATCAAGAAGCCGGAAACGATCAACTACCGTACCTTCAAGCCGGAGCGTGACGGGTTGTTCTGCGCGCGCATCTTCGGCCCCGTGAAGGACTACGAGTGCCTGTGCGGCAAGTACAAGCGCATGAAGTACAAGGGCGTCGTCTGCGAAAAGTGCGGCGTCGAAGTCACCGTCACCAAGGTCCGCCGCGAGCGCATGGGCCACATCGAACTGGCCGCGCCGGTTGCGCATATCTGGTTCCTGAAGTCGCTGCCCTCGCGCATCGGCCTCCTGCTCGACATGCAGCTCAAGCAGCTCGAAGCGATCCTCTACTTCGAAAAGTATGTGGTGATCGAGCCGGGCCTGACCCCGCTGGAGAAGTATCAGCTGCTCACCGAGGATGAACTCCTCGATGCGCAGGACGAATATGGCGAAGACGCGTTCTCGGCAGCGATTGGCGCCGAAGCGGTCAAGACCATGCTGGCCGAGCTTGATCTCGAAGCCGAGCGTGAAGCCCTGCTCGAAGAGCTTGCCACCACCAAGTCGGCGCTCAAGCCCAAGAAGATCATCAAGCGTCTGAAGGTTGTCGAAAGCTTCATCGATTCGGGCAACCGCCCCGAATGGATGATCCTTGATGTCATCCCGGTCATTCCGCCTGAACTGCGCCCGCTGGTGCCGCTCGATGGTGGCCGCTTTGCGACCTCGGATCTCAACGACCTCTATCGTCGTGTGATCAACCGCAACAACCGCCTGAAGCGCCTGATCGAACTGCGCGCGCCCGACATCATCGTGCGCAACGAAAAGCGCATGTTGCAGGAAGCGGTTGACGCGCTGTTCGACAATGGTCGCCGTGGCCGTGTCATCACCGGCGCCAACAAGCGTCCGCTGAAGTCGCTGTCCGACATGCTCAAGGGCAAGCAGGGCCGCTTCCGTCAGAACCTGCTCGGCAAGCGCGTTGACTATTCGGGTCGTTCGGTGATCGTGACCGGGCCGGAACTCAAGCTGCACCAGTGCGGCCTGCCGAAGAAGATGGCGCTCGAGCTGTTCAAGCCGTTCATCTACGCGCGTCTTGACGCCAAGGGTCTCTCGATGACCTTGAAGCAGGCGAAGAAGTGGGTCGAGAAGGAACGCAAGGAAGTCTGGGACATCCTCGACGAGGTGATCCGCGAGCACCCTGTGCTGCTCAACCGCGCACCGACGCTGCACCGTCTGGGCATCCAGGCCTTCGAACCCGTGCTGATCGAGGGCAAGGCGATTCAGCTGCACCCGCTGGTCTGCTCGGCCTTCAACGCCGACTTCGACGGTGACCAGATGGCGGTCCACGTGCCGCTGTCGCTGGAAGCCCAGCTTGAAGCGCGCGTGCTGATGATGTCGACCAACAACATCCTCTCGCCCGCCAACGGCAAGCCGATCATCGTGCCCTCGCAGGACATGGTGCTGGGGATCTATTATCTCTCGATGGAACGTCAGGAAAAGCACCCTGAATTCATCGAGGAAAAGGACGGCACCAAGATCGAGAAGCTGCCGCGCTTTGCCGATATGGCCGAAGTGCACCAGGCGCTCGAAGCCAAGGCGGTCACGCTCCACACCAAGATCATCGCCCGCGTCCCGCAGGCCGATGAAAACGGGGTTGTGGCGATGAAGCGCTTTGTCACCACCCCGGGCCGCATGCTGATCGGCGAATGCCTGCCGAAGAGCCACAAGGTGCCCTTCGACATCGTCAACCGCTTGCTCACCAAGCGCGAGATCGGCGACGTGATCGACCAAGTGTATCGCCACACCGGCCAGAAGGACACGGTGCTGTTCGCCGACGCCATCATGGCGCTGGGCTTCCGTCACGCGTTCAAGGCGGGGATCAGCTTCGGCAAGGATGACATGATCATCCCCGATGCCAAGATCAAGCTGGTGGAAGAGACCAAGGAACTGGTTGCTGGCTACGAACAGCAATATCAGGACGGCCTCATCACCCAGCAGGAAAAGTACAACAAGGTGATCGACGCCTGGTCGAAGTGCGGTGACATGGTTGCCGACGCGATGATGGCCGAGATCAAGGCGCAGCCGATCGATGCCGAAACGGGCAAGGAAGCCCAGATCAACTCGATCTACATGATGAGCCACTCCGGGGCGCGTGGTAGCCCGGCGCAGATGAAGCAGCTCGCCGGGATGCGCGGGTTGATGGCCAAGCCTTCGGGCGAGATCATCGAAACGCCGATCATCTCGAACTTCAAGGAAGGTCTGACCGTTCTTGAATACTTCAACTCGACCCACGGTGCCCGTAAGGGCCTCGCGGACACCGCGTTGAAGACGGCGAACTCGGGTTACCTGACCCGCCGTCTCGTCGACGTGTCGCAGGATTGCGTCATCGTCGAGGAAGATTGCGGCACGCAGAACGCGCTCGAAATGCGCGCCATCGTGCAGGGCGGTTCGGTGATTGCCTCGCTGGGTGAGCGTATCCTTGGCCGCACCGTGGCCGAAGACATCATCAACGCCGCCACTGGCGACGTGATCGTCAAGGCCGGCACGCTGCTTGACGAAGCGATGGTGAAGGAGATCGAGGCGGCTGAAGTCCAGTCGGCCAAGATCCGCTCGCCGCTGATCTGCGAAGCCGAGCAGGGCGTCTGTGCGACCTGTTACGGGCGTGATCTGGCGCGTGGTACGCCGGTGAACATCGGGGAAGCTGTCGGCGTGATCGCCGCGCAGTCGATCGGTGAGCCCGGCACGCAGCTGACGATGCGGACCTTCCACATCGGCGGTGCGGCGCAGCTTAACGAAACCTCGCACCTTGAAGCGATTTCGGAAGGCCGCGTGACCCTGCGTGACATGCCGACCATCACCGACAAGCGTGGTCGCATCCTCAGCCTTGCCCGCAATGGCGAGATCGCGGTGATCGACGCCGAAGGGCGCGAGCGCGAAATGCACAAGGTGCCCTATGGTACCGTGCTGATGTTCAAGGATGGCGATCATGTGAAGATCGGCGATCGTCTCGCCGAGTGGGACCCCTTCACCCTGCCGATCATCACCGAACAATCGGGTGTGGTGAAGTATCAGGACCTGATCGAGGGCATCACGCTCGAAGAAGCGGTTGATGATGCCACCGGCATTGCCCAGCGCGTCGTCACGGAAAACCGTGCGACGGGCCGCAAGAAGAAGGAAGATCTGCGTCCGCGCATGACCTTGCTTGGTGAAGGCGGCGGTGAGACCGAAGCGGCACGTTACATGCTTGCTCCGGGCACGACGCTGTCGGTTGCGGATGGTGACACGGTGGAAGCGGGCGATATTCTGGCCCGTGCCAGCCGCGAAGCCGCCAAGACCCGCGACATCACCGGCGGTCTGCCGCGCGTGGCGGAACTCTTCGAAGCGCGCATGCCCAAGGATGTCGCGATCATCGCCAAGATTTCCGGCCGGATCGAATTCGTCCGCGAATACAAGGCGAAGCGCAAGATCGCGATCATTCCCGAGGAGGGCGAACCCGTCGAGTACCTGATCCCCAAGACCAAGGTGATCGACGTGCAGGAAGGCAACTACGTGAAGAAGGGGGATACCCTGATTTCCGGCTCGCCCAACCCGCACGACATCCTCGAGGTGCTGGGCGTCGAAGCGCTGGCCGAATATCTCGTCAACGAGATCCAGGAAGTCTATCGCTTGCAGGGCGTGAAGATCAACGACAAGCACATCGAGGTGATCGTTCGCCAGATGCTGCAAAAGGTCGAGATCACCGATGGCGGGGATACCACCCTGCTGCCGGGCGAGCAGGTCGATCTGGCCGAGATGCTCGAAGTGAACGGCAAGCTGGCGAAGGGCAAGGAACCGGCACAGGGCACCCCGGTGCTGCTCGGCATCACCAAGGCCTCGCTCCAGACGCGCTCGTTCATCTCGGCGGCTTCGTTCCAGGAAACCACCCGCGTGCTGACGCAGGCGGCGGTTGAAGGGAAGAAGGACACGCTGATCGGTCTGAAGGAAAACGTGATCGTCGGCCGTCTCATCCCCGCCGGTACCGGCGCGGGCATGAACCGCCTGCGCGTCACGGCGAACAGCCGCGATGCCGCGCTCAAGGCGGCGTGGAAGAAGCAGCAGGATGCCCTTGCCGCTTCGGGCCAGCGTGAAGCCGAACCGGCGGCGGATGCCATCGGTTCGGAAGAGAAGATGAAGGCAGCGATGGCGGCGATGGCCGCGGCCGCTCCGGCGGCTGACGTGGACGACGCGGGCGAAGAATAAGCCTGCATCGCCTTACGGCTGTACGAGAAAGGCCCCGCCCGAGCATTGTTCCGGCGGGGTTTTTCGTGGGCCAGCCTGTGCCGCGTAGATCGCTATTGCAAATCACTCGCAAAATGATAACACGGAGTCGTCCCGGCTTTTTGGCTCCCTTGCGAGGTTTCATGTCCCAGCACCGCCCCACCACCGCTTCCCGCCAGACCATTGCTGCGCTGGCCGTGCCACCGCGCATCGAAAGCCTCGGGCCGCTCGGCGGGCGCTACGTCCATGCCTTGCGCCTGATCGCATTGCACGAACGGGTCGGTCGCGATCCCGTGCCGGAATTGGCGGTGAAGCTCGGCGGCGTCGAAATCGCTGCCAAGGCGCTGATACTCGCGCAGGTGATTGCCGCAAGCTGGCCCGAGAATATCTGCGTCTCGCGCTTTTGCTGCCGCCTCCTCAGCCATGACGAGGCGACCATCGGGGCTTTCGTCGATGCCGCCGGGCGCGGCGACCGCGTGGGCTTTGAAGCCGCGATCACCGGTCTGATCCGCGCTGATCGCGCCCCGCGCCTGTGGGAGGCGGCGCTTGCGCTCGCCGCGGCGGAACTGCGGGCGCGCTAATCCTTGCGAGACTCCCCGCAGCGCTCTACCGAGCGCGCATGATCACCACCCGTTTTGCTCCTTCGCCGACCGGCCGGCTCCATGTCGGCAATATCCGCACCGCGCTGCACAACTGGATGCTGGCGCGGCAAGCGGGCGGCACCTTCATCCTGCGGATCGACGATACCGACGCGGAACGCAGCCGCGAGGAATATGTCGACGGGATCAAGGCGGACCTGACCTGGCTTGGCCTGAATTGGGACCGCGAGGAGCGCCAGTCGGCGCGGCTTGATCGCTACGAAGCCGCGTTCGAGGCCCTGCGCGCGGCGGGGCGCATTTACCCGGCCTATGAAACCGCGCAGGAGCTCGACGTGAAGCGCAAGATCGCGCTCGGCCGGGGCTTGCCCCCGATCTATGATCGCGCCGCGCTCGTCCTGACGGACGAAGAGCGCGCGGCCAAGGAAGCGGCAGGGGAACGCCCGCACTGGCGCTTCAAGCTTGATCATGACGAGCCGATCACATGGGATGATGGCATCCGCGGCGCGCAGAAATTTGCCGCCAGCCAGCTGTCCGATCCGGTGATCCGCCGCGCTGACGGTTCGTGGCTCTACATGATGCCAAGCGCGGTCGATGATATCGATATGGGCGTCACGCACGTCCTGCGCGGCGAAGACCATGTCTCGAACACGGCGGTGCAAATTCAGATCTTTACCGCACTTTTTGCTGCGGGCTTTGCTGCGCATGAGGGTGCAGCAAAAACGCTTCCCGCTTTTGCGCATGAAGCCCTGCTGGTGGGCAAGGAAGGCAAGCTGTCCAAGCGTTTGGGCTCGCTTGGTTGCGATGCCTTCCGCGAACAGGGGATCGAGCCCGAAGCCATCATCGCGCTGCTCGCCCGGCTGGGCACGTCGCAGCCGATCGAGCCGATTGCCGATCGAGCGGTGCTGACGGCGAGTTTTGATCTGTCGACCTTCGGCCGCGCCCCGGCGAAGTTTGACGAAGCAGATCTCGAACGGCTCAACGCCGCGATTGTCCACCAATTGCCTTATGACGCGGTCAAGGATCGCCTGCCTGCCGGCATGGATGCGGCGGGCTGGCATGCGGTGCAGCCCAACCTTGCCCATGTCGCCGAGGCCGCGGAATGGTGGCGGTTGGTCACCGGGCCGATCGAGGCGCGCGAGTTCACGGCGGAAGACCGCGCCTTTCTCGCGCAGGCGGCAGATACGCTTGCATGGGGCGATGATCCGTGGGGCGCACTCACCGCCGTCCTCAAGGACGCGACCGGGCGCAAGGGCAAAACGCTGTTCCTGCCCTTGCGCCAAGCGCTGACCGGTATGGACCATGGCCCCGACATGGGCGAATTGCTGCCGCTGATCGGCGAGGCCGAGGCCCGCGCCCGATTGCGCGCGGCAGCCGCTGCTGCCTAGCTGCGGTGCTTTTCCAGCTCGTCACCCGCGATGGTGACGATGTGCAGCAGGTTGGTGCTGCCCGGCGTGCCAAACGGCACCCCGGCGAGCACAATCACCTTGCTGCCCGCGCTGCCGAAGCCGTGGCGCAGTGCCATGCGCTTGCCCTTGCCGATCATCTCTTCGAAGCTGTCGATGTCGCGGGTTGTTACCGCATGGGCGCCCCACAGCAGCCCGACCTTGCGCGCGGTCTTCACCGACGGGGTGAGCACCAGCATCGGCGTGGCGGGCCGTTCGCGCGCCACCCGCCGCGCTGTCGATCCGCTGGTGGTGAACACGGTGATCGCGCTGATCGGCAGCGTATCGGCAATCGTCATGCAGGCATGGCTGAGCGCGTCCGACGTGGTCGCATCGGGCGGGGTGTCGAGAAAGCGCACCCGGCCTTTATATTCGGGATCATTTTCGACCTGCGTGGCGATCGCATCCATCATCGCAACGGATTCCTCGGGCCATGCCCCCGCCGCGCTTTCCGCCGAAAGCATCACCGCGTCCGCGCCGTCATAGACCGCGTTGGCCACGTCCGACACTTCGGCGCGGGTGGGCGAGGGGCTTTCGATCATCGATTCGAGCATCTGGGTCGCGACGATCACCGGCTTGCCCGCACGGCGCGCCGCGTTGACGATCCGCTTTTGCAGCGGCGGAACTTCGTAGGGTTCAAGCTCCACCCCCAGATCGCCGCGCGCCACCATGATGCCATCGGCCATTTCGATGATTTCATCGAGCCGCTTCACCGCCATCGGCTTTTCGATCTTGGCGCACAGCGCCGGGCCGAGCGCCGCATTGCGCGCCGCGATCAGCTTGCGCGCTTCGGCGAGGTCATCGGGGCGCTGCACGAAGCTGAGCGCGATCCAGTCCACACCATGTTCGACCGCAAAGGCGAGATCGCGGCGGTCTTTCTCGGTCAAGGCCGGGATCGGCACTTCGGCATCGGGCACATTCACGCCCTTGCGATCCGAGATCACCCCGCCGACTTCGGCGCTGCACAGGATGCGCGTGTCATCGGCTTCGAGCACTTTGAGGCGGATCTTGCCATCATTGATCAGCAGCCGCTGACCGCGTTCGAGAATGCCGAACAATTCGGGGTGCGGCAGTTGCACGCGGGTGTCATCACCGGGCGCAGGGTTGCGATCAAGCGTGAAGTGGCCCGAATGGCGGATCACCGCCTGCCCGTTGGCAAAGGTGCCCACGCGCAGCTTGGGCCCTTGCAGATCGGCGAGGATGGTGATCGGGCGCCCGACCTGCTTTTCGAGCGCGCGGATCGCCTGGATCGCGGCGGCGTGATCGTCGTGCGCGCCGTGGCTCATATTGACGCGGAAGGCGTCGGCCCCGGCACGCAGCAGGCGTTCGAGCATCTGCGGTGAACGGCTCGCCGGGCCGATGGTCGCGAGAATCTTGACCTTGCGGCCACGCGGATCAATGCGGGTATGGTCGCGTCTTGCCATAAGTGAGGCTGTTCCTTTGGTTGGGCTGGGCTATGGCACAGACGTGTTGCAACTCAAGGGCCAGCGGAAAGGAATGCCGGGATGAATAGCAATACAGACGCGCTCGACACGCTTGATGATGCGGTCGCTGCGGCGGCGTTTCGCCGCCTGGTGCGCCACCTGCGCCATCGCCACGATGCCCAGAATATTGAGCTGATGGGCCTTGCCGGGTTCTGTCGCAATTGCCTTGCCGACTGGATCATCGAGGGCGGCTTTGCTGGTGACAAGGCTGCCGCGCGCGAAGTGATCCACGGCATGCCCGCGGATGCATGGAAGGCGCGCTTCCAGTCCCCCGCCACGCCCGAACAGCTGGCGGCGATGGAAGCCAGCATCGCGAAAAACGCACAGGATTAATTTGCGCCAGCGGTTCATTCGGTCAGGATCGGGGGCTATCGGGACAGGCAACTGATTCTGTATCTGATGGAGATTCCCCGATGTCTGACAACGCTAACGCCGCCGATGATCGCCTGCGCCTGCTGATCGAGCGGATCGAACGGCTCGAGGAAGAGAAGAAGGGCATCGCTGATGATATCCGCGATGTTTATGCCGAGGCGAAGGCGGTGGGTTACGACCCCAAGATCATGCGCCAGATCGTGCGTCTGCGCAAAATGAAGCCCGATGATCGCAGCGAGCAGGACATGCTGCTCGAAACCTACAAGACCGCGCTTGGCATGGTGTAAGCGCTTCACAAATGGTGTCTTTGCAGGGCGATGGGGCTGTGTTAATATTCTAACACAGCAAGAGGAGGGCACCCATGGCATCGCCTTGGAAAGACGCACGCGGAATTATCGTTTCGACCACGCCGACGCTCGAAGGGCGTCCGATTCAGGAATATTGCGGCATTGTCACCGGTGAGGTGATTGTCGGAGCCAACCTGTTCCGCGATCTGTTTGCCGGGATCCGCGACATTGTCGGCGGGCCGGCGGGTTCCTACGAACAGGTGCTCTCGCGCGCCCGCACCGAAGCGATTCAGGAATTGCAGGCCGAAG
>Ga0308017_1000102_pt1 | contig 27056 bp, 23 predicted proteins | sample Neamet280_FD_203145 | JGI IMG/M metagenome (GOLD analysis project Ga0308017, IMG submission 203145) | Marine microbial communities from water near the shore, Antarctic Ocean - #280 | ecosystem: Environmental > Aquatic > Marine > Unclassified | place: Southern Ocean | collected 2014-10-01
TTACACCTCGAAGCGGGTCAATGTGTTCGATCTCGCCAGCGGCAAGGTGCGCGCGGTGGTGGAAACCTTGGGCAAGATCGATGATGTCGAGATTTCGCCCGATGGCAAACAACTCTCGCTGATTGCCGGGGTCGATCAGCACGATCCCGCCCCCACCACGCTCCATCTGGTGGATGTGGCCACGGGCAAGTTTCGCGCGCTCAACGCCGAAGCGGCCGAGGCGACCGTGGATGCCGAGTGGCTGGCGGATGGCCGCCTCGCCGCGATCATCCACAAGGGTGTGCAGTCGCGGCTGCGCATCTACAACGCCGATGGCAGTGTGGCGGAAGAGCATGATCCGGGCGAGCTGATCCTGACAGCGATCGACGCCGGTGGCAGCCGGATCGTGGTGGCCGCCAATGCGCCCCAGCACCCGACAGAGCTGTTCAGCTTTACCGGCGGCAGGTTCGAACGCTGGACGCGCCACAACCCGTGGCTGTCGGAAATCACCTTCGGCAAGCAGCGCGCCTACAGTTACACCGCGCGCGACGGGCAAACAATCGAAGGCGTGCTGATCGAGCCGGTCGGCGGTATCCCGCGCAAGGGCGGTGTGCCCACCATCATGAATGTCCATGGCGGGCCCGAAGCGCATGAAAGCAATGGCTGGCAAACCGCCTATTCCAAGCCGGGGCAGGTCGCCGCGGCCAAGGGCTATGCCGTGTTCCTGCCCAATTACCGCGGCTCGACCGGCTACGGGGTTGCTTTCGCCAAGCAGCATCAGGGCGATTACGGCGGCAAGGAATTTGACGATATCGTCGATGCCAAGCGCGCGTTGGTGGCCGACGGGATCACCGATGCCGCGCGCACCGGGATCACCGGCGGATCCTATGGCGGCTACGCCAGCGCATGGGGCGCGACCTATTACTCGGCGGAATATGCGGCGAGCGTGATGTTCGTGGGCATTTCGAACAACCTGTCGAAATTCGGCACCACCGACATTCCGAACGAGATGTATCTCGTCCACGAGCGCAAGTGGCCGTGGGAGGAATGGGATCACCTGCTCGATCGTAGCCCGATCTTCCACGTCGACAAGGCGACCACGCCGATCCTGATCATGCATGGCGACAGCGATCCGCGGGTGCACCCGTCGCAATCGCTGGAGCTTTATCGCAATATCAAGACCCGCAAGCCTGCGGTGCCGCTGCGGCTGGTGTTCTATCCCGGCGAAGGCCACGGCAATAACCGCGCCGCCAGCCGCTATGATTACAATCTGCGGATGATGGAGTGGTTCGACACCTACCTCAAGACCGGCAACCGCAGCGCCGCGATGCCCGCACCGCGGCCGCAGCTCGCCGAAGGGGCTAAGGGCGCAAAGCCCGTCGCCAAGGGCAAGTAAGCATCGGCGCCGGTCGGTTGGCAGCCAGCCGACCGGCGCTTTCTTTCATCTTACGTTCATGCGCTTAATGTTCTGTTCGGGAAGCGCTTTTGCTGTCCGGGAGATTCGCATGCTCCGCTCCGTCCTTGCCTCGCTTGCCGTACTCGCAATGCCGCTTGCTGCGGCTGGAGCAGCGCCCCCTCCCGAAACGCCTGCGCCATTGCCCGCGCCCTCGGAGACCTTCCGCCGTGATGCGCTTGCCGATCCCGAAATCACGAAAGCAATCACGCAAGGCGTGATCGATCTCAGTGCGACGGGCGAGATTATCGTCGAGGGCACCACAGAAAAGGAAATTCGCAATTTCGTGTGGCGCACGATCACGCCTGTCAGCGGGCGCAAGATCGCGGTGCGCGAAAGCCCGGTTTGCTTCGGTTTCGACAATATAACTGACGAGCTCGAGTCCCTGCTGCGCCAGCGCATCGCTGAAAATCTCGCTACTATCGGACGCGAATTGGCCGAACCGGGGTGCGAGGTAAACGCGGCTGTCGCCTTTCCGCGCAATGCCCATGCCTTCATGCGCTGGCTCAGCGACAAGAGGCCGGGCGTATTCGGATCGATGTATCGGCCCGAACAGCGCCGCCATGTGCGCCCGCGCCGGGTTGCCTATAACTGGCATTTCCTGCCTGGCGTCAGCACTCAGCGCGAATTCCAGTCGGCCGGCGGCACGCTGGGCGATGTCTGGTTTCAGAACCTGATCGGACCACCGATTTTCGAGCCCGGCTACAGCCGCCTCTCGCGCCAGCTCGGCACCGAAATGATCTCGCACAGCTTCACCGTGATCCAGGCGAGCGCGATTGACGGCATCAGCCCGACACAATTGGCAGATTATCTCACCATGCATGCGCTGGTGATGTTTGAGCCCGGTGTCCGCGACGAAGTGCCGCAAGGCTCGATCCTGCGCCTGTTTGACGACAAAGGCGCGAACCTGGCGGCCGCCGAAGAAATGTCGACAGTTGATCGCGTTGTCCTGAGCACGCTCTATCGCAGCGGGCGCAGCTTCTTCAACGCCGGTCTGATCCGCGCTGAGATTGCCCGCGCTGCGATGAAGCAAGAACCCTAGGGCGCGGAAACAACAGGGTTCACCCCGCGTTCAGTGTCACTCTGGCTTTCGCCGCAGCAATACCCCCTCCCCCGGAGCCCCCCGCATGATCCGCCCTGCCCTGTTGTCGCTCGCCGCACTGCTCGCGCCGCTGTCTGCGCCGAGCAGCGCTGAAACCAGCACGGCGGAGACCATCGCCGAAGAGCCCGCCGGCGAGATTGTCGTCGAAGGCCAGACCGAAAAGCAGGTGCGCGAATTCCTGTGGCGCACGATCACCCCCGTCAGCGGGCGCAAGGTCGCGCGCCGCGACGATCCGCTGTGCATCACCTTCGACAATATTGATGCCAACCTCGAAGGCCAGCTGCGGGCCCGGATTGCTGAGAACCTCACCGCCATCGGCAGCATGTTGCAAGCGCCCGGCTGCACGCCGAATGCAACCGTCGCTTTCCCGCGCAGCGCCTCGGCTTTTGTGGGGTGGCTCCAGAAGAACCAGCCGCAGGTGTTCGGCGCGCTTTATGGCGCCGAACTGCGTCGTTTCGTCCGCACCCCGCGCGTCGCCTATACGTGGCATTACCTCCCGGAAAAGGCCGATCAGCTGGAACGCCAGCGTAACAATTCGGTCGCCTTCATTCGCGCCGATCAAGCCGCTGGCGGGCTCGCGGGGCAAATGGGCACGCCTGCGATCTCGCACAGCTTCACCGTGATCGAAGCGGCGGCAATCGAAGGGCTGACGATCAACCAGCTTGCCGATTACATCACGGTCCAGGCGCTGGTGATGCTCGAACCCGAGGTGCGTGACGAAGTCCCGCAAGGCTCGATCTTGCGCTTGTTCGACACCAAGGGGGGTAACCCCGCCGCGCCCGAAGAGATGTCGCAGGTCGATCGCGTGCTGCTTGGCGTGCTCTATCGCGAAGGACGCGGCTCGTTCTCGCCCAGCGCGATCCGCGCCGAAGTCGCCCGCGAACTGGCCAAAGGCGCCCGCGAATAGGTCGCAGGTTTCAGAAAGTGTACCCCAGTCCCACGCCCAGCTGGAACTGATCGGGCCTGCCGCGCAGGCGCGTGAAAGGCGTATTCGCCCCATCGCCAAGCATCCGGGCATAGCCGCCCAGCGCGAAGATATTGAACCCGCCGTTGAGCGCGTTGCCATCGAGGTCAATGGCGAGCGTCAGCGCCGTTCCCAGCCGGTTGGCACCGCCGCGCGCGTTGAACACCGGCAGGCCGCTGGCCGCGCTTTGCGCCGGGGTCACGCTCTGGTAATAGCGCGCGAAATTATCATCGACGATTTCGAGCGCCGTGCTCCATTGCACCAGCATGCCAAGGCTGAGCGGGGTGAGATAGGCGACCGTTGGCTCGATCACCTGCCCCTTGTGCGCCCCCAGCACATCCCAGCGGATCGCGGTGCCGACAGTGAGCGAGTCGTTGGGATTGAGCAGCGCGGGGAACGTCACCCCTGCCGCCATGCCAAGCTCAAGCGCGGTGTCGAGGCGGCCCGAGGCTTCGACCACCGGATCGCGGCTGTCGACTGCGCGCTCGACCCGGAACCGGAAGGTCGGCCCCAGCGAGAATTGCGGCGCCTTGCTTTGCTGCAACACGCTGGGCTGGGGCGAGAGCACATCAAAATTCACCCCCGCGCCTGACGGGCGAAACCCAACCCCGCCAAGCCGCCCGGTGAAAAGCGGCAGGGGAAAGGCAACGTAATCATCCGATCCGGCATAGCTCGGGATCAGGCCGACCCCGACCCCGACATTGATCCAGTTGTCATCAAACACCGAATCCATGCCTTCGGGCGGGCCGCCCTGACGCTTGGCAGGCGTGGCCTCCTGCACGGCCTGCGCCAGATCGAAGGCCGTGGTTGCCGCATCATCACGGGCCGCATCTTCGGCTCCGCTCGCCCAGGCAGGCGATGCCAGCATCACGGCCATGGCCGCAGTCCATTGGCGGGGGATTTTCATCGGCATCCTTCCTGCTCAACTCCTTGCTATACGGCTGACCAGCCTATTGTTTCCTGACCTGACGTGGCAAGCCAGGCACAGGCGCACCCGTCTTGCGCACAGAACGGCCAGACGTGCCCGGCAATTCTCAGCCCATCATTGCCCGCACGGCTGCGCTCCCCTACACGCCCCTTTGGCATGATTGATTCTGCAACACCCCCTGCATCCCAAGCTTCTCCCGATGAGAGCGCGGCGCGCCGCGCAGGGGCTGGTTATGATCTGGTGATTGTGGGCGGCGGCCTTGCGGGCGGGCTGCTTGCGCTGGCGCTGCATCACCATGCCCCGGCGTGCCGCTTCCTGCTGATCGAGCACGGCGCGACCTTTGGTGGCAACCACCGCTGGAGCTGGTTTGCGAGCGATCTGCCGCAAGCGGGGCAGGATTTGCTCGCGCCCTTTGCGCAGACAATCTGGGACGAAGGCTATGACATTGCCTTTCCCGATTACGCCCGCACGCTGCCCACGTCCTATTGTTCCCTGTCGAGCAGCGATTTCCACGCCACCTTGATGGCGCACCTACCCGCCGAAAACCTGATGCTCAGCACGCGGGTCGCCGCGCTTGATGCCGCCGGGGTGACGCTGGGTGATGGCCGCCGGATTGTGGCGAGCCGGGTGGTCGATTGCCGTCATTTCCGCCCTTCGGCGAGGCTGGCCGGCGGCTGGCAGGTGTTTCTCGGCCAGCACTTCCGGTGTGACAAGCCCCACGGGCTCACCCGCCCGATCATCATGGATGCCAAGGTCGATCAGGTCGCGCCTTCCGGCAATGGCGGGGCCTATCGCTTTGTCTATGTCCTGCCGCTTTCGGCGGACGAGGTTTTCATCGAGGATACCTATTACGCCGATCAGCCCCGGCTTGATGCCGATGTGCTGCGCGGCCGGGTGGCGGCCTATGCCAAGGCGCAAGGCTGGCAGGGCACGGTGATCGGCGAGGAAACCGGGGTTTTGCCGGTGATCAGCGGCGGAGACTTCGCCGCCGCGCAGGCCGAAATCGCGATCCCCGGGGTCGCCATCGCCGGCGCACGCGGCGGGTTTTCGCATCCGCTCACCAGTTACACTCTGCCCTTTGCCGTGGATAATGCGCTGGCGATCGCGCGCCTGCTGGTGCGTCAGCCCGATGCCTCGGGCAAGGCGCTTGCCGCGTTTTGCGATGCGCGCGCGCGCAAACACTGGCGGCGCATGGGCTATTACCGGATGCTCAGCCGCATGCTGTTTGAAGCTGCAGAACCCGAGGAACGGGTTGTGGTGTTCCAGCATTTCTATGCTCTGTCGGGCGGGTTGGTCGAACGGTTCTATGCCGGACAATCAACCTGGCCGGATCGCCTGCGCATCCTCTATGGCAAGCCGCCCGTAGCTATCGGGCGGGCCATGCGAGCGCTGGTTTCACGGGGAATACCTCTCAAAGTGGAGAAAACGGCATGAACGCCGATGCAAAACTCAATCTGACGCCGCGGGGCAAGGCTCCCAAGGGGATCGATCCGACTTCGGCTGAACTTTATGCGGGCAAGAGCGCCTGCGTCATCGGATCGGGCTTCGGCGGGATGGCGCTGGCGATCCGCCTGCAATCGGCCGGGATTGCCACCACCGTGATCGAAGCGCGCGACAAGCCGGGCGGCCGCGCCTATTTCTGGGAAAAGGACGGCTTCACCTTTGATGCCGGCCCGACGGTGATCACCGATCCGCCGTGTCTCAAGGAATTGTGGGAACTGACCGGCCACGACATCGCCGAAGATGTCGAACTGATGAAGGTCATGCCGTTCTACCGGCTCAACTGGCCCGATGGCACCAATTTCGATTATTCGAACGACGAAGAGCAACTCAACGCCGAGATCGCCAAGCTCAATCCGGCGGATGTGGCAGGCTATGCCCGCTTCCTCGAATATTCCGAGCGCGTCTACAAGGAAGGCTATCTCAAGCTTGGCACCAAGCCGTTCCTCGATTTCAAATCGATGCTCAAGGCGGCGCCCGCGCTGATCAAGGAACAGGCGTGGCGTTCGGTTTACGGGATGGTGTCGAGCTATGTGCAGAACGAAAAGCTGCGCGAAGCTCTCTCGTTCCACACGCTGCTGGTCGGCGGCAACCCGATGAACACCTCGTCGATCTATGCCCTGATCCACAAGCTGGAAAAGGATGGCGGCGTGTGGTGGGCGCGCGGCGGCACCAACCGCCTGATCGCCGGGATGGTGCGCCATTTCGAACGGCTCGGCGGCGCGATGCGGGTCGGCGATCCGGTGGTGCAGGTGCACACCATGGGCACGCGCGCAAGCGAAGTCGAAACCCAAAGCGGCTTCCGCCAGCGTTTTGATGCCGTCGCTTCGAACGCCGATATCATGCATTCCTACAAGGATCTGCTCTCGGGCAGCGCGCGCGGCAAGAAAATGGCGAAGTCGCTCGGCCGCAAGAGCTTTTCGCCCTCGCTTTTCGTGGTGCATTTCGGGCTCGAAGGCACCTGGCCGGGCATACCGCACCACATGATCCTTTTCGCGCAGCGCTACAAAGGCCTGCTCGATGATATCTACACCAACGGCGTGGTGCCCGAAGATTTCGCGATCTATCTCCACCACCCGACCGTGACCGATCCGGGCATGGCACCGGCGGGCAAGAGCACGTTCTACGCGCTCGTGCCGGTCAGCCACATGGGCAAGATGCCGGTCAACTGGGATGAAGTCGGCCCCAAGCTGGAGAAAATGATCCTAGATGAGCTGGGCCGCCGCCTGATCCCCGACATCCACGATCGGATCGTCACCAAGTTCAGCTATGCGCCCAAGGACTTCAAGGCCGATCTCAACGCCCACATGGGCAGCGCGTTCAGCCTTGAGCCGGTGCTGTGGCAGAGCGCGTGGCTGCGCGGCCACAACCGCGATGACGTGATCGAGAATTACTATCTCGTTGGCGCGGGCACGCACCCGGGCGCAGGTATCCCGGGCGTCGTCGGCAGCGCGAAAGCAACCGCTGGTCTTATGCTGGAGGATCTGGCGAAGGTACAGTAATTCCTCCCCGGCAACGGGGAGCCCTGCTCCGGGACTTGAAGATTTGGGCGCAGGCGCTAGGCGCGGCACCCGGATTGATGATCAGAAGGATCGCGCGTGAAACGTCTCGCCGTCTATTGCGGTTCGGCCTCTCCGGCTGATCCGCGCTATATCCAGCTGGCCTATGATGTCGGCGCGGAATTGGCTGCGCGCGGCATTGGTGTCGTCTATGGCGGGGGCAAGCTCGGGCTGATGGGCGCGGTTGCGCGCGGGGCGAAAGAAGCGGGCGGCGAGGTGATCGGGATCATTCCCGAAAGCCTCGTGCGCGCCGAAGTCGCCAACCATGATTGCGACGAACTCGTCACCGTTTCCGGGATGCACGAACGCAAACAGCGCTTCACCGATCTGTCCGATGGCTTCGTGACCCTGCCCGGCGGGGTCGGCACGATGGACGAATTGTGGGAAGCGATGAGCTGGTCGCAATTGGGCTACCACTCCGATCCGGTCGGCATCCTCAACGCCTTCGGGTTCTACGATGATCTGCTGGCCTTCAACGCCAAGATGGCGGCGGTCGGCTTTGTGCGGCCTGCCCACCAGAATATCCTGATCGCGGCGGATACCATCACCGAACTGCTCGCCAAGATGGCGGCCTACCAGCCGCACACGCCGATCTTCCGCATGAAGGCCGAGGAGCTGTAAAGAGCCTCCCATGGCGCGCGAAATTGCTCCCCGTGCCGCGCTGGTCGAACATGCGCGGCTCTCGATCAAGCGCGGATCGCAGAGCTTTTCCGCCGCTGCGCGCCTGTTCGACAAGGAAACGCGCGAGCGGGCATGGCTGCTCTACGCATGGTGCCGCCGGGCGGATGATATTGCCGATAATCAGGAGATGGGCGGCGAGTTGGGTGACCAATCCGATCTCGCGGAACGCCTCGCCCTGATCCGCCGCCTGACCGCGCTGGCGTTTGCAGGCCAGCCGACCGGCGATCCGGCCTTCGATGCGCTGGGCGTGGTCGCGGCCGAGGTGGGCCTCACCCCGCAGATGGCCGAGGATGTGATCGCCGGGTTCCAGCTCGATGCCGAGGACTGGCGCCCGCGCACCGAGGCCGACATGCTGCGCTATTGCTACCACGTGGCGGGCGCGGTCGGCGTGATGATGGCGGTGGTGATGGGGGTCGATCCCAAGGATCAGGAGACGCTCGACCGGGCGAATGATCTCGGGCTGGCCTTCCAGCTTTCGAACATTGCGCGCGATGTGGTGGAAGATGATGCCGCCGGGCGCTGCTATCTGCCGGTGGAATGGCTGGTGGAGCAGGATATCGAGCCGGGCCAACACACCAAGCCGCACCACCGCAAGGAATTGGCGGAAATGGTCGCGCGGCTGGTCGCGCTGGTGGAAAAGCACGAAGCCGCCGCCCGTGTCGGCGCGGCCAAGCTGCCGTTCCGCAGCCGCTGGGCGGTGCTCTCCGCCGCCCGCATCTATGGTGCGATCGGGCGCAAGGTGAGGAAACGCGGGCCTGACGCGTGGGCAAGCCGCACCTATGTGCCGCGCTGGGAAAAGGCGTTGTACGGGCTGCGCGCCCTTGCCTCGTCGGTGGTCAACCGCGAGAAAATGCCGGAAGGCGGCATCACTTGGGGGATCGCGGATTTCCGCCCGCAGGGGTGAAGCGTCAAGGCGCGTCAAAGGTTTCCTTTGCAACCAAGCCGCGCTAATCCCGCCAGCATGAAAGCCCTTTTCGCACTCCCCGCGCTTATCGCGGCTGCCCCGCTGGCAGCAGCCGAACCCTCCGCCGCACAGAGCGAAGCCATCGCCGCCGCCGACGCCTTCTTCGCCGCACTGCGCAGCGAAGACAAGACCGCGCTGGCCGGCCAGATGCTCCCCGAAGGCATGATCTTCATCCACAACCGGATGACCCCCGATGCCCCGCGCGTCGATGTCGTGCCGGTCGCCCGGCACCTCGAAAACTGGTCCAAGGGCACGCGCAAGTTGGATGAGGTGATGCGTTACGATGCCGTGCTGGTCGATGGCGATATGGCGCAGGTGTGGGGCCCCTATCGCTTCATCGCCGAGGGCAAGACCACGCATTGCGGGATCAATTCCATGAGCCTCGTCAAGCGGGCCGATGGCTGGAAAGTCGCCAACACCAGCTTCACGATGGAGCAGCCCGCCCGCTGCGCCGGATTGGGCGCACCGGAGGCACCGGCTCAATGATCACCAAGCTCCTGATCGCCAACCGCGGCGAGATCGCCTGCCGCATCATGCGCACCGCGCGAGCCATGGGGGTCGCCACGGTCGCGGTCTATTCCGATGCCGACGCCAAGGCGCTGCATGTGCGCACAGCCGATGAGGCGGTGCATATCGGCCCCTCGCCCGCGGCTGAGTCCTATCTGGTGGGCGCGAAGATCATCGCCGCCGCGAAGCAGACGGGGGCGGATGCGGTGCATCCGGGTTACGGGTTCCTGTCCGAGAATGCCGACTTCGCGCAGGCGGTGCTGGATGCGGGCCTTATCTGGGTCGGCCCCAAGCCGCAAAGCATCCGCGCGATGGGGCTGAAGGACGCCGCCAAACAGCTGATGCGCGCGGCGGGTGTGCCGGTGACGCCGGGCTATGACGGCTCCGACCAGTCGGTGGAGCGGCTGACGGCGGAGGCCGAGGCGATCGGCTACCCCGTCCTCATCAAGGCGGTTGCGGGCGGCGGCGGCAAGGGGATGCGCAAGGTCGAGACGCAAGCCGATTTCGCCGCCGCACTCGAAAGCTGCCGCCGCGAGGCCAAGGCGAGCTTCGGCAACACGCAAGTGCTGCTCGAAAAGTGGATCACCTCACCCCGCCACATCGAGGTGCAGGTGTTCGGGGACTCGCACGGCAATGTCGTCCACCTGTTCGAACGCGACTGCTCGCTCCAGCGCCGCCATCAGAAGGTGATTGAGGAAGCCCCCGCCCCCGGCATGGACCCGGAGACGCGCGAAGCGATCTGCGCCGCCGCCGTGCGTGCAGCGAAGGCCGTCGATTACGAGGGCGCAGGCACGATCGAATTCATCGCCGATGCCAGCGAGGGCCTGCGGGCGGATCGCATCTTCTTCATGGAGATGAACACGCGCCTTCAGGTCGAACACCCCGTGACCGAAGAAATCACCGGGGTCGATCTGGTCGAATGGCAATTGCGGGTCGCAAGCGGCGAGCCGATCCCGCTCAGGCAAGAAGACCTCAAGATCAATGGCCACGCGATCGAAGCGCGGCTCTATGCGGAGGATCCAGCAAAGGGGTTTTTGCCGAGCACAGGGCGGTTGGACGAGTTCTACATTCCGACCCTCCACGCCCGTGTCGAAACGGGTGTCGAGGAAGGAAGTGTCGTTTCCCCCTTCTACGACCCGATGATTGCGAAGATCGTGGTTCACGCCGCGTCACGGGCAAGTGCGATTACGGCGCTTCAGGAAGAACTCGACGGCACCCTCGTTCATCCAGTCAAGACGAACGCTGGCTTCCTCTGGCTGTGCTTGGCTGATGCCGCTTTCCGAGATGGGGACCTCGATACGGGCCTGATCGAAAGGCGAGGCGAAAACCTCATCCCCCCTGCAAGCCCCTCCCCGGACACCATCAATGTGGGGGCCGCAGCCGACGCGCTCTGTTGGGAAAGGGACGAGGCCACCATTCCCGGTTGGAAAGCCCGAAGTCTGACCGGCTTCCGTCTCAACGCGGCCGTCCGGAAAGGGGTGCATTTCGTCCTTCCTTCGGGTGAGGCCGTCACCGGCCAGATCACTCCCCGCGCGCAAGATCACGATCAGTTCGACATGATGACTCGTGTCACTGGCGACGGAATATTGGTTGTCGAAAAAGGGCAAACCTATCTGCTGCGCTCGCGGATCGACGGCACCGGCCACGCCTCCGCCGCCGATGGCGCGATCATTGCGCCGATGCCGGGCAAGGTCATCGCGGTCGATGTTGCCGAGGGCGACACCGTCGCCGCCGGGCAGCGGCTCATGGTGCTCGAGGCGATGAAGATGGAACACGCTCTTGCCGCCCCATTCGACGGGGTGGTCGAGGGGCTCAGCGTGAGCGCGGGCTCGCAGGTGCAGGTCGAGGCGGTGTTGGTGACGGTGGTGCCGCAGGGCGAATAACCCCATCCCGTTCGTGTCGAGCGAAGTCGAGACACACAGGCACAAAGGGTTCTCGACTTCGCTCGACACGAACGGCACTTCCGGCTCACCCGCTTTTCGTCATTGCGAGGAGCGAAGCGACGCGGCAATCCAGAGTCGCTGAGCGCGTCCGCTCTGGATTGCTTCGCTGCGCTCGCAATGACGAGGGACGGATGGGCTGGGAAAGAGAACTCGAAGAACTGCGCCGCCGCGAGGCGCTGGCCGAGCAGATGGGCGGCGCGGACAAGGTGGCGCGGCAGCATGGGCGCGGGAAGATGGACGCCCGCGCGCGCCTCGCGGCGCTGTGCGACGAAGGCTCATTCCGCGAGATCGGCAAGATTGCGGGCAGCGCCAAGTATGACGCCCATGGCGATCTCGCCAGCGTCACCCCCGCCCCCTTCCTCTTCGGCAAGGCGCTGATAAATGGCCGCCCGGTCGTGGCCACGGCGGACGACTTCACCATCCGCGGCGGCGCGGCGGATGCGGGGATCGCGCGCAAGATGGTGCAGGCCGAGATGATGGCGCACCAGCTGAAGCTCCCGATCATCCGCATGATCGACGGCACGGGCGGCGGCGGCAGCGTCAAGACGCTCGAACAGATCGGCGCGACCTATATCCCCGCCGTGCCCGGCTGGGGCGATGTGGTCACCAATCTCGACACCGTGCCAGTGGTGGCGCTGGCGCTCGGGCCGACCGCGGGTCTCGGCGCGGCGCGCACCGTGGCGAGCCACTATTCGATCATGGTCAAGGGCCTCTCGCAGATCTTCGCGGCGGGGCCTGCCGTGGTCGACGGGCTGGGCGAGGCTTACAAGGGCGGCGCGGCCAATCATGAAGAGGCCAAGGAGCGGCTCGGCGGATCGGAAATCCATACCCGCAACGGCGTGGTCGATGACGAGGTGGCAATCGAGGCCGAGGCCTTCGCCCGCGCGCGGCATTTCCTCAGCTTCATGCCCGAATATGTCGGCCAGCCCGCGCGCCGTTCGCTCTGCACCGATCCGGTAAGCCGCAAGGAAGAGGCGCTGCTCAGCCTCGTCCCGCGTGACCCGAAACAAGTCTATTCCATGCGCCGCTGCCTCGACATGGTGTTCGATTCCGGCACCGTGTTCGAGATTGGCCGCCACTGGGGCCGCGCCGCGATCACCGCGCTGGCGCGGCTCGATGGCTGGCCGGTCTGCGTCATCGCCAGCGATCCCAGCTATCTCGGCGGATCGTGGGAGGCCAAGACCAGCGAGAAGGTCGAGCGGTTCGTGCGCCTCGCCGACCAGTTCCGGCTGCCGATCGTCCACCTCGTCGACAACCCCGGATTCATGATCGGGCGCGAGGCGGAGATGGCGGGGACGATCCGGTATGGCGTCAACGCGATGAACGCGATCTACCGCGCGACCGTGCCGCTGGCATCGATTGTCCTGCGCCGCGCCTATGGCATCGCGGGGAGCGCGATGAGCAATGCCGACCGCTACCAATACCGCTATTGCTGGCCCTCGGGCGATTGGGGGAGCCTGCCGATCGCGGGCGGGCTGGAGGTGGCCTACAAGTCCGAGCTGGAAGCCGCCGAAGACCCCGCAGCGCTGCTCGAGGAAATCCGCGCAAGACTGGCGAAGGTGACTTCGCCCTTCCGCTCAGCCGAACGCTTCAACGTCGAGGACATCATCGACCCGCGCGACACGCGGCCGCTGCTCTGCGAATTTGCCGGGCTGGCGTGGCGGAGTTTGGGGGTGGATTGATCCTCCCCCTTGGGGGAGGATTAGCCGCCCATACCCGCCTCGGCATCGCTCGGCCCGAACAGCTTGCCCTTCTCGCTCAGCAAGACCAGCGCAAGGCAGGCCAGACCGCTCGCCAGCAAGGCCAGCGCCAGCGGGCGCGCGGTGCCGTCAAAGCTGTAGCCGATGCCGGCCCCGATCACCGCCGCCATCGTCATGCGGACAAAGCCGTGGGCACTGCTCGCCGCGCCGGCGATGTTGAAGAACGGGTTCATCGCGATCGCGCCGAAATTGCTGCCGATAAAGCCGAGCAGCGCCATGTTCACCGCCATCAGCGGCACGAACTGCCACAGGCTTTCATTCGCCTGAAAGGCGAAGAACACCTGCGCCGAGCTGACCGCGATAAAGGCGAACAGCGCAGTGTGGCTCACCCGGCGCGCACCGAAGCGCTCGACAATCCGCGAGTTTGACCAGCTGGCGATCGCCATCGAACCGGCGCACACGCCGAACACCTGCGGGAAGATATCGCCAGCGCCAAAGGTCTCGGAAATGAGCTGCTGCGAGGAATTGATGAACCCGAACAGCGCGCCGAAAACCAGCGCAGAACCGAACACATAGCCGACCACCGAAGGCAGGCTGAGCGCACGGCCCATGTTCGCGGCAATCGTCGGCACTTCGATTTTCTGGCGGTTTTCCGGAGCAAGGCTTTCGGGCAGGCGGACATAGACCCACGTCCCGATCACCACGCCCTGCACCGCCATCGCGGCAAAGATCGCGCGCCAATCGGCCACCAGCAGGATCAGCTCGCCGATTGAGGGGGCGATCGCGGGCACCATCAGGAAAATCACGAAGATCAGGCTCATCATCCGGGCCATCTTGTCGCCGCCCACCCGGTCGCGGATGATCGCAGGCGGGAGCGCGATGATCGCCGCCCCGAAAAAGCCCTGCGCGGCGCGAATGGCAATCAACCCGCTGAAACTGGAGACCAGCGCGCTCGCCAGCGACAGCACGATATAGACCGCGATCGCGCTCAGGAGGATCGGCCGCCGCCCGAAGCGATCCGCCAGCGCGCCGGGCACCAGCGCGCCGATGCCCGAGGCCAGCAGATAGACCCCGATCACGAATTGCCGATCATTGCCTTCCACCACGAGCGCGGCGGCGAGCGCATCGAGCGCGGGCAGGATCGCATCGATGCCGAAGGCTTGCAGCGCCATCAGCATCGCCATCATCGCGATCAACTCGCGTTCGCCCAAAGGCTTGCGCAAGCTATCGGCGGGCGCGGGGGAAGAGGCGTGGCTGGCCATGCCCGTCCCCTTGCCCAAAGGCTCTCCGCTTGACCAGCGTTCTTTTCGCATGTGCACAAAAGTGCTGGGCGCGGCAAAGGTTCCGCCCGCGCTTGCGGCGCGCTATGCCTGCGGCATGGCAAAGGATGCGGCGGAGGACGAGGAACAGGGCGGCGGGCCGGGCGGCCTCAGGAAGATCATCCATGTCGATATGGATGCCTTCTTCGCCAGCGTCGAACAGCGCGACAACCCCGAACTGAGGGGCAAGCCCGTGGCCGTGGGCGGCGCAGGCGGGCGCGGCGTGGTCGCCGCGGCGAGCTATGAGGCGCGCCAGTTCGGGGTGCGGAGCGCCATGCCCTCGATCACCGCAAGCCGGCTCTGCCCCGATCTCATCTTCGTGCGCCCGCGTTTCGAGGCTTACAAGGAAGCGAGCCGCCAGATCCGCGCGGTGTTTCATCACCACACCGATCTGGTCGAACCGCTGAGCCTTGATGAAGCTTTTCTCGATGTCACCGAGGACAAGCTCGGCATTGGCTCGGCAACCCGGATCGCCGAGCTGATCCGGCAGGAAATCCGCGCCAAGACCCACCTCACCGCCAGCGCCGGGGTGAGCTACAACAAGTTTCTCGCCAAGCTGGCGAGCGATCAGAACAAGCCCGATGGCCTGTGCGTGATCCGCCCCGGCGAAGGCGCGGGCTTTGTCGCGGGCCTGCCGATCCGGCGCTTCCACGGGGTCGGGCCGCGGGCCGAGGCGAAGATGCAAAGCCTCGGCATTGCCACCGGCGCGGACCTTGCGGGCAAGGATATTGCTTTCCTGCGCGCGCATTTCGGCAGCATGGGCGATTATCTCTACCGCGCGGCGCGCGGGGTCGATCTGCGACCAGTGCGGGCGCATCGCCTGCGCAAGTCGATCGGCGGGGAGCGCACGTTCGGCGAGGATATTGATAGCCCCGCCCTGCTGCGCGAAACCCTCGCCAACATCACCGCCATCGTGTGGGAACGGATCGTCGCCGCCGGTCGCGACGGCGCACCGGCGCGCGGGCGCACGGTGACGCTCAAGCTCAAGTTCAATGATTTCCGCATTGTCACCCGCAGCGCCTCGCACAGCGATTGGGTGGCCAGCCGCGAGGCCTTTGCCGCCACCGCGCGCAGGCTGCTCGACGGCGCATTGCCGCTGCCGCGCCCGATCCGCCTGATGGGCCTGACACTGAGCAATCTCGAAGGGGCGCAAGAGGCCAAGCCGCCGCGCGAGGATGCGCAGCTATCCCTGCTGTGATGCGCGCCAGGCGCGCCACGTGGCGAGGCGGGCGATTGTGGTGCGGCCAAGATTATCGGGCAGGCTGTCGAGCGGGAAGAACTGCGCGGCGATGATCTCGCGGCCATCGGGGTGCGGGCTCTCGGCCGTGGTCGCGGCAAAGAGATGCGCGGTATGGGGCGATCCCGAGATCACCTCGGTCATCACCGTGACACAGTGCAGATCGCCAAGGCCAAGGCCGATCTCCTCGCGCACTTCGCGGCGCGCGGCGGCGCGCGGATCTTCCCGCGGGCCGATCCCGCCGCCGGGCAGTGCCCACACCGGCGGGCCATAGGAATGCCGCAGCAGCAGCACTTCGCCTGCGGGATTGGCGAGGATCACGCTGACGCCCGCAAGCGGCGCCTTGCGCCAGCGGCGCCAGCGATGCCGCACGCGGTGTGCGAGCGGCAGCGCCGCGCGGTGGAGCGAGGCGGGCAGCCATCGCACCGCGGCGCGCGCCCTTGCCGCCTCAGGCCAGCGTCGCGGTGAGAAACCACACGCGCTGCTCGGCCATGTCCGTCCAGCCATCGATCAGGCCTTCGGTGGCATTGTCGCCCACATCGCTGGCAAGCGCCTTGATCGCCTTGAGCCGGGCGACGAGCGCCGCGTTATCATCACGCAGTTCGGCGACCATCGCATCGGCCGAGAGATCGGCGCGCGGCTGATCCTTGATCGCGGCATGCTGCGCAATCGCCGCGACCGAGGTGAGCGTCTCACCCGCGAGCTTGCGGACCCGCTCGGCGATCAGATCGATCTGATCGCGCACTTCGAGCGCCTGTTCATCAAACAGCAAATGCAGATCGCGAAAGCGCGGGCCTTTTACATGCCAGTGAAAATTCTTGGCCTTTACAAACAGCGTGAAGTGATCTGCCAGCAGGCCGTTGAGTTCAGCGATCAGGGCGGTTTTCGAATTGGTGACGGTTGTCATCGTCATTCTCCTTCCTGTTTTGTCTTCAAGTTACTGAACCGGATTTATCAGAAATGCCGGATCAAAGCTCATGTATTTATATGGTTACGGGCATGGGAAATTGCGATCAAAACACGCCAAGGCGGGCCTCAAGCCCGATGAAAACCGCACACAGGGCAAGCAAAAGGGCGATGACGCGGCGCCATGCTGTCAGGGGATAGCGCGCCAGGCCTTGCCCCCCGCGCGACCATGCCAGCAGCAGCACGATGGCGCCGCCCAGCCCCCCGCCAAACCCCAGCGCGGCAGCGGACCCCGGAGCCAGCAAGGACAAAGCCAGCACGCCAAGCCGCGCAGCGTCGCCGAATTGGCGGGCCAGCAGCACCAGCGCCATCGCCCCGAGCGAACGGGTCGGCACGGCAGGCTGCCGCACCAGCACCGGCCTTGCGAGATCAAGCGCGGCAAGGCCGATCACCAGCGCGATCACGCCCCGCGCCGCGCCAGCAGGCAGCAGCGGCGCGGCGATCATGCCAAGCCACGCCATGACAGCAGCGCTCACCCCGGCGCACCCGCAGCCCGTGATCAGCAGCAGGGGCGCGCGCCCCAGCCTGTCGCGCAGCCCGGCGATCACCATGCTGTCGCGCCCGCCGAGCGCGAGCGCACACACCACCAGCAGGCTCGCCACAAGCAGATCCATCACACCCGCAGCTTTAGCAGGTGGCGAAGCGGCGCAAAGAGGGTTAGGCCCAGCCCAAACAGCAAGAGAGAGAGGGCCCCAATCATGAAACTCACCCCTGGCATGGCCGCCGTCGTCACCGGCGGCGCTTCGGGCCTTGGCAAGGCGAGCGCCACGGCGCTGGCCGAAGCCGGCCTCAAGGTGGCGATCTTCGACATCAACGATGAAGCGGGCGCAGCCCACGCTGCGGCCATTGGCGGCACATTCCACCATGTCGACATCATGGATGAAGCCAGCGTCGAAGCCGGCTTCGCCGCCGCGCGCGCCGCCCACGGGCAGGAGCGCGTGACCCTGCACTGCGCAATGGCATCACGGCGCGGCAAAACGCTCGGCTGGGACAAGGAAAGCGGCCAGTACAAGCGCCTTGCGACTGCGGATTACGCCTTCGGCGCCGAAGGCATTCTGGTGGCCAGTTACCGCGTCGCCTCGATCTCGGCACTCGGCATGGCGAATGCCGAGCCGCTCAACGACGATGGCGAACGCGGCTGCATCATCCTCACCGCCAGTGTCGCCGCGCAGGATGGCCAGATCGGGCAAGTGATCTATGGTAGCTGCAAGGCCGGGGTGAACGGGCTGGTGCTGCCGATGGCGCGCGATCTGATGGATGTCGGCATTCGCGTCAATTCGGTGATGCCGGGGATTTTCGCGACCCCGCTGATGCTCGGGATGAAGGATCGCAATCCGCCGATGTGGGCCCAGCTCAACGCCTCGGTGCCCTTCCCCAAGCGGCTGGGCGAGCCGGAAGAATTCGCCTCGCTGATCCTCGAGATTGCACGCAACAGCTATATCAACGGGCACCAGTTCCGGCTGGATGGCGCGATCCGGATGCCGCCGCGTTAGCTATTATCCTCGCGCAGACGGCGGGCTGGAGCCCGCCCGCGCTGCGGGCGCGCGGTCGCGCTGGTGCGCCACAGGCGCGTCAGGTGTTATCCTCGCGCGGACGGCGGGCCAGCTTGCATGTGATGCAAGTTTGCAACGCAACAAAGCTAATGCGACAGGCGAGCGACACAAAATAATTGTGCGGGTGCGAGCACGCGCGCATTATTTTCTCCGTCAGTGCGAACAGCCCGTCGAATCCGATTCGGCATAACAACACGGCAGCGCACACAGCACGCAGGCGGAACGATCCTGACCCTCTCTATGGAGCGTTCCTTATGAAGATCCATTTCGCATCTGCCGTTTCGGCTGCCGCGCTTGCTATGGCCGGTGCCGCCCCCGCTTTTGCCAGCGAGCAGGCTGTCCTTGCCGCTGCGACCGCGTTGCCGGTTTCCGCTGCTGACACCACCAGCGAGACCACCGGCGTCGTCATCGCCGCTGCTACCGAAGCCACGCCGATCACGCTCGCCGCTGGCACCAACAGCACGCTGATCAACGCCGCCGCGACCTCGGCAACCCTGCCGTTCGACAGCGCGGCGGTCGCCGCTGCCGTGCAAGCCGCCACCGCTCCGGCCGAACGCTCGGAAAAGTTCACCGTGGTGCTCAACCAGGACAGCTTCTTCGGCTTCTACCCGACCTTCAACGCGCTGATCCCGGTAGGGGAAAAGGTCGATCTCAGCGTGTACGGCATTCTGTGGACCACGCCGGATTTCGGCACCAATGGTGGCGGCAGCGACCTCTGGACCGAATTCGGCATCGGCGCGGCGATCTATGCCGCTGACAATCTCGTCATCAAGCCGCAGATCGGCATCCTCAACGGTGCGCTGCTTTCGGGCGGTGCGGCGGGCGGCACCGGCGGCAATGTCTTCGATGGCGTGGTGCCCAATGTCACCATCAACTATGCCGATGATTCCTTCGAAGCCGAATATTACGGCGGCTATTACGCGGCGGTACGCAACCGCAACGACAGCGGCCTCGACTTCCTCCACACCTGGATCAACGCCGGCTACAAGTTCACCAGCAACTTCTCGGCGGGTGGCCACTACGAAATCCTCAGCCTGACCCGCAATTCCAACCCGGGCGGCAGCGCCAGCAACGTCTACCAATGGGTTGGCCCCTATGCCCAGTTTGCGCTCAGCAACGGCTTTTTCACCCGCTTCACCGCGGGCTGGGAAATGGGCGGCGGTGCGGCCGGCAATAATGGCGATTTCTACAAGGTTGCCGTCGGCTTCACCTTCTGAGGCAAAGCTGATCTGACAGAAGGGAGCGCTCGGAGGGGAAACCTTCCGGGCGCTTTCCCTATCCGCTGGCGACAACGCGCAGCCGATGACCGATGATCACGAGAACTGGAGCGGGTGAAGGGAATCGAACCCTCGTCGTCAGCTTGGGAAGCTGCTGCTCTACCATTGAGCTACACCCGCAGCAATCGCGGCCCCGCAGGGCTGCGCGGATCGGCTTCGCGCTTTGCCGCGAGAGCCCGCCACGGTCAAGCGCCATGTTATGCCCCCGCTTGACCATGCGCCGGGCTTCGGGGCAGGCTTGATCTCCCCCAAATTCACAGGCGGGCCTTGCGGGATTTGCCGATAGAGGCAAGAGCCTTGCCCGTCCGCCCCGCTCTTTCAGGGAAATGCTGCCCATGACAACCCGCGCCCGCGCGATTGCCGACAAGGTCGAAGCCTTCGTCCGTGAAACGGTGATCCCTTATGAAAAGGACCCCCGCGCCAAGGGCGATGGCCACGGGCCGGATGATGCGCTGGTCTACGAAATGCGTGAAAAGGCCCGCGCGGCGGGCGTGCTCACCCCGCACATCCTGGACGATGGCAGCCACCTGACGCAGGCCGAAACCGCGATGGTGCTGATCCCTTCGGGCCTGTCCCCGCTCGGCCCGCTGGCCTGCAACACCATGGCGCCCGATGAGGGCAATATGTATCTGCTCGGCCATGTCGCCTCGCCCGAGCAGAAGGCCCACTTCCTGAAGCCTCTGGTTGAAGGCCGCGCGCGCTCATCCTTCCTGATGACCGAACCCGCCGATGAAGGCGGCGCGGGGTCTGATCCTTCGATGATGCAGACCACCGCGGTGCGCGATGGCAATCACTGGCGGATCAACGGACGCAAATGCTTTATCACCGGCTACAAGGGGGCAAGCGTCGGGATCGTGATGGCCAAGGCCGAAGAAGGCGCGTGCATGTTCCTTGTCGATCTGCCCGATCCGGCGATCCACATCGAGGATGTGCCCGATACCATCGATTCCTCGATGCCGGGCGGGCACGCGACGCTGCGCCTTGATAATCTGCGGGTGCCGGCGGATCAGATGCTGGGCGAGCCGGGCAAGGGCTTTGCCTATGCGCAGATCCGTCTCAGCCCTGCCCGCCTCTCGCATTGCATGCGCTGGCTTGGCGGGTGCATCCGCGCACAGGAAATCGCCACCGATTATGCCTGCCGCCGCGAGGCTTTCGGCAAGGCGCTGATCGATCACGAAGGCGTCGGCTTCATGCTGGCGGAGAACCGCATCCTCATCAAGCAATGCGAGCTGATGATCGACTGGTGCGCCCGCGTGCTCGATACCGGCGCGCTGGGCACCGAGGAAAGCTCGATGGCCAAGGTTGCCGTCTCCGAAGCCCTCATGAAAATCGCGGATAATTGCGTGCAGGTGATGGGCGGCACGGGCGTGACGGGCAAGACCATCGTCGAGCAGATCTTCCGCGAAGTGCGCGCGTTTCGCATCTATGACGGACCGACCGAAGTACATAAGTGGTCGCTCGCCAAGAAGATCAAGCGCGCGTGGCGTGAGGCGCAGGGCTGACAAGGGGGCAAGGGGCAAGAGGTGCAGACATTCGTTCCCGAACGGCTGGAATGGCCACAAAGCGCCGCCGCCTTGCGCGCCAAGGTGCGTGAGATCGTGGCAGAGCACGGGGTGACCGATCCGGTCGCGCGCGCCAATTGCTGGTCGAAGCCCGATCCCGCCTTCAGCCGCAAGCTGGGCGCGGCAGGCCTGCTCGGCATGGTCTGGCCGCGCGCATTTGGTGGCCATGAGAGGAGCGCGATGGAGCGCTATGTCGTGCTGGAAGAATTGCTCGCAGCCGGTGCGCCGGTCGGCGCGCACTGGATCGCCGACCGGCAGACCGGCACGTTGATCCTGCGCTATGGCCACGAGAGCGAGGCCGAGCGCTGGGTGCCCGGCATGGCACGCGGCGAGATCTATTCGTGCATCGGCCTTTCCGAACCGGGCGCGGGGTCCGACCTTGCCTCGGTCCGCACTGCCGCGCGGCGCGATGGCGATGGCTGGATCATCGCGGGCCAGAAAGTGTGGACCACCAATGCCCACCACGCCCATGTGATGATCGCGCTGATCCGCACCGATCCTGCGTCAGAACGCAATGCGGGCCTCTCGCAATTCATCATCCCGATGGATGCCCCCGGTGTGACGGTGCGCCCGATCATTGATCTGACCGGCGGGCATGATTTCAACGAAGTGTTCTTCGATGAGGTGCGCCTGCCGGCCACCGCGCTCCTGGGCGAGGAAGGCAACGGCTGGCGGCAGGTTACAGCCGAACTCTCGCTCGAACGCTCGGGGCCCGAGCGGTATCTGTCCTCGATGGCATTGCTGGTCGAGCTGATCCGCCATGCCGAAACGCATAACGACAAGGCGCTCGCCGATCTGGTCGCGCGGCTCGCCGCCGAGACCTGGACGCTGCGGCTGATGAGCGCGTCTGTCGCCACCAAGATCGCGCGCGGGGAAGACCCGGCGCTGGAGGCGACGATGGTGAAAGACCTCGGCAATGCCTTTGAACAGGCGATGCCCGAACTGGTGCAGGCGGCGGTCGATGTCGATCCGGCAGGGCCGGAGGCGCTGGGGTTGGTGCTCGGGCATTTGCTGCAAGTCTCGCCGTCCTTCTCGCTGCGCGGGGGGACGCGGGAAATCCTCAAAGGCATTATTGCGCGGGGGCTGGGCCTGAGATGAGCGACGAACAGACCATGCTGGCCGAAATGGCGGACGCCCTGTTTGCCAGCCTTGGCCCGAAAGCCGGTGCGGGCGATTGGACCGCGGTGGCCGAGGTGGAGCTTGCCGGGCTGCTGGTGCCCGAAGCGCAAGGCGGCTTTGGCGGGAGCTGGGAGGACGCGGTGATGGTGCTGCGCCTTGCGGGCTACCATGCGCTGGCCCTGCCCGTCGCCGAAGCGGTGATCGCGGCGCATCTGTCCGGCCGCAGCAGCGGACGCGGCACCTTGGCGAGCGGCGCGCAAGGGACGCTGGCAGACGGCCACTTCAGCGGCACCCTTACCGGCATATGCTACCCTGAAGGGGCGGATTATGTGGTCGCCCCTGCCCCGCAAGGCGGTGCCATGGTGCTCGACATACCTGATGCGGGCTTGAGCCTGTCCGCCAATGTCGCTGGCGAACCGCGCGCCGCTGCCACGCTTGATCGCGTGGCTGCGCAGGCGATCCCCGGCGATGTTATCGGCTTGGGCGCGCTGGCGCGCACCGCGCAGATCGCCGGTGCGCTCGATGCCGCGCTGGCCCTGTCGGTCGATTACGCCAACCAGCGCCAGCAATTCGGGCGCGCGCTTGGCAAGTTCCAAGCGGTGCAGCAAAGTCTTGCGACGTTCGCGTGCGAGGCCGCCGCCGCCAATTGCGCCGCGATCGGCGTTGCGCAGGCAATGGCGCGGGGGAGCGCCCCTTACGAGATCGCCGCGGCCAAGCTGCGCGCCAACCGCGCGGTGGGCGTGGGCGCCGCGCTTGCCCATCAGGTGCACGGCGCGATCGGCTTCACGCAGGATTATGGCTTGCACCCCTTCACCCGGCGGCTGTGGGCGTGGCGTTCCGAATTCGGCAATGATGCCTATTGGAGCGGGAGGCTCGGCCCGCAAATCATAGCGCGCGGGGCAGATAATTTCTGGGCAGACATCACCGCGCTGACGGATTAGGCGGCTTTGCTCCAATATTTCCGGCTGGCGATCTCAGCGCCTTGCGCGAGCGCCTCAAGCTTGGCCCAGACGATTTCGGGATCAAGCGCATTGCTGCCCGCGTGCACCGAAAAGCCGCAATCGACGCCCGCCATCACCCGCTCGCGCCCGAGCAGATCGGCGTAGCGGCCGATGCGCTGCGCGATCAGATCGGGATGCTCGATATAGGGGCTCTGCGGCTCGACCATGCCGGGGCACAGCACCTTGCCCTCGGGCAGCGGGTGCTCTTCGAAGAAGGCAAATTCATGCGCATGGCGCGGATTGGCGCCTTCGAGCAGCACGGTCTGCGGCTTGGCCTGCCACACGATGTCGGCAATCTCGCCCAGCGCGACATCGCAGTGGTGCGGGCCGGGATAATTGCCCCAGCACAGGTGCATGCGGATCTGCTCTGCCGGGATGTTCTGGAGCGCATGGTTCAAGGCGGCGATGTTCATGCCGATGCGCTTGCGGAATTCCTCGGTCGAAAGATGCGTGAACTGGACGTGGCGTCCCATCGCGAGATCCGGGCAATCGACCTGCAAGGTGATGCCCGCCGCCGCGATGGTTTCGTATTCGTGGCGCAGCCCTTCGGCGAGCGCGAAGACATATTCCTCATCGCTCGCATAGAACTGGTTGGGGAAGAACAGCGCGGTCACCCCCGGCGAGGCGGCCGACATGAAGGTGGCATGGCCACGGGCGAGCCGTTGCAGGCGCTCGGCATCGATGCGCGGCGCCTCCATGTCGATGACTTCGATCGGCGCCGTGCAGGCGGGAGCGGAACGCTTGGCGCGGCCCTTGTTGCCGAAGACCTGCGCCTTGGCGCCGGGGAAATCCTCCAGATCGGCAAATTCATACTGCCCGGCCTCGCCGCCGAAGCCCGACAGGCGGTGCTTGATATAGGTGGCGTAGCTCGGCTTCGACATCTCGCCATCATTGACGATCGATACGCCCGCCTTGATCTGGCGCTTGATCAAATAGGCCGTGGCGCGCTCGACCGCGGCGTCGAAGGCGGCCTCGGGCACGGCGGTGCCGCTCTCGCGCGCGAACACCAGATCAAGCAGGTAATCGGGACGCGGCAGGCTGCCGACATGGGTGGTCAGAAAGCGATCAGTATTCATGATAGGGACCCTTGCGGCACGGCGGCCTTTAGAAATTCACGCACCAGCGCATCAAAGCGCGCCGGATTATCGAGATTGGCGACATGGCCGGCCCCTTCGACGAGCGCGAAGGACCCGTGCGGCACCGCCGCCGTCAGGGCCGCAGCGCAGGCCCGTCGCCACGGCGTATCGTGCTCGCCCGCCAGCGCCAGCAACGGCATCGCCAGTGAAGCCGCATCGGTGCGGGTCAGATCGGGCAAGGCAGAAGGCCGGGCCAGATCGTGGCCTTCATAATCGGCAAGCATCACCGCCAGCGCCTCGGCCGCTGCCGGGTTGCAGGCCTGCATCAGCGGGTGCTGTGCCCAATCGGCGCGCATCGCCGCGAGATCACCCGCCTCCGCAAGCGCCTGATAATGCGCCAGATCCAGCGTTTCGTGCCGTTCGACCAAGGCTGGCAGCGGCGCCCCGCACACCACCAGCGCATCGATCCGCCCGGCCATCATCACCGCGGTATCGAGCGCAACGCTTGCCCCTTGCGACAGGCCAAGCAGGCTGAAGCGATCAAGCTTCAGGACATCGGCGATGCGGGCAATATCCTCTCCCTCGCGCATCAGATCAGGCGGCGCGCTGGAGCGGCCAAAGCCGCGCCGGTCGGGCATGATCAGCGTGAAATCGCGCGCGAGATCAGCCATCTGCGGCTGCCACATGCGCGCATCAAGCGTCCAGCCGTGAAGCAGGATCAGCGGCGGGCCTTCACCCGCCACTGTCAGACGCAACAGCCCGCCTGCAACATCAACCGCACCGCGCCAGGGCGCATTACCACCGACCACAGGCGCCGCCATGATCGCACGCGCGCCCATGGCTGGCGCTAGGCAGCTTCTTCAGCGCGGAACGGGTTGTTGTTGTGATGATCGCCCGCCAGCCAGCGCTTGAGTTCGCCATGCGCCGAAGCCCGGCGTTCGGCATCAAGCGGCGCCGCACGCGGATCATCATGGGTGAACTCGAGGATCATCCCGTTGGGATCCTTGACATAGAGCGAACGGCAATAGCCGTGCTCCAGCACATAGGTATCGGGCTCGGTGATCCCAGCCGCGGCAATCCGCTTCTGCAATTCGGCCTGCCCATCGGCATCGACATGCAGCGCGATGTGGATGAACGGGCTTTCCGGCAGATCGGGGCCGAATTCGGCCTGATCTTCGGGATCGGCGAACTGGAAGAAGGCCAGCGCGCTGCCATCCGCCAGTTCGAAGAACACGTGGCAATAGGTGCGTTCCCTGCCGAACAACTCGTCCTTTTCGCAATAGGTCGCCATCAACGGGAAGCCGAGCACGTCCTCATAGAACGCGCGGGTCTTCTCGAGATCCTTGGTCACATAGGCCGTGTGATGCAGGCGATTGGCGAGGATCTTTTGCGTCATCTGCTCTCTCCTTGAATTCCGATTTGCGCTTTATGCCGCATGTGCGCGCGCATCAGAAATCGTAACGCACCTGCACGCCAAAGCGACGCGGACGGGCACGGAACACGAACCCGCCGGGCGAGAATTCCGCGTTATAGGTCTTGTCGAACAGGTTCTGGGCGAAGGCCGTGATGGCCACGCCATCCACCTTGATGCCCAGACGTGCATCGACGAGATCAACCGGATCGCGCACGGTGGTGTTGAACGGCTCCCACCAGGTCCGCCCGATGCGGCGGTAATCGACGCGCGCGAGCAGATCGACCCGGCCGGCCAGCGGCCCGGAATATTGCGCGCCGAGGTTGAGCGTCGAGCGCGCGATCTGCGGGGCTTCGTTGCCGATGACGCTGGGATCGGGGAATTCCTTGATCTCGCTGTCGGTCAGACCGAACGAGGCGTTGACATCGAAATAGGGCAGGATCCGCGCCGAGGCGTCGATTTCAAAGCCATTGAGCCGCACCTCGGGGATGTTGCCGAGGTTCTGGGTCGAGGACTGGGCGAGGAAGACGAAGAAATAGCTGTTTTCCGACTTCGTGGTGTAAGCCGCCGCATTGAGGTTCACCGGGCCGATCTTGGTCTTCACGCCGACTTCGAAGGTATCAGCGGTTTCCGCCTCGAAGATATCGCCGACGCCCACGATGGCGTTGTTGATCGCCTCGGCGCCGACGCCGGTCTGGTTGAAGCCGCCCGAACGGAAGCCACGGCTGTAGCCGCCATAGATCGTGACATCACGGTCCGGCTTGTAGGTGAGCGTCACCTTGGGCTGCCAGTCTTCGAAGGTGCGGGTGCGCACTTCGCCGCTTTGCGCCTGCGGCACGCCCGGTACCACCGGCAGGAAGCCCTGCGGGGTCAGCGTGGTCTGGCGGCGACGGTCACGGTCATACCGCAGCGAGGCATCGACGCGGAATTGCTCGGTGAATTCGTAGCCCGCGTTGACGAAAGCCGCCCAGGCGAAGTTTTCCTGCCCGTCCGCCAGATAGCTGAACTGCGGGTTGAGTGGGTTGGTCGAAGGGGTGCGGAACACCGGGAACACGCCGTTGCCGGTGTCGATCATGTTGCCGGTTGAAATGAAGCGGGTGGTATCGACCAGATAGCCACCGACCAGCCAGTTGAACTTGCGCCCGTCATTGGGCGAGGCCAGCCGCACTTCCTGGCTGAACGCCTTCACATTGAGGTACTGGCTCTGGTTGAGGTCAAAACCATTGCCGGGGCCGAAAATGCCTTCAAACAGATT
>Ga0308017_1000103_pt1 | contig 27055 bp, 33 predicted proteins | sample Neamet280_FD_203145 | JGI IMG/M metagenome (GOLD analysis project Ga0308017, IMG submission 203145) | Marine microbial communities from water near the shore, Antarctic Ocean - #280 | ecosystem: Environmental > Aquatic > Marine > Unclassified | place: Southern Ocean | collected 2014-10-01
AGATTTCTTTCTATCATTTAACACACGCTCTTCTGTCAATAATTCAACATATTCAAATTTATTAAATTTAATTTCACTAACCATAGAAACTATCCTAATTTATATAAAATGTTGTGCAAAAGTAGTCTAAATATAAATGGATTAAACCAAATTTTTTATATCGGGATAGTAGGAATTGAACCTACGACCCCCTGCTCCCAAAGCAGGTGCTCTACCAAGCTGAGCTATATCCCGACTACGAAAAAGTTATAATATTAATAATATGATAGCATATTTGTTAAAGAAATACAACTTTGGCACATCCTTAAATAAATGAATTCGTTGATACTTTTAATACACCATTAGAAGTTTTACTTAAATGACATTTTTTATCGATATTTGATTTATTATAGTTATTATCGAATAAATTACTAAATGTATTAACTATGACAGATGTTTTAGTCGATCTTATTACTATACTGTTTATTGAAAATGTTAATAATTTTAAGGCTCATTCCTTTGTTAAATTGTTAATTTGGCTTTTATTTTTGGTTTTATCATAGAAGTTTAGTTAGTAATTATTAGTATTTGTTTACTTATTGATAAAACAATCTCATTAGGTTTCTGATAAATACTTATTCAAATAAATAAATTAAAAAATAATTAACTATGTTAACCTTTAAAAACAAGTGGTATTAGTTTTATACAATGAAAAACTTTTTCTATTGTATAAAATTATAGAGTCGAATAAATTAATTATAAAGTTTTTTGAATATATGCAAATTTGTAGAGAAGAACAAAAAAATAGTTTTTTAGTTCATTTTATAGCTTTAGATACTTTAACTAAGTCTTAATGTTTACGCACTGACAATTGTACAAAAAAGAATGTTATATAGTTTGAATGTATACTTTTTTGGAAATATAAATTGTGGTTAGTTTAAGGTTTATTTTATTATAAGATTATCTAACAAGAATCTGTTTAAAAAAACAGACCCTTTTTTCAAATAAAATTATTAAAAATGAATAGACTTTTATTTGTATTTAATTTGAATTTATTTTAAAAATTAAGTTCAGCAGCTTGTACTTTTTCAAATTGTTTTTTCTTTAAAACTAATAAGATTTGTGTTACTAAAGTAAGGAGACAGAAGAAAAGATAACCAAAAATTCGTACTGGGTTTTGTAAAACAATTTCTGATTCTTCTTGACCAAATCCACCTGCATTAGGGTTAATATTTAATTCTTGTTCATTTTGAACAATATCACCCGTTTTAACAGTTAAAGTTAATCCAGCTGGAACAACTTGTGATGTTTTTGTACCACTTACGTTAATAATTACAACGTTTGATTCACCTTTTTCTAAGGCAGTAATTTCAGTGATTTGACCAGCTTGACTAGCGCTAAAAACATTTACATTACTTTTTTCACCAGTAGGATAAACTTGGCCACGCCCACGATTTCCACCTGCATAGAAAGGATAGTTTAAATATTTAATATCGGAATTTTTTTCTGGATCAGGAGCAACTACTGGAAATATTAATTCTTGATGTTTTTTTCCTGCAATTGGCCCTACTACGAACATATTATCCAATTCAGTACTGTACGGTGAAATAAAAACACCTTTGTTTTTTGCTTTAATTTCTGCTGAAATTTGATTTTTAGATGCTAATTTAAAGCCTTTTGGTAAAATTAAAATCCCACCAACATTTAAATCAGCTTTTTTTCCATTTGCACCAATTTGTTTTTTACTTACGTCGTATGGTACCTTTACTTCTACTTCAAAAACTGAATTTGGTAAAACTGCTTGTGGTGCTTCAATCTCAATTGCTTTTTGATTTAAATGACAATTAGCACAAGCTAATTTTCCATTCGCTGCACGAGGATTTGAATAATTTTGCTGTGCAAAAACTGGATATGCTGATGAATCTGGAATGTAAGATCCAAAAACACTTGCAGTAATCGTCGAAGCAAATAAAAGACTTTTAAAAAACTTGTTAGTTGCCATAATTTAAATACTTGTTAAGTATAAATATTCTGTGTATATGTAAGTTAATTTTTTATTAAAAACAAGATTCCTAATCCAGAAATATATAATAATATTATTGCGAAAGATAATAATAATTGTGTTAATGGATCAGTTGAAGGTGTTAAAATTGCTCCCAAAATGGTTGAAATCAATATGACATATCGCCAAGCACCTAACATTTGTTTCGGGGAGACGATATTTAATAATCCAACTAAAATTTGAATAATAGGAATTTGAAATGCTAATCCTGTACTATAAAATAAAACAAGAATAAATTCAAAATATTGGTCAAATGACCAAAATGGTTCAAGAACTTCTTCACTATAGTTTAAAAAAAAGTTTAATGCGGCTGGGACTAATGTATAATATGAAAAAGCCAAACCTAAACCAAATAAAATTAATGAACTGATTAATAAAGGAAGAATAATTTTTGTCTCTTTTTTTGTTAAACCTGGTAATAAAAATAATATTAATTGACCAATTGCAAATGGGCTTGAAAAAAGTAAGCCAGTATAAAAGGCTATTTTTATTGTTGAAATAAAATATTCTCCCGGTGATAACTGAAAAAATTTCACGTTATTAATTGGAAGTTCTAAAATTTTAACTAGACTTTTTACTTCCACAAATGAAAAACATGTGAATAATAAAATTATTCCAACGATTAAAAAAATACGTTGTCTTAATTCCTCTACATGCTCTGAAAAAGGTAATTCCAGTGTAACAACTGAATTATTTGTAAAATTAAAATTAGAAGTGGTTGGCATATAGAAAGATAAATTTATAATATTTGATAATTTCTATTTTTTATCAATTTTACAAACTATAACTTTAGTTATAATTTGTAAAACATGGGAAGATTATTTACGATAAATAATTCATAGCTTCCAATTTAGCGGTTGCTTTTTTTAATTCAAGAGATGCATCCAATAAACTTTTATCGCTTTCTGCTTCTTCAACAGCAAGTGTTGCTTTTTCTAATTCTTGTGTTGCGTTACTTAACTCGATATCAATAAGTTCTTCAACATCATTTACTAAGACTGTTACACGATTTCGGTCAATTTCTGCTAATCCACCACATAAAATAATAGGTGTCCATTTTTCATCTAACTTGATTCTTAATAAACCTGTATCTAGGGCTGTAATTAATGCTGCATGACCATCTAATACCCCAACTTGACCTGTTAAACCAGGTAACACTACCTCATCTGCTGTTGTAGAACAAATGACTCTATCTGGGGTAAGGACACGAATGTTCATAACCATATGTTTTACTCCTTATTTTAGAGTTTCTGCTTTTTCGATTGCTTCATCAATATTTCCTACAAGGTAGAATGCTTGCTCAGGTAAATCATCTAATTCACCACCTAAAACCATCGTGAAACCTTTGATTGTTTCTTCTAAACTTACATATTTACCTGGCGAACCTGTGAAAATTTCGGCAACAAAAAATGGTTGTGATAAAAATCTTTCAACTTTACGTGCACGTGCCACAGTTAAACGATCTTCTTCTGATAATTCGTCAATTCCTAGAATTGCAATGATATCTTGTAACTCTTTATAACGCTGTAATGTTTCTTTTACTGTTTCAGCAAGTTCATAATGCTTTTCACTTACAATACCTGGTTGTAACATTGTTGACGTAGAATCCAATGGATCTACAGCTGGATAAATACCTTTAGCAGCTAGATTACGAGATAATACAGTTGTTGCATCTAAATGTGCGAAAGTTGTTGCTGGAGCTGGATCCGTTAAATCATCAGCAGGTACATAAACAGCTTGAATAGATGTAATTGAACCTTGTGTTGTTGATGTGATTCGTTCCTGTAAAGCACCCATTTCAGTTGCTAAAGTGGGCTGATAACCTACGGCAGATGGCATACGACCTAATAATGCAGATACTTCAGAACCAGCTTGTGTGAAACGGAAAATGTTATCAATAAATAATAAAACATCTTGTTTATTTACATCACGGAAGTATTCAGCCATTGTTAAAGCAGTTAAACCTACACGCATACGTGCGCCAGGAGGTTCATTCATTTGACCATATACTAGTGCTACTTTTGATTCTGAGAAATTTTTTTCATTAATTACACCAGATTCTTTCATTTCTTCATACAAGTCATTTCCTTCGCGAGTACGTTCACCTACACCACCAAATACTGACACTCCACCGTGTGCTTTAGCAATATTATTAATTAATTCCATAATTAATACTGTTTTTCCTACACCAGCACCACCAAATAAACCAATTTTACCACCACGACGATATGGAGCTAATAAATCAACTACTTTAATACCAGTTTCAAAAATTGATGGCTTAGTTTCTAGTTCTGTAAATGCTGGAGCATCTCGGTGAATTGGTAATACTTCGTCATTTGGAACATCTCCCTGTTCATCAACTGGTTCACCAATTACATTAAAAATACGTCCTAATGTTGCAGTACCAACGGGTACACTAATAGGGGCACCCAAATCAACTACTTCAACTCCACGTTTTAATCCATCAGTAGAACGCATTGAAACAGCTCGAATTTTATTGTCTCCCAATAGTTGTTGAACTTCTACAATTGTTGAAGTTCCATCTTCTAATTCAATTTTAAGTGCATTATAGATAGGTGGTAAAGAGCCACTAGGAAATGCAATATCTAATACAGGACCAATAATTTGAGTAACGAAACCTTTATTTAAATTAGTTTTTACCATTTTGATTTAACATATTAAAATATCTTCGAATAAATATACTTTCAAACTTTTATCTATCTTTTTTAGCGATTTACTAGGTACGAGAATGCTATCTTATTGTACAACAAATTTAAGACAATTCTTGAATGGAATAACATTCGAAAAATCTATATTAAAATGAATTATGAATTATTATCCATAAATCGACCTGTTACTTTTAACCAATTTCGTGCACCTGGGTAATTATCAGGAGCTAATTTTAAAGCTTGAATCCAATATTCTGCAGCTTTATCAAATAATTCTTTTGATAGATCCATATATTCATTATCATCAAATGTTTGTGCTCGTAACGCTTGAGAATGGTAAATTACTGCAATATTATTTAATGCTTGAGGTAGGTTAGAATTTAATGCTAATGCTTGATGATAAAATTCTAATGCTTGTGTATATTTACCTGTATTTCCATATATTAATCCGATATTATAAAGTGTGTAACTACGATCATATGGATCTTCTTCGACTTGTAATGCTTCATAATAATTTCGTAATGCTTCAGCATAACGTCCTCTTCCTTGAGCTGCCATTCCTGCACGATAATAAGAAAAAGCTTGTTTTTCTTGTTTACTAGCTGGTAAGACTTTCAATAGGATATCAGCAATTACTGTAAATGTTTTATCAATAAAATTTCCCATAAAGTAAATTTTTCCTTACAAATTAACCAAAAATTAGGGTAAGTTATTATCTCATAAAATAATAACTCAAAATATTTTAAACCGCATCTGATGCAACAAACGGAAGTAAAGATAATATACGGGCTCGTTTTATTGCTTTTGATAATTTTCGTTGTTGTTGAACAGTAACTCCCGTTGCACGACGTGGAAGTATTTTTCCTTGGTCAGTAACAAATAATGTTAATAAATCAATATCTTTATAATCAATTTTTTGATTTAAACTAATTGGTGAAGCTTTTTGTTTTTGTCTTGCCATAACTTATTTAATTTCTTTATGTATAGTAGGTTTATTACAATTTGAACAATATTTTTTTAATTCTAACCGTTCAGGATTATTTCGACGATTTTTCTGGGTCGAATATCTAGATACACCAGGTGAACGTTTATTTAAATTTGAACGACATTCGCTACATTCTAAGGTAATTAAAATTCGAGTGCCTTTATTTTTTGCCATAGAAATTTGAACTTAATAATTTTAATTATTATATTGCCTAAAAATCTTCATTTTATCAAGGTTTAATAATTTTTCACTTAATAATTCAATATTTCGTGTACAATATATTCGACAATTCCAAATCAGAAATTTTCTTTTAAGTAGTAGATTATTTTAATTTCTAATTTTATAACAAAATTATCAAACATATTGTTTAATGTAATGTATATTTATCTCAATAGTTAAAGCTTTATTTTGTAAACTCTTGGTAGCGTTCGATTGATATTATTTTACAGAATACTTATTTTCTAACTATAAATTTTTTAATAAAAATTTTTTATATTTTTTATTGAAAACTTGATACAATACATATTGTAGTTAATTTTACCATTTTTAATTTTATTGGTATTAAAAAAAAGGAAATCTTATAAATGACACCTTCATTAGCAAATTTTGTATCTAGTTTAGTTGCAGGTCTGTTTGTCGTACTTGTTATCGGAATTGCGTTAGCAATTATTAGTAAAAGTGATAAAGTTACACGAGCATAAAAGTCTATCTAAAAAGTTAGATATCTTTAGTTATAATCTTTTCAGTTAATTGTATCTTGTAATATATTAAAAATAAATAGTTTATGATAAATGTTAGTTTTGGTCCAAATATTTTCTTAGGTATTCTTGTAATTGTTGGCGTTTTAATCTTATACTTTCTCAGAAACGTTAAACCGGAAATTGCACGTGATGAAGATATTTTTTTTTCAACCATGGGCTTCCTCTACAGCTGTATTCTAATGGTTCATGGCTGGAGATTAGATCCAATTTTATTGTTTAGTCAAGTTTTAATTAGTATAACTGTTTTAGTAGCAGGCTGGGAAAATATCCGTTTACGAGGTTTAGTGGCTAATTTAGCAAAATCAAAGAAGAACGATAAAAGAGAAAGTTAACTTTTGACTAAGCTTTCTTAAATCTTGGTTTCAAGTTTGTAAACAATTTTTTTAACTTATGCTTAAAAAGTATTCACAAATCGTTTCGATTTTATTTATCGGTATTTTTGGTTTTTTTGTAACTACTGCATCAGCAATTGATTTAGATGAAGCTACAAGAACTGTTGTTCAAGATGGTGCTGGTAAGACAACTGTTCTAACTCCTGAACAAGTTAAACGTGGTAAACGTTTATTTAATGCAACCTGTGGTGCATGTCATTTAGGAGGAATAACAAAAACAAACCCAAATGTTGGTTTAGATCCTGAAGCTTTAAGTTTAGCAACACCACGTCGTGATAGTATTGATGGATTAGTAGATTTTCTAAAAAATCCAACAACATATGATGGATTAGAATCTATTGCAGAAGTACATCCAAGTATTAAAAGTGCTGATATATATCCAAGAATGCGTTCTGTAACTGATGACGATTTAACAGCAATAGCTGGTCATATATTATTACAACCAAAAATCATTACAGAAAAATGGGGTGGTGGAAAAATTTACTTCTAATTTTCTTAAAAAATTTCAAGAAGGGTAAAACTTTTTGAAATTTTTATATAATTTATATCTTACAGAAACTAGAGGTATATTTAAAATAAAAGTGTGTAGCTCAGTGGATAGAGCATCAGATTCCGATTCTGAAAGTCAAGGGTTCGATTCCCTTCATGCTTAAATCATCTATCTAGTAATTTTTAAGTTTAATTGATATTTGAATATTATTTAGTCAATATTTTAAATTATTTAACCAACTTTTAAGCTTAAATCAATAAACTACTATCCCAAATAATTTTAAATATATCTATGTTACGTTTTGAGCGTTCACCATTTTTTTTATTATAAAGAGAAAAAATATATTAATTAATCTTAATCATATATCTAGAAACAAAAAAGATTGCTAGAATTAGTTTCGTCGCAATAATAGATCTAATCTTAACGATTTGAATACTATGTTTGCTACAATTGGAGTCATTTAAAAATCTGTTAGAAAAAGGAATTATGCATTATTATTGTTGTTTTTCGCTCGATTTAGGTATTAATCAAACGTCTTTGAAAATATATAGATTTCTATTCTTAAATACGGGACTGACGAGACTCGAACTCGCAACTTCCGCCGTGACAGGGCGGTGCTCTAACCAATTGAACTACAATCCCAATAATTGATCTAATATTATAAAAATATTAAGTTAATTCGCTTAAAATGTCAATTTTTTAATTTAATTTAATCTTAATAACAAAGGAGAAACAGGGATTCGAACCCTGGGTACAATGTATTGCACGATAGATTAGCAATCTATTGCTTTCGACCACTCAGCCATTTCTCCTAAATAAATGCTTTATAAGTAGGTGGCTCTGGTGGGATTTGAACCTACGACCTAGGGCTTATGAATCCCCCGCTCTAACCACTGAGCTACAGAGCCTTCTATTAGTTTTGATATAGAAATTGTAACATAATTTTATAAATTTATGTTGTAATTTCCATATTAAAACTTTATATAATAAAATTAATATTCGTAAAATTAAATAACTTTTATAATTATATAATATATAGTTATAGTAACTATATATTATATAATTAGATACTGATGTTATGAATGATTTTTGGAATAATATTTCTCGTTATCCACGATTTTTTATTAGTAGCGTAATTGGGACAGCATTAGTTATCATTACTCCTTTTCGAAATCTATTTAAAATTCCTAAATTACGAATCTTTTTAGTAATCTTAATTTTTGGAATAATCGGAATTTTATTTGCTACGCTTAGAAGTATGACTGGGATATAAAAAATAGAGTATTAATGAATATTTAAATTTTATTGGGCCGAGTTGGATTTGAACCAACGTAGCAATACTGCAGCGGATTTACAATCCGCCTCCTTTAACCACTCGGACACCGACCCTTACATATATAATATCATATTGAGAATTAAATGTCAATATTATAAATGGATATAAATTATGAGTATCGAATAATGTGCGTGTACATTAGACTATTTTTAAAATAGGGTTTATTTTAAACAAAGTTTATAACTTTTATGTTTAACGTATTAATATCATGATTAGATAGTAATTCACAATTATTGTCAAGAAAGTCAAAGGTAAATTAAATTTTGTCTCACAAGAAATTCCACATAAGCTATAATTTCTTTAAAATTTATTTCATTCTCCAATCAATATTTTTTATTCTAAGTAATGCGAAAAAAATATAGTGTGTTAACTTTACTTGATATCTTTTATAAATTTGTTTAGATAATTATTACGTTTAAACCATTTTAAAAAAATTGATTGGTTTGTACTTCTCGAGAATATTATCATTTAATTATTGAAAATATTTTAATTTAAATCTTCTATTTTTTTAGCTTGAATAAAAATGATGCCTAGGATTTTGTCGGTTTTTAAAATATCTTTTAATGTTAAATAAATTGTTTATTTTTACTGTGAAATATATTTCTTTATGTTTAATTCTGTTTAAAATTATTAAGTTGGATTATATTTTTCATTCTCATCGTAATCTTCAAATTTTGTTAGATACTTGTTAAATAAAAGTCGAGTCTCTCCAATTGGACCATTTCTCTGTTTCTCAATTGAAAGGTCTATAATTGTTGAACCTGGAGTTAAATTTTGAACAGGTTTTTGCTTATTTCTATATAACATTAATACAAGATCAGCATCTTGTTCTATAGATCCACTATCTCGTAAATCAGATAACATTGGTTTAGGATCAATTCGACCATCTATAGTTCGACTTAATTGTGATAATGCAATTATTGGAACTGTAAATTCACGAGCAATATTTTTTAATTCACGAGTAATTATAGAAATTTCCTGAGATCGATTTATATTATTTGACGAAGGTTCATGCATTAATTGTAAATAATCAATAATAATTAATCCAATTTGTGGGTAAGTTTTAGAAAAGTTTTTTAATATTCGTCGAACATCTGAAGAACTTAAATGTGGTGTATCGTATAAATGTATAGGAATTTTTCCTAAAATTCGCATAACTACATCAATTTTTTTCCAATCTTCATTATTTAATAAACCAGTTTTAAATTTCATTTGATCTAAACGCGTTTCCATAGAAAGTAATCGATACATCAATTGTTGAGCAGACATTTCTAAACTAAAAAAAATCACAGGTAGGCGAGTTTTTTTTAAAACGTTTAATGCAACATTTAATCCAAAAGCTGTTTTACCAACAGAAGGTCTTCCAGCAATGATAATTAGTTCTGATTTTTGAAATCCATCGGTATAAGAATCAAGACCAATAAATCCTGATGGGGTACCAGATAATTGACCTGGTTGACAGACTTTTTTCCATAAATCATCAATAATTGATCGTAATAACTCAGCACTACTAAAGTCTTTTTCTTTTAATTTAAGATCAACGGTTAATTTTCGTATTTCAGAATCAAGTCCTAGCAATTGTTCATAAATAGGAAAATTCATTATAAATCCATTATCAATGGTTTTTAAACCAATTTTGATTATACAACGACGTACGTATTTCTGTTTGATTAAACGTATGTAATCCATCAAATAAACTAGAGTAGGGATTTCTTTAAGAAGTTCACTAATAACTTGTAAACCTCCTATATCATTAATCAATCCATGACATTGAATGTAATCTGATGTTGTTAAAAAATCAATCGAAAGATCTTGATGATACATGTTAATAAATGTTTTGTATAAACGTTGATGGTTTTTAAAATAAAATGCATCGATTGGTAAATGTTCCATAATAATTTCAAGAGTTTGAAAAGATGTATCACAATTAATTAATATACAAGTTAATAAAGTTTTTTCTAGTGCAAAACTATGAGGAAGTTGAGCTGTTAGATTTAAGATATTTTCATTCTCATCATAAATAAAAAGCGGTTGTTTTTCATTTTTTAATTTTTCTTTCGTTATTATTTTTAAAGAATCAAAATTATTTTTCTGAGTAGTGAAGTTTTGGTTTTCCATAGTAATTTTTTATATATTGTAATTTTTATTGTTAATAAAAATCTTGCAATTTTTTACAATTATTTTTATGATAATGTTAGATGTGCGTCCTTAGTTCAGTTGGTAGAACGCTAGTTTCCAAAATTAGATGCCGAGGGTTCAAGTCCTTCAGGACGCGTTTCTCTTTTAAAAAAGAGGTTTTAATTCAAAAATTAATACTGTTAAATAGAATTTTTAAAATTAAAAGATTTTATCCATTTGAGATTATAGTAACTATACTGCAGTCTTGCAGTTTTAACAAATTATAATCCAAAATTTTAGAAGATCTTTTTCAGATTATATTATTAAACTATTATGGCTAAAAAAATTACTGCATTAATTAAACTTGCATTACCAGCCGGAAAAGCAACACCAGCTCCTCCCGTTGGACCTGCATTAGGTCAACATGGTGTAAATATTGCAGCATTTTGTAAAGATTATAATGCTAAAACAAACGATAAAGCAGGTTTAATTATTCCAGTTGAAATTTCGGTTTATGAAGATAGAAGCTATACATTTATCTTAAAAACACCTCCTGCATCTGTTTTATTAGTTAATGCAGCAAAAATTAAAAAAGGTTCTGCTAAACCAAATTTAATGAATGTTGGATCAATTACAAAATTGCAATTAGAAGAAATTGCCAATATAAAACTACCCGATTTAAATACTACTAAACTCGATAGTGCAATGAGAATTGTTGAAGGAACTGCCCGTAATATGGGGATTTCCATTGTAGATTAAATTAAACTTAGATAAATTTTTAGTGGAGAAAGTTATGCAAAAATTATCGCGGCGTCACAAAGAAAATGTTGAAAAAACTAAAAATAAAATTTATGCTGATCTAAACGAGGCAGTTCAAATTTTAAAAGAAACAGCGACAGCTAAATTTGTAGAAAGTGTAGAATTACATGCAAATTTAAATATTGATCCAAAATATGCGGATCAACAATTACGGACAACAGTGACATTACCTCATGGTATTGGAAAACAAATTAAAATAGCTGTTTTAACGAATGATGAAAATTATGATGAAGCGACAAAAGCTGGAGCTGATATTGTTGGAAATGATGAATTGATTGAAAATATTACTAAAGGAAATATTGATTTCGATCTACTAATTGCAACTCCTAATATGATGCCAAAACTAGCTAAACTTGGACGTGTACTTGGTCCTAAAGGGCTAATGCCTTCACCAAAATCTGGAACGGTAAGTAGTACTTTAACTGCAACTTTAACAGATTTTAAAAAAGGTAAATTTGAGTATAAAGCCGATAAAACAGGAATTGTTCATGTAACAATTGGAAAAACTAATTTCACTGAAAATCAATTAGTTGAAAACTTACAGTCTTTCTATGATTCGATTGAAAAAAATCGTCCTTCCGGTGTTAAAGGTCAATATTTTAAAAGCTTATCTATTTGTTGCACAATGGGTCCATCTATAAAACTAGATTCAAATAGTTTTGTATAAATGTTTTCAAATTATATTAACTTAAAAACTTTAATATACAATATATTTAAAAATTATTATGTCAGATAAAATTAATCAAATTGTTGAAGACTTAAAAACTTTAACTCTATTAGAAGCATCAGAATTAGTATCACAAATTGAGGAAACATTCGGCGTAGATGCATCTGCAGCTGCAGGTGGAAACATGACTATGGCTGCCAATGCACCAGCTGAAGAAGTAGAAGAAAAAACTGAATTTGATTTAATGTTAGATGAAGTTCCAGCCGATAAGAAAATTGCTATTTTAAAAGTAGTTCGTTCTCTTACAGGTCTTGGCTTAAAAGAAGCTAAAGGATTAGTAGAATCAGCACCGAAATTAGTTCAAGAAGGTATGGCAAAAGATATGGCTGAAGATGCACAAAAGAAAATTGAGGCTGCAGGTGGTAAAGCATCTTTGAAATAATTTTAATAAATTAATTATTAAACTTATCCAAATATACTAAGTTGTTGTATTTTATATTGATGGATTAAACTCACTTAAAATTTGTGAAATCAATTTTAGCTTAGTGTTTTTGTTAATTTGAAATTGATACTAATTTCAAATTAACCTAAGTCTTATAAAAAAATTATAAGACTTTTTTCTAGATTTAACTCAGAGGCAAAAATGTCAATAATTTAAATATTTAATTTAACTTATTGACATTTTATTAACTTTTTTATATAATAAACTTGTATGAAGTTAAAGTATATTAATGATAAATGGGTGATTAACTCAGCGGTAGAGTGTCTGCCTTACAAGCAGAAGGTCACAGGTTCAAATCCTGTATTACCCATATAAACTAAATTAAGGGCTTATCGTCTAACGGATTAGGACAGAAAACTTCTAATTTTCCAATGTAGGTTCGATTCCTACTGGGCCTAATTAAATATTTATAAAAGGTTAATTTATAATCAAACTAGAATACTGATAAATTATTTAATATTGACAAATTATTAATAATCAAATAAAATAACAATTAGTGAAGCTGGTGTAGCTCAATGGTAGAGCAACGGTTTTGTAAACCGTAGGTTGAGGGTTCAAATCCCCCCACTAGCTTTTTTACAGTCAATTAACTTGGTATTATTTTTGCTGCCCATAGAAAATCTATATTAAATCATTTGTAAGTATGAATTCTAATTTTAATGCTTTTAGATTCAACTGTTGAATAAAACAAAGATTAAATACGATAGTAAAGATAATGACTATTACCACATCTCTTCATAGAGAATGATCTATATATTTGGTAAATTTATTTTAACTTTTAGTTTCTCAAGTTGAGTTATTCTTAACTAATAAGAATAAGATATATTACAACAAAAAAATAAGGGAAAAATTATTTAGTTGTTAAAATATTATTGAAAATAAGACCCTAGTTAAAATATTAATAATTGTTTATCTACTTATAAAAGAATTATAACTATTCTAGTTATTAGAAACGCTAAATTAAAACTAAAAAAATAATATTCTATACTATTTTTTTAGTGAAGTAAATATAAGAAATATTTGTTACATATTATCATTTATATAATAATGATTGAAAATTTAAGAACAATGACCTAACATTTTGTTTACCTTATGATTTCAATAAATTTTATTAATTGATACATACTAATCTGCTGAAAAGCATAAATTGGAATTTTTTTCTCTTTAGCAAATTGATTCAATTCTAAATTTTGTTGTAAATGTTTCGTTAATCCAATTATTAGACTTGCTTTCCGAAAATCATTCGTTAAAATAAATTTTGTATTAACTTTTGAAAATATTTCTTTGAGAAAATTATTTGATATTGAATACGAATAGATAACTAAATTTTTTTTGAACTCATTCAATAATTTATTTTTAGTTTTTACAGCATTAGCATGGACCCAATATTTAGTAGAATTCGATAGAACTTCTTCTGTTAAACCAATGTTTTTTACTAATAAGCTTTGGGAAGGTAAAAACTGCTCACATTGTATTTGCATTTTTTCATTTAATCTAAATTGTCGTATTTGATAAATTAACGAATTCCGTCGTAGAAACAAATCTGCAGATACTGCAACATCTTCATGAATAGTCCAAATGTGAGGATGATTAATTTCGATTATAATTTCAAATGTTGGGTAAGATTTTCGTTCTAATACACTTTTTTGTGTACCACGTCGCTTAGCCTCTTCATCACTTAATGTAACGTACTGAATTCCACCAATTAAATCTGATAATGGAGGATTCTTAATTAAATTTTCTAAACAATTACCATGAGTTGTTCCTATTAATTGAACACCTTTTTCTGCAATTGTTCGCGCAGCTAAAACTTCTAATTCTGTTCCAATTTCATCAATAATGATTACTTGAGGCATATGATTTTCAACAGCTTCAATCATTACTTGATGTTGTAACTCAGTTTTTAAAACTTGCATACGTCGTGCACGTCCAATACCGGAATGTGGAATATCACTATCACCAGCAATTTCATTAGATGTATCAATGATAATAACTCTTTTTTCCATTTCATTAGCTAAAACTCGCGCTATTTCTCTAATAATTGTTGTTTTTCCTACACCAGGTTTTCCTAAAATTAATATAGATTTTTCCGATTCTAATAAATCACGAATAACTGAAACGGTTCCAAATATTGAACGTCCAATTCGACAAGTTAAACCATTTATTAAAAATTGTCGGTTTCTAATACAACTTATTCGATGAAGTGTTCGTTCAATACCAGCTCGGTTTTCATTACTGAATTTACTAAGATGTTTTGTGACATAATCAATATCTTGCCATGATATTATTTTTTGCGATAAATATTCAGGACCATATGTAAACCGAGCTTCAGGACGTCTTCCTAAGTCAAGGATAATTTCAATCATTTGGTCATGATAACGGTGCTTTCTTAAACTTTGTTGAAGAAAGAAAGGTAAATTTTCAATTAATTTTTCGAAATCATTATTTAAATTCATAAACAAAATAATATTAATAAATTTGTAATTTAAATTTCTCTTAAAAATGAAAGAGTAATTTAAATTAATTTGTTTTAATCAGTACTCGTTAATAGAGATTTAAATGTTGTTGTATCTAAAATCGCAATCTGCGATAACATTTTACGGTTTAAATCAATATTAGATTTTTTAAATTTGTTAATTACTTGACTGTACGAAATTCCATTTACTCTTGACGCTGCATTAATTCTTTTAATCCAGATTTTTCGGAAAATTCTTTTTTTCTGCTTACGCCCAACATACGAGTATCGTAAAGCTTTCATAACTTGTTGATTTGCAACTCGGAATAAAACAGAGTGTGCACCTCTATAACCACTTGCAAGTGCTAGAATTTTTTTTCGACGTTTACGAGCTACATTTCCACGTTTGACTCTTACCATTTGTATTTTATTATTAGTAATTTAATAAGGTAACATTAATTTAATAGGTGCTTTATTACTTTTATGGACACATAAAACTTGTGATAACTTTCGTTTTTGTTTATTAGACTTTTTCATTAATAAATGACCTTTGTAAGCATGACGGCGTAAAAAATTGTTTGTCCCAGTAATTTTATATCGTTTTGCTGCAGCTTTTCGGGTTTTTAATTTTGGCATAAAATTTTATTTATATTTATTAGAATACAATTTTTTAAAATAGATTCTTGATTTTAAAGGATGAGAATATAAAATTTGATCACCATTTTTCCAATCAACAGGACATGCTTGACCAGGATTTTCTTTTATATATTGAATTGACTTTAAAACTCTTAGCAATTCATCTATATTTCTTCCACATAATAAATTATTAACCATATAATATTGAATAATTCCTTCTTTGTCAATAAGATACACCCCTGGGAATGAAAGTCCATCATTTGTTAGTAAATGATATTCTTTTGTTATTGTTTGATTTAAATCCGAAACTAAGGGATAATTTAATCTACCTACTCCACCTTGACTTCGACTTGATAATGAATAACGTAAATGTGAGAATGGACTATCCACTGAAATTGCTAAAATTTGTGTAGATAATTGTCGAAAATCATTGATTCGATCACTTAACTGAATTAATTCAGTTGGCGAAACTGAAGTAAAATTTGCTGGGTAGAACACTAAAAGGACATATTTTTTTCCCTGGTAATCAGATAATCGAATTTTTCCTAATCTATTCTTATAAATTCCAACAGTTGAAAAATTAGGCGCTACTTTTCCGATCTGTAATAAATTATTCATAAACAAAAATTTTTAATACAAAAATATAAACTAAAAAATAATAATGAAATAAACGAAGTATAGCAATTTTTATACTTTGTTTATTTTTAAACTTCGACTGAAATACTATTTTTAAAAAAAAACAAAGATTATGTATGTTACTTTAATAAGTGTACACTATTTATATTCATAAAAATTAAATTTACAAATCAAACTATAACACAATATAAACTATTTATTGATAAGTTATTCATAATAAAATAAGAATTAGTATAGCTCAATGGTAGAATTACGGTTATATAAACCGCAGATTAACTGGTTCGAATCCACCCTTATTTATGAAAAATATTTATTATGATATACGCTTATTATTTTTTACTTATATATATTAAAATAAAATTAGAGTTAACTCTAATTCTATCTGAAATTTAAAAATATAGGCCTAGCATATCTGGGAAAAAACGATTAATTTCAATTATAAAACCTGCTGTAAATGTCATCCAAATTGTTAGAAGAACAGGCGCTGTTGATAAATATTTTTGAAAGTCTTCCATAAAAAATTTAGTATTATTAAAATAATATTGAGAATACTGGTTATTAAAAAATTAACGAGGTGAAACTGTCACTTCATTATCAGATGCTACTAGATCACCACTAATTAACTCTTGCCATGCAGAAATTGGCCAAATATAGCCTGTAGTCATAATTTTTAAAGCTAACGGAACATTTACGATAATTTCGTTTTCTGCTGGATTCTTAGTTGTACTTACTGCACGTACATATTTACGACCAACCCAACCAATCCATCCTGAAATATAGATAAACCCAAAACCTGGCAAAATAAATTCGGCAGCATGTTCCCATCTTCCATCAGCAATTAAATGTGGTAAACCGTCTGTCCCACATAATAAATCTGATCTACTGTACTTATCAAAACGAGCTTTAGTTCGTTCAATCTGTTGTTGTAATGCTAATGCTGGAGGTGAATTTGTTTCATACTGTTTCATTCTTGCTTCTAACTTTTTAACACTACCATTTAATCTTTTCGTAAAGGCTGGTGAATCAGCACATTTTTTTAATCCTCCAATATCTGCAAAAGCTTGATTTGGTATAAAGATTAATAATAAAGCAAAACAGAAAGCAATTATATTAAAACGTTTCATAATTAGTAACTAAACTAAAAGTTTAAGTTGATTTTTTGGTAAAAGATTTTAAACAAAAGAACTAAAACTATTAACATATGTATACATGTTAATGTAGTTTAAAAAAAAAAAATTGTTTAATCTATAAGTTAATTTGGAATAAATAGAATTTAGTGCTCGAACCATTTTTATATTAAAAAAGGTTCGAACATCTATAGAGACTCTAAAATTATTCGAAATCTTTACGATTTGGATTTCTTGATGGATCACCAGAAAGAAGTCCAAAAATAAATAAAGAAACGAAGAAGATAACCGTTGTATAAACCAAAATTTTTAAAGTTAGCATTTAATTTTTCTTAAAAGTTATTTTTAATAGTATTTATTATACTAAAATAAAATGATTCTGAATTATTTTTAGTTTTTCTTAAACAATGCTAAAACTTATAACCTTTATCAAATATTAGTAGAATTATTAATAGTTTATGGTCTACAAATTAAAGACATTTTGAAAACATTTAAATGATACTCTCTCGTTGACAAAAATGATGTTTTTGCACTATCTGGTTTTAATTGTTGTTTTTTAGAAATTTTCAAACGTCCTTGAACAAGAACATAGTCACCTTTTTGATAATAAGTTTGAGCTTGAGTCCCCACTTTACCAAAAAAATATATTATAACTCTAGTCAACGGTTTTTGTTTTTGACTTTTTGGTTGAGCTGGTGCTAATCGTGTCTCACAAAAAATGACATTAGTTTTTTTAGTTTGTACATAATATGTTTTAAAGTCTCCAGTTAATTTTACTAACCCTAGAAAATAACTTGTAGTACCAAATCTCATTTTTTAATTTAGATTATTAAATTTCTTTGTTTTTGAACATCTTCAAAATTAATATCACGTAAACGTTTTAGTAACCGAATAAAATATTCTAAAAAGTAATCGTCCAATTGAATAATTTCTTCTGAATCAACTTTAAACATTTTATATAAATCAAAGGTTGATTTTGAAAAGTTATTTTCGGTGTTTAAGATTTCAACAAATGCTAACCGATCACTAATATTTTGACCCCATTCAAAAAAGCCAAAAAAATTACTGATTAATTTTAGAACAATCAATGGAACACTTTTAACACGTGCTGTTTGACCGGCTAATTGTTCACATAACGCAATAATTTCGGATGAAACCCATCCTTTCAATCCACTTAAGAAAAACGTTTGGTTAATTGTTTGTGGAATTTGCAAAGCTCTTATACTAAATTTTGCAATATCTTGCGTGTCCATGTAGGCGATATAAGTATTTTCATTTGTCACCCATATTGGTAAATTTTCCAAAATTGGTATTGCATATTGTTCAATTAATCCTTGATAGAATCCTGTTAATCGAAAAATTGTATATGAAATTTGTGACTCTTTCAATTTTTTTTCAATTCCATATTTTAATTTCATTAAAGGAATGTTTTCAAATTGCTCTACATTTTGAGCTGAGAAAAAAATAAATCGCTGAATATTTGCGGCTTGCGCAGCTTCAATCAAGGATATTTTTCCATCCCAATCAACCTGTTTTAAAGACTCTAATTCGTTAGGTCGACTTGTTGAGGCATCAATAACAGCAGTAATTCCTTTGAAACAAGGGGGTAATGTTTCAGGGCGTGTTAAATCTCCATATACTAATTCAACTCCCCATTCTTTTAAAAAACTTGCTTTTCGAAAATTACGAACCATACAACGGACTTGATAGCCTTTCATTAACGCTTGCAACACCATCTGACGACCTAGTGTTCCTGTTCCTCCAATAATCAATAAACTCATATATTTAAAACTTTCTAATCATTAAAAACTGTACTTTGTAAAATATCTTCCGCTTCAAGATTAACTAACTCTTTTTTTGTCAACACTTGACCTCGACTATCAAAAATTCGATTTGCTTGACGCATACGAGCTCGATCTAAAGCATTTTTCATGCTTCTTGCGTTTGCAAATAATGGTTGTTCTTTTCTTTTTTTAATATATTCAGATAAAGCCAATTCCGCTTGTGGTGTTAATTTGTACTGTTGATCATCTAACATAATTTTTGCAATTTGTAGTAATTCATCAACACTATAATCAGGGAAATCAATATGATTGGCAATACGTGATGATAAACCGGGGTTCGATTCATAAAATTTATCCATTGGTTCTTTATAACCAGCTAGAATAACAACTAATTCATCACGTTGATTTTCCATAACTTGTAATAAAATCTCAATAGCTTCTGCTCCATAATCTCTCTCATTATCAGGCTTATATAAATAATAAGCTTCATCAATAAATAAAACTCCACCCATTGCCTTTTTAAGAACTTCTTTTGTTTTTGGAGCTGTGTGACCGATATACTGACCCACCAAATCATCACGTGTTACTGTTAAAAGATGACCTTTCGCAATATAACCCAATTGGTATAAAATATCTGCCATTTTTAATCCAACAGTAGTCTTACCTGTTCCTGGACTACCAGTAAACGACATATGTAATCCTGGATTAGCTGATGTAATACCCAGATTTCGTCGTAATTTATCAATTAATAATAATGCTGCAATTTCTCGGATCCGTGATTTTACTGGTGCTAAGCCGACTAATTCTTCATCCAACAAATTTAAAATTTTTGCAATTTCAGTTTTAGCATACTCTTCTTGTAAATTAATAGGTGATGTATTCATAAATGCAAATAATAAAATTGAGTAAATAATCGTTTATATGTAAAACTAGATAGTAATAACTAGTTTTACAAATTTATAATACTATAGGAATTAATTAAATGTAAAAGTTGGGATACTGGATAAACAAATGAATGCAAAGCCTGCACTTCCACATGCTCCAACAAAAAACCCGCCCTTAAATTGGTTCCACGCTTTTTTAGTCTGAAGTTCGTTTTCCGATATTTTCGATTTTTCTTGACTAAAAGTTGCTATACCATAAATAGTTAAGCCTAAAGTTAAAATAATAATTAGACCAATTGTTGATAGGAAACCTGCAAATAGTGCAATGTCAGAATTACGTAATGGACCTAATTTAGAAAATGGACCAATTAAAAAATATCCATGTGCTAAACCAATTTCCAGACCACGTAATAAAGGTGTTAAACCAACTCGATATGCTGGTAAATTCTGTAATATTGCACGTGTGACAGCAGATGATGTTATTGGTGTTGCTAAATGACCTACAAACGGGTCATCATTATAAGGTTTAATAAAATTAGCCATAAAGTTAATTCAAAGATTAGTTAAATTAATAAGAAAATTGTTTAATTAAATTAAATATAAGATTAGTTAAAATTCTGCAAAAAATTTTACTAACCAAAAATTTTATATAGATTACTATATAATATATATTAATATACAGAAAAATTTTTATAAATTTCATTTAAATAAAATAAGAAAAGGTTTTATGACAGTTGCTATAGATTATTTTTTACTAATAGGATTTTGTTTTGCTCTTTCGTCAGGCTTGTTTTTAGGATTAAAATCCATCAAATTAATTTAATTAAAAAATAAGATCGAATGCAAAAAGAAATTCGTCGAGATGCAATTATTGGGTCACAACGGTTTAGTAATTATTTTTGGTCGTTTGTTTTATTTTTAGGAGGAGTAGGGTTTTTGCTAGCAGGCATTTCTAGCTATTTAAAAATTAATTTATTACCTTTTACAAATTCGACAGAATTAGTTTTTATACCTCAAGGCTTAGTAATGATGTTTTATGGTACATTAAGTTTTGGAATAAGTCTTTATATTGTTACCACTGTACTCTTAGATATAGGAAGTGGTTATAATGAATACAATCGTATTGAAAATTTAGTGAAAATTGTCCGAAAAGGATTTCCTGGTAAAAATCGTGAAATTCTTTTAACTTATCCTTTATCCAATGTCAAATCTATTGGCATTAAGATTACAGAAGGACTAAATCCAACACGAAGTATTTATTTGTGTTTAAAAGATGATCGTAAAATACCGTTAACACCAGTTCAAGAACCAACTTCGATCTCAAATTTAGAAGAAGAAGCAGCTAGCTTAGCAAAATTTCTTAATTTGAAATTAGAAAATCTCTAAGATTTTATTGCTTTTATGTCTGCATAATTGTATAATATGATTATGCGGGCATAGTTTAGTGGTAAAATATTAGTTTTCCAAACTAATGATGGGGGTTCGATTCCCCCTGCCCGCTTTAGTTTAAGAATTCGAATGAGCAACAATTTTTTTATAGAGGAATATATTATGTCTGGTGGATCTACAGGTGAACGTCCGTTCTCAGATATTATTACTAGTGTACGTTACTGGATTATACATAGTATTACAATCCCATCACTTTTTGTTTCTGGATGGTTGTTTGTTAGTACAGGGTTAGCATATGATGTATTTGGAACCCCACGTCCGAATGAATACTTTACACAAGATCGTCAACAAATTCCACTTGTAAATGACCGTTTTAGTGCAAAACAAGAATTAGAAGATTTAACTAAAGGTTTATAATTTTTAAAGGAAAAAATCATGGCAAAAAATTTTCGTCAACCTGTAGCTTATCCAATTTTTACTTTCCGTTGGTTAGCAGTACATGGCTTAGCAGTACCAACAGTATTCTTTTTAGGTGGAATTACAGCAATGCAATTCATTCAACGATAAATTAATATAGACATATAGTATAAATACGAGGTAATTTTTTATGACAGGTCCAAATCCAAATAAACAAGCAGTTGAGTTAAACCGAACGTCTCTTTTTTGGGGACTTTTATTAATTTTTGTTTTAGCAGTACTGTTCTCAAGTTATTTCTTCAATTAATCTTTATATACTAGGAACTTTTTTTTATGGCAAATACAGGTAGAATTCCGTTATGGCTCGTAGGTTTAGTAGGTGGATTAGCAGTAATTACAATGCTTTCTTTATTCATTTATGGCGCGTATTCAGGTTTAGGCTCATCATTATAATCCTAATGAAACTTTAGTATCTTTATATTGGATTAAGCTAGTAATAGCAACTTTCTCTAAAATTAAAATAATACATTAATATAACTTTCATGTTAATGTATTATTTTAATTAGAAAAATATGTGATGACATAAAAAATATAAATAAATTTAATAGCTTTTTTGAAAAATAGAAAATAATATAGAATAATAGTATTTAAAAAATAAAAAGGCAATAAAATTAATACCAAAACAGATAGTAATGTGATGTAAATCTTTAAATTGTTATGGAAATAGCATAAAACTTGGTAAAGTTTGGTATATTGAATTATTAAAAAAAGAAAAAATTTTAAACAATAGAGAGATATTTTTATCTAACGAAAATCTCGAAAAGAACCCCGAATTTTTATCGTTTTTGGTCATTTTGGAAGACCAGATTTGTTACAACCGAAAAATCGAATACATTTTTTTTTATTTTTAAAAATCTTTTTGACCAACGGAATATTGTTGGTCATAGCGTTTAGATCGACTATATTTTAGAATTATATGAAAACTTCAGATATATTAAATTTGTGAAATAATTCATTAAATATCAAAAGAATTATTAATATTTTTGTCTATATTAAAAAGTCATTTGATTAAAAAAGGTAAAGGCGTATTCTTCAATCAAAATAGAAAATAGATAAAGCGTTCTAAAGAACTTTTTCAGAGTCTCTTAAGAAAAAAGGTACTAAAAGGTTGAAAACAAAGCAAATAAGATGTTTTAGATAGTATCTAAGAGCTTTGGTAAAATATATATCATTTACACTGAGTTTGTGGGATATTTCATAATTTGTTAAATTTGTAAAGAAATGTTAAATCTGATAAAAAAGATTGGTTCATAATTATAGAAAGTGTTATTTAATTTAGTCATAATTTACTATATAAAAATAATTATTAGTGATTTATTTGTAAAAATAACAATCAAAATAAATATACCTTCTTTTGTCTAGATTTATACCATTAATAAAGCTATTAAATTAATAATATTATTATATAAAAGTTATTATTACAAGATACGAAAATAAACTATAAGAAATTGTGACTAAATTTAGGTATATTAAATATAATAGAAAAATTATTGGATAAAAAACTTAGAAAATAAAAAACTATAAATTTTCGAAATTAAAATTAGTTAAATGTTTAAAAAATAATTATTTACTCTTATCTAAATTATATTTATATTATTGACACTATTATTTTTGTAAAGTAAGTATTGTAGTAAGGATTATTTAATAATTAATTACTAGAAAATAATTAATCATTAAAAGAAAAGTCACTTATCTATATGAATAGTCAATCATAAAAGAATAATATAATTAAATTAAAAGCATATTAATTTTTTCACTCTATTGACTATCAAATATAAAATTAAATTACTTTTTGAAGAAACTTAGGAATTTTCTCATGTTGGTTGTTACAAATTGTTTTAATGGACCAGTAATCCAATTCTCACCTGTTCCATTTCCAAACCAACCATACCATATTTTAGTAAAAGTAAATTTCTTGTTAGGATTAGCTTGCTTTTCATCTTGCCAAGCTGTTTTACCACCACTATAAACACTATTTTTTGGTCGAGGACCTATGTGTAACTCTGTGTTTTCGACCAAGAATGGAAAGTAAAAATACTGACCCCAAATGGCATGTAATAAACCAAAAAGTATTGAACTTAAATGTAAGACAATAAGGAATGTTAATAATATATTTAAAAAATTAAATTGTAATAACAAACTTGAGTCAGTACTACTAAGACTAACTGTACGACGTCCGGCCGCTTGAGTCACAGCAGTGTATACAAGATTTGGTTCTATTATAGCTTGTTGAAAATACATAACTCTGAATAAGAAATAAATTAATATTTGTTCTAAGAATCCAATTATTAATAAAAAAGTCCAATGCCAACGAATTAAATAAGGGCAAAAGCGTTTTCCAATTCGAGTAATTATAGCATAAGCTGCAATTCCAGATAATTGTGCCCAAAACTCACTTACTGTTTCAAAAAATCGGGGACTAATAATATTATAAGTCGTATAATAGTAAGGTAATATTCGAGCCTTAGTATCTTCATCCATATTTGAAATCACCATTGAGAGTGGGTCGATATAATATTGGAGTCCAGTATCTGAATCAGTTCGAATTATTCCTTTTGTGATTGCGTAATATATTAATTTACCGGGATTAGACCACTGAACATCGGATGATCCAAGTCTTACATCACTATTCAAAAGTGATTCACTACTAGTATCTAATTCAATTGCATTGACTCCCAATTTTTGTAAATATGGTATTTTAATTAACATTTGGCTGTACATCGTAATAATATCAATTAAATGTCGATACCATAAATAGCCTGCAAAAATTCCGATACATGTAATGTACGTTGAAGTTTTTAAATTATAACGAAAAATTAAAATGATAAATCTGACAAATATAAGAAAGAAAACAATGTTTTCTATATCAGTTAGCTTTAAGCCATCCTGGATTCCTTGCCAGAAACTATTTATAGTTAATTCAATTGAGTTATAAATTGAATCTTCTGCGTTAACGTTTTGCTGTGTGTTAAGTATCGTCTCAAGATCAATATCAGCCCAATTTAAAATCGTCGTCTGATCAATATTAATTAAAAATAGCAAGAATCTAAACGAATATAACATATATTTTATTTTATTAAAAATTTTTAGTTCCAAAGTATAAATTTCTGATAACTGAATACAATTCAATTATTTTATTAAAAATATAAACTTTCTCAAACCACATCTATATTCATATCTAAAGAAAAATTTGTCAAGGATTAGATGAAAATAAAAGGATTTAAGATACCCCCAAGGGAATTCGAATCCCTGTCTGCTCCGTGAAAGGGAGCTGTCCTAGGCCTCTAGACGATGGGGGCAGTATTTTCATCAATATGATAGATGAAAATATTAAGCGGGCAACGCGATTCGAACGCGCGACATCAACCTTGGCAAGGTTACGCTCTACCACTGAGCTATGCCCGCTTTTATATAACTTATTAAAAACAAGCTAGTTTACTTCTAATTAATCATACTATATAAAAGTTATTTGATTTTGTCAAGAGTCACAATAGCTCGAAATTATAGTCTATACTATAATTCCGAATTATTTAATTAGAAAATGAAGAAGTGATACCATCGATTAATGCAATTACAAATATTAAACCAGTCCAGACTTTAAAAATTAGCGTGAAATTCTCTTTTGAACTTTCCCATTCACCGGGTGTTGCTAAAGCTACTGGGACTGTTACTACTAATCCTAATGAGACTAAAACGAATAGAGATGTTAATACAGTTATCATAAATATTTTTTAAGTTTTTTTATAGATGATGGAAATGAGAAAAATATTAAATTACAAGTTACCTTTTTTCAATGCTAATAAAACAATTATTGCGGGACCAGATAACATAATAGTACCTGTTGCTAATAGTTGTCCTATAATTTGCCAATTAATCATTTTTTAAACCCTTATTATTAATTTTTTAATAAAATTTTAAGTAATATAATAATCACTAATATTAGTTATAATTCTACTTAAAAATTAATAAAGTAAAAATATTCTTTTACTTTTGTTTTAAAAATTTAAATACTCTATAAAAAATTAAAAACAAAAACTTTACTAATTTAAGATTTTTATGTTACTATATAAGTAGGGTTGCTAACTCAATTGGTAGAGTACTCGGCTTTTAACTGAATAGTTCTGGGTTCGAGTCCCAGGCAGCCCACATCCATACTCAAGATGTATTAAATTATTTAAAATGATTTAATACATCTTTTATTAAAATGTCATGAAAAAGTAAAATTATTCTTTAAATCAGTACTATTTTAGCCACGTGGTAGTTGTAAAACTAAAACATATTATTCTTACTTTATTCAAATTAAAATTTAACAGAAAGAACTTCAAATATTCTCCAAACTAATTAATGACATATTTATTTAACTAGTTATAAGATTACAAACATGATAATGTGCCCAGAACCAGACTCGAACTGGTGACACGAGGATCTTCAATCCACTGCTCTACCAACTGAGCTATCCGGGCATATATTTAGAATAATTAAACTATACAAAAAATATTCAATAATAACAAGGTTGAATATTTAATAAGATTGAAAAGTTAAATGATTTATTTTATAAAAGATATTTTAAATAAAAGTTAAAACTTCTTAATTTTATTAATATATTAAATTTCTACACTCTACGTTTAAATTTGAATAAATTGTTTGTTCTATTTACTACTAAAACTATTTAAAATTCAGTAAAAGTTTACAATCAAGTTAATTTATTTACAAAATCATCTACATTTTCATTAAAGACATATTATTTGTAGCTGATGCATGAAGATATATATTTACCAAATATTATATAATCAAAAAAATCGGTTACATCCTAGTACTGTTACAAATTACGCAATATGCTACTAATAATAATAATAATAATAATAATAATAATAATAAATACGATTT
>Ga0308017_1000104_pt1 | contig 27045 bp, 25 predicted proteins | sample Neamet280_FD_203145 | JGI IMG/M metagenome (GOLD analysis project Ga0308017, IMG submission 203145) | Marine microbial communities from water near the shore, Antarctic Ocean - #280 | ecosystem: Environmental > Aquatic > Marine > Unclassified | place: Southern Ocean | collected 2014-10-01
TCGCCTCAGCAACCGCCTGGCTGTTCATCGCATCAATCCAGCTCTTCACACGCCGTATCGCAAGAGCATGAAATTACACGAGATAGTTTTGAATCAGACTCTGAGAGGCCAAAGCTCGCCAACCCCCTGTCGCCGTGGTTCAGCCGTCTTAATCCCCGTCTTTCTAAGACGGTGGCCCTTGCGGGGAGGCGCTAAGTGTTTGGAAAGTTTGGTGGACGCACTAGGGCTCGAACCTAGGACCCGCTGATTAAGAGTCAGCTGCTCTACCAACTGAGCTATGCGTCCATACCGAGAGTGTCGGCATCGCGGATCGGGCTGCCAGCGGCGCGCCTTGATTCGCGTGAGGCGCTGCTATTAGCTGCGTCAGCGGGATTGGCAAGCGCTTTTCGCGGCCTGTCTCAGACTGAAAGTCCTGATTTGGGCGCTTCGCGATTCCAGCGGTTCACCATCATCAACAAGCCGATGCAGATCATGTTGGTCATCATGGATGATCCGCCATGGCTCATCCAGGGCAGCGGGATCCCTTTGGCCGGGGCCATGCCCATCACCATTAGCAGATTGATCGCGATGTAGAAGAAAATCGTCGCGGTGGCGCCCGCGGCAAGCAGGGCGCAGAAGCGGTCTTGCGATTCGCGGGAGACTTTCATCCCCCAGCGCAGGATCAGCGCATACATCACCAGCACGAACACCCCGCCCATCAGGCCCCATTCCTCGGCCATGGTCGCGAACACGAAATCCGTGTGCGGTTCGGGCAGGTATTCAAGATGGCTCTGCGTGCCGTTGTTGAAGCCCTTGCCGAACAAGCCGCCCGATCCGATCGCGATCTTCGATTGGGCAATGTGATAGCCTGCCCCGAGCGGATCATTTTCGGGATCGAGAAAAGTCGTCACCCGCGCGCGCTGGTAATCGCGCAGCGCGAAGAAATAGATCAGCGGGGCCGCCGCGACCGCGCCGCCGCCGGCGAGCAGGAACCACCACAACGGGAGCCCGGCCAGAAACATCACCACCACGCCGCCAAAGGCAATCGCCACCGAGGTGCCGAGATCGGGCTGCATCAGCACCAGACTGATCGGGAGAACGATCAGCATTCCCGAGGGGACGAGCGAGCGCCAGGTGCCGATCATCCCGTTCGGCAAGGTCGCGTAGAAGCGCGCCATCGCCAGCACCACCGCAGGTTTCATGATCTCCGAAGGCTGGATGCGGATCGGGCCGAATTCGAGCCAGCGCTGGCTGCCGCCACCGACCGCGCCGACAATCTCAACCCCCATCAGCATCAACAGCACCAGCAGATAGGACGGATAGGTCAGCACGCGCACGGCTTCGCGCGGCATGGCGGCGATGATCGCCGCCATCACCATGAACACCCCGAAGCGGATGAAGTGCGAGGTGGCGAAAGGCTCCATCGAACCGCCGCCCGCGGAATAGAGCACCAAGCCGCCGAATGCGGTCAGCAGCATCACCGGGATCAAGACCTCCCAGGGCTGGCGGGCAATCGGTTCGGGAATGATGCTGCGGGTGGCGGGCTTCATGGCGTGGTCCCGCCTGGAGGCGGCGCAGGCGCAGGCGCTGGCGCGGGTGCAGGTGAAGGCGCCGCTGCGGCCGGGGCGGCACTCCCACTGGGGCTCGCCGCATCCGGGGGTGAGGCTGCCGAAGGATTGGCCTCGGGCCGCGGGGTCACCACCTCATTGGCGATGCTTTGCGAACGCGTCGCCGCGATCCGGGCCTCGGCCTCGACTTGCTCGAAGATGTCGCGATCCTGCCGCGGCGGGCGCGGCAGATCAGCGCCGCGCTCGCGGGCATAGGCCTCATAGCGCGCCGCAAGCCGCTGCTGGGCGGTGCCGCCCCATTGCTTTTCCAGCGCGAGCAGCGCGTCCATCCCTTTCGCCGGATCGAACAGGAAGGTCGTGACGTCGCGGGCGATCGGATAGGCCGCGCCCGATCCGCCGCCGTGCTCGATCACCACCGCACCGGCATAGATCGGATTGTCAAAGGGCGCGAAGAAGATGAACAGCCCGTGGTCGCGATACTTCCACGGGCCGGACTTGCCGTCCGACTTGCTGAGCGAGACAACCTGCGCTGTCCCGGTCTTGCCCGCGATCAGCACATCGGGGATCGGCAGGCGCGCACGGCCCGCCGTGCCGGGCCCGTTGACGACATCGCTCATCGCGCGGCGGACATAATCGACCTGCTCGCCCGAGAAATCGATCGTGTCAAAGCCCTTGGGCTTGGTGTCGAGCGTGAGGCGCGGCATCACATGGCGCCCGGTCGCAAGGCGGGCAGACATCACCGCAAGCTGCAAGGGGTTGGCGAGCATGTAGCCTTGCCCGATGGTCGCGTTAACAGTGTCAAAGGTTGCCCATTCGCGCCCGAACTTGTTCATCTTCCACGCGGGATCGGGTACCGTGCCGTAAAACTGGCTGATCACGGGGAGGGGGAATTCCTGCCCCATCCCGCAGCGCCGCGCCATTGTCGCGATCGGGTCCATCCCGACCCGCTGGGCCATGGCATAGAAATAGACATCGCAACTCTGGTAGATCGCCTTGGCCATGTTGGTGGCGCCATGGCCGCGCCGGTTCCAGCACCCGAAGCGGCGATTGCCGACCTGCAAGCCGCCGCCGCAGAACACGGTCTCGTCAGGGTCGACGCCCTTTTCGAGCAGCGCCATCGACACCATCGGCTTCACGGTCGAGCCGGGCGGGTAAAGCCCCTTGAGCACCTTGTTGCGCAGCGGCACGCGTTCATCATCGCGTAGCATGGCATATTCGACACTGCCGATGCCGTCGGAAAAGCTGTTGGGATCAAAGCTCGGCATCGAAGCCATGCACAACAGATCGCCGGTGCGGCAATCCATCACCACCACCGAGCCGCTTTCGAGCCCGATGCGCCGCGCGGCATAGTCCTGCAACGGGCCATCAATCGTCAGCCGCACCGGATTGCCCTGCACATCATCGCGGCTTTCGAGATCGCGCACGATCCGGCCCGAAGCCGTCACTTCGACGCGGCGGGCACCGGGAATGCCGCGCAGGTCTTTCTCGAACTGCTTTTCGACCCCGTCCTTGCCGATCTTGTAGCCCGGCGTGATCAGGATCGGGTTCGGGTCTTTCTCATATTCCTCGGCTGAAGCCGGGCCGACATAGCCGATGAGGTGGCCGACACTCGGCCCCGTCGGGTAGAAGCGCGAGAAGCCGCGCTGGGGCACCACCCCTGGAAGATCGGGCAGGCGCACGCTGAGCGCGGCATATTGTTCATAGGTCAGCCCGCTTGCGACCTCGATAGGACGAAACCGCCGCGCCTCGGCGACATCGGCCTTGATATCGGCAATCCGGGTGACCGACAGGCCCAGCAGATTGCCGATCAGATCGATTGTCTTGTCGGGATCGCGCAGCCGCTCGGGGATCACGTCGACTCGAAAATCCGCACGGTTCGAGGCGAGCGGAGCCCCGTTGCGATCCAGAATCCAGCCGCGACGCGGCGGGATCAGCGACAGATTGACCCGGTTGCTTTCGGATTTGAGCTGGTATTTCTCATTCTCGGCAATCGCGAGATAGGCCATGCGCCCGGCGAGCAGCACCCCGATGCCGCCTTGAACAGCCCCGATCACGACCGCCCGGCGATCAAACCGGTCACGCAGGATGCTGGCGTTGATCAGCGGGCCTGTGCGCTTGCCTTCGCCTCCGAGCGGCCACCAGCCCATTATGCCAGCCTCCGCGTCCGGGTGAGGCGGAACCGATCAAGCCCGGCGATCACGCGCGCCAGCAGCGGGTAGATCAGGACCGCGGTGAGAAATTGCGGCAGCGCCGCGATCAGCAAGGGCTGGGACAGCACCGCACCCGATGTCACCATCGCCGCGATCAGGTAGAGCGTGACAGCAAAGCTGGCGGTGAACCAGTCCTGCCAGAAACCGCGCCACGGGAACCGCGCTTCGAGCAGTTCCAGTCCGATCATGGCGAGCGACCACATCAGAACTGCGCTGCCGAAGGGCTGGCCGCTGATCAGATCATCAAAGGCACCCAGTGGCGCGCCGATCCACACAGGCAGGAGCCCGGGGCGCATGATCCGCCAGCCGAGCAACATCAGGAAACCCAGGGGCGGGGCCAGCGGCATCAGATCGGCAATCAGCAGCGCGGGCAGGAAGGATCCCGCCATGATGGTGAGATAGGGCACGCTCGTCGCCCGCAGCGGGGAGGGGGCGCGGTTGATCCGGCTGCCGTAGCGATCCGAACGGGAGCGCGGGTTCAACTGTTCCATTACCGTGCCGCCGCCTCGTCCGTCTGCGTGGCACCGCTCGTGCGGGCATTTTCTTCCGCCAGCGTGCGTTCGGGCGGGGTTTGCGCTGCTTTGACTGCGACCGGTTCGAACACCGGCTCGATCATCACAAAATTGGTGGCAGACGGTTCGGCCACCAGCCGGGCCAGCGCGCCATCGGGCTGCAATTCGGTCACCACCGCGACCGCAATGCCGGGGCGGTAATAGCCGCCGGCCCCGCTCGTCACCATCAGATCGCCGACCTTCAGCGGGTTGAGCCCAAGGTTGATCAGCTTGATCCGCAGGAACCCGTCCCCGCGCCCTTCGGCAAAGGCGACAACATCATCTGTCGCGCGGCGGACCGGCAGCACGCTTTCGCTATCGGTCAGCAGCATGACGCGGGTTGCGCGGCCCGCAACTTCGAGAACCCGGCCGATCACCCCCTTTTCCGAGATAACCGGCATGCCGGGGACGAGGCCCTTGTCGGCGCCGATCGCGAGATAGGCATAGCGCCGCGCGCTCGCCGCGCTCGAACCGACGAGGCGGGCCACGGCAACCGGCTTGGCCTCGGTGCGCGACAGATCAAGCAGCGCCTTGAGCCGGGCGTTCTCGGCGGCGACGGCTTCGGCCTCGGCAAGACGGACGCGGGCAATTTCGAGCTCCTCGCGCAAGGCCGCGTTCTGGCTGCCCGCATGCCAGAAGCCGTTAATCGACGCCCAGATGTCCTGCGAACCGCTGCGCACCGAGGCGGTGGTCTCGCCCGCCGGCGCTGCCACAGTCCCGGCCACACCGCGTAGCGGTGCAAAAGCGCCGGGCTGATAGAACGAGACAGCCAGCAGGATCAATCCGAGCAGCGCGCCAAGGGCCGCAAGCAGATAGCCGGTAAAGACCGAATATTGTGCTTTCCTTGAATAACCCGTTCGGCGCGATGCGGGGGGCGCCATGCTGCCTTAGTCCTCTTTGCCAATCATGAAGCGCGCACGGGGCGCGCAGGTCGCACAGCTCAGGCGTTCATCAAAACGCCGCGATAGATCGGGTCTTCCATGGCACGGCCAGTGCCGATCGCCACGCACAGCAGCGGATCTTCCGCGATCGAGACCGGCAGGCCGGTTTCTTCCCGCAGATGCTCGTCGAGCCGCTGGATCAGCGCGCCGCCGCCGGTGAGCACGATGCCCTGATCGACGATATCGGCAGCAAGTTCCGGGGCGGTGTTTTCGAGCGCGATGCGCACGCCTTCAACGATGGCGCCAATCGGTTCAGACAGCGCCTCGGCGACATGGGCCTGGTTGATGGTGATTTCCTTCGGCACGCCATTGACGAGATCGCGGCCCTTCAAGGTGATCGTCTCGCCCACGCCGTCTTCAGGGACGAGCGCAATGCCGTAATCCTTCTTGATCCGCTCTGCCGTGGCATCGCCGATCAGCAGGTTGTGGTGACGTCGCACGTAGGAGACGATGGCTTCGTCCATTTTGTCACCGCCGGTGCGCACCGATGTGGTGTAGGCAAGGCCGCGCAGCGAAAGCACCGCGACTTCGGTGGTGCCGCCGCCAATATCGACCACCATCGAGCCGACCGGCTCGGTCACCGGCATGTCGGCCCCGATAGCCGCCGCCATCGGTTCGAGGATGAGGTGCACTTCGGATGCGCCCGCGTTGGAAGCCGCATCACGGATCGCGCGCTTTTCCACCGAGGTCGAACCCGAAGGCACGCAGATCACGATTTCGGGGTATTTGAACAGGTTGCGCTTGCCATGCACCTTGCGGATGAAATGCTTGATCATTTCTTCAGCGATTTCGATGTCGGCAATCACACCGTCGCGCAGCGGGCGGATCGCTTCGATGCTATCAGGGGTCTTGCCCATCATCATCTTGGCATCATCGCCCACGGCCTTGACCCGTTTGATCCCGTTGATCGTCTCGATGGCGACCACAGAAGGCTCGTTGAGCACAATGCCCTGATCCTGCACGTAAACGAGCGTGTTGGCCGTTCCGAGATCGATGGCCATGTTTTGCGAACCGAATTTGAACAGGTTGGACAGGAAGCTCATGATGTGGTCTTTTTCCAGTGATGACGGAAAGGCTCGCTCGCGCCGCCCGAAAGGGTGGCCACGCTGCACTGCTGATCCCGTTTATGACATGCGCCCGAAGCGCCTAGCGAATCCGCAGACAAAACGCCAAAAAATTTGTGCAATCGCTTGGTGATTATCGCACCGCTTCCCTCGAAATTGCCTCCGCCTGTCGCTAGCGTGACATGAAATGCCCGAAATCCGCCGTCTTCCCTCGCATCTCGTCAACCGCATTGCTGCGGGCGAAGTGGTTGAGCGCCCGGCTGCGGCGCTCAAGGAGCTGGTCGAGAACGCGATAGACGCCGGCGCAGGGCGAATCGCCGTCGCGCTCACCGATGGCGGCTTGGGCCGTATCGAGGTGAGCGACGATGGCTGCGGCATGGCACCCGATGCGATGGCGCTGGCGCTTGAACGCCATGCCACGTCCAAGCTGCCCGAAGCGCTGATCGGCGCGGATGAAGCGATTGAGCTGGTCACCACACTCGGTTTTCGCGGTGAGGCGCTGCCTTCGATTGCGAGTGTCGCGCGCCTGACGCTTGAAAGCCGCGAACACGGCGCGGGGGAGGGCTGGCGGCGCGTCGTCGACCATGGCGAACTGGTTGAGGATACGCCCGCCGCGCTGCCGCCCGGCACGCGGGTGCGGGTCGAAGCGCTGTTCGCCAAGGTACCCGCGCGCCGCAAGTTCCTGCGTTCCCCCCGCAGCGAGCAGGTCGCCTGCCTTGATGTGGTACGGCGGCTTGCGATGGCGCGGCCCGACATTGCCTTTGTGCTGGAAGCAAGCGGAGAGAACGGCAAGCGCAAGCTGCTGGACCTGCAAGCGGGTGAGGATCTCGCCACCCGGGTGGCGCGGATCATCGCGCATGAGCTGCGCGACAATGCGGTGGCCATCGCGGCGGAGCGCCAGACCGCGCATGGCGTGATGCGCTTGTCTGGGGTGGCGGGCCTGCCGACCTATAATCGCGGGGTCGCCGATCACCAGTATCTCTTCGTCAATGGCCGCCCGGTGAAAGACCGCTTGCTCGTTGGCGCGGTCCGCGGGGCCTATGCCGATATGCTGGCGCGGGATCGCCATGCCGTGCTGGCGCTGTTCCTCGATATCCCGCCGCAGGATGTCGATGTGAATGTCCATCCGGCGAAAACCGAAGTGCGATTCCGCGACAGCGCGGGCGTGCGCGGGTTCATTGTGTCCGGGCTGCGCGAGGCGCTGGCGACGGGGGATCGGCGCAGCGCGCAGACGCCGGATCGCGGCGCGATGGCGCGGTGGATGAGCGAGCCGGGCTTCCCGTCTCCCCTCCCCTTGGGGGAGGGGACGGGACTTGGAGGTATGCCCTATACCGCATGGTCTGGCACACCTCTCCCCAACCCCTCTCCGAGCGGGGAGGGGCTCTTGTTGCAGGAAATGGCACAGACCTTTGCCATGCCCCAAGGCCGCGCCGAGGAAGCGGCACCGCTCCCGCAGGAGGCGCAGCAATTCCCGCTCGGCATCGCGCGCGGACAGGTGGCCAGCACCTATATCGTTGCCGAGGCGGCGGACGGCCTGGTGCTGGTGGATCAGCATGCCGCGCATGAACGCCTCGTGCTTGAACGGCTCCGCGCAGGCGGCGCGGAAGAGGGCGTGCGCCGCGCGCAGGCTTTGCTCGTCCCCGATGTCGTCGAAATGGACGAGGTCGATTGCGACCGGCTTGAGGATGCGGCGGAAGGCCTTGCGCGCTATGGCCTGATGATCGAACGCTTCGGGCCTGCCGCGATGCTGGTGCGCGCGGTGCCCGCCGCGATCGCGCAGGCCGATACGGGCAAGCTGCTGCGCGATCTGGCCGATGATATTGCCAAACATGGCAGGCAGGATGAGAGCGGTGCGCTGCTGCTGGCCGAACGGCTTGATCTGGTGCTGGCGACGATGGCCTGCCACGGATCGGTCAGGGCAGGGCGGGCGCTTTCGGTCGCGGAAATGAACGCGCTGCTGCGCGAAATGGAAGCGACCCCGCGCTCAGGCCAGTGCAATCACGGTAGGCCCACTTGGGTGAAGCTTTCCATGGCCGATGTCGAAAAGCTGTTCGGGCGGCATTGAGATCTTCGCCAAGGCCGCGGTTGACGGCCACGCGCCAACTTTGGGCGCTTTATCTGCGGATCGTCACACCGAAGGTCAGCGATGTGCCCGCTGTTCCGTCGATACGGTGTCCCGCCAGAAAATCGACATCGATCCTGTCCTTGTCGGTCACCCAGCGCAGCCCCGCCTGAGCCCCCGGCAGCCCTCGATCCCGGCCGAACACTTCACCCATGATGACGAGGTTGCGGGTGACAGCATATTCGGCCTGAGCGCCCCAGAACAGACTGTGCCTATCCGCGCTACCGGGCGCGATAAACCAGCCGGCATTTGCATGGAGGGCAAGGCCGTTGGCTGGCTTGATTGTCAGGGGCAAGTTGAATTGTATCTCGTCAATACGTTCATCATTGATGTTCCAGACCGCTGTTGCCGATAGCGCCACCCCGATGAGTGCCTCATCAGCCGATCGTAGGTTCACTTTGAAGCCCGGCGCCACGCTCGTTGCAGTGCCATCATCCCACGCATGCTGAAACGCTGCCGCAAGCTCAACCTTGGGCAAGGCAGCCAGCGTGCAGGCTGGCGCCACTGTGAGCAGGCCGCTGCGTGCGCCTGCGCGCGTGATCCAGTTTTCAGAGTGGCACACACCCGGATCGAGAACCGCGTCATCATCGACAATATGCGCGCCGCCACCTGCATGGGCGGGAGCACATAGCGCAGCGACGAACGCTCCTATCGCGGCAATGGCAGAGCGAAGGTGATAGCGTGTCTGCGGCATGGCTCCGCCGCTCTGTCATCATACATTGAATTTGAAGAGCAGCACGTCGCCGTCCTGCACGACGTACTCTTTGCCTTCTTGTCGCAGCTTGCCCGCCTCGCGCGCGCCCGCTTCGCCGCCGAGCGCGATGTAATCGGCATAGGCAATCGTCTCGGCGCGGATAAAGCCGCGTTCGAAGTCGGAGTGGATCTCGCCCGCTGCCTGCGGGGCCTTGGCGCCATCAGGGAAAGTCCACGCGCGCGCTTCCTTGGGGCCGGCGGTGAAGAAGGTCTTGAGGCCGAGCAGCTTGTATCCGGCACGGATCACGCGGGCGAGGCCGCTTTCGGAAAGGCCCAGCGCTTCGAGGAATTCGCCGCGGTCTTCCACCGGCATGCCCACCAGTTCGGCCTCGATCGCGGCGGACACGACCACGGCTTCGGCCCCTTCGGCGGCCGCCTTGGCGAAAACCTTGGCGGACAGATCATTGCCCTCGGCCGCGTCTTCCTCGGCGACATTGCATACATAGAGCACGGGCTTCGCGGTGAGCAATTGCGCTTGCTTGAAGACGCGCGCTTCTTCCTCGTCATTGGGCACGGTGAGGCGCGCGGGCTTGCCTTCGCGCAGCAGTTCGAGCGCTTGGCCCAGCACGCTGGCCATCACCTTGGCTTCCTTGTCGCCGCCGGTGGCGCGCTTGGCCGCGGCCGGCACGCGCTTTTCCAGGCTTTCGAGATCAGCCAGCATCAGCTCGGTCTCGACCACTTCGGCATCGGCGAGCGGATCGACCTTGTTGGCGACATGCTGGATATCGTCATCCTCGAAACAGCGCAGCACGTGGACGATGGCGTCCACCTCGCGGATATTGCCGAGAAACTGGTTGCCGAGCCCTTCGCCCTTGCTCGCGCCTTTCACCAGCCCGGCAATGTCGACAAAGCCCAACTGGGTTGCAATCACCTTGGCACTCTTGGCGATGGCGGCGATCTTGTCGAGCCGCTCGTCGGGCACGGCGACCTGACCGACATTGGGCTCGATCGTGCAGAACGGATAATTGGCGGCTTGCGCGGCCTGTGTCTCTGTCAGTGCGTTGAACAGGGTCGACTTGCCGACATTGGGCAGGCCGACAATCCCGAGGCGAAAACCCATGATCTCTCTTTCTGGCTGGAGGCTGGTGGCGGCCCCCTTAGCCGCGCTTCGCGGAGCTGGCTAGCGCCTCAACGCTGATGCACACCGCGGATCAGCGGGCCGACGCCCGAATTGCCCAGCCAGGCAACCTGCACCTGCGCGGTCACCGCGTTGATCGGCTCTTGCGGCTTGTTGCCGGGCGCAACCGGCAGGCGCAGCGGGCGGGTGCCGGGCGGCATGGCGATGAGATCGGCGATCGCCCGCGCGACATCCATCGGATCATTGCTGCGGCCCGAGCCATCCTCCATCCCCATGCGCGCCACCTGCTGGGGATAGCCTGCGGTGTGGATAGCTTCGGCGCGGGCCTTGAGTGCGCCAGAATAGGTGTTGCGATTGACCCATACCTTGGTGGGATAGCCGCCGGGCTCGATGATGCTGACATCGATCTGATGCGGCACCAGTTCATAGGCAAGCTGTTCGCTCATCGCTTCGAGCGCGAACTTGGTGGCGGAATAATGCCCCGAGTAGGGCGTGATGACCCGGCCAAGCTGGCTCGAGATCTGGATGATCTGCCCGCCGCCCTTGCGGCGCATTCCCGGCAGCACCGCCCGCGCCATCAGATGGGGGCCAAAGACATTGGTTTCGAACATCAGGCGCGTCGCCGCGAGATCCTGCACCTCGACCGGCGAGGTGATCCCGATGCCGGCATTGTTCACCAGCACATCAATCGCCGCGCCATTGATCCGCTCGGCCTCGGCCACGCCTGCGGCGATCTGTTCGGGCATCGTCACGTCGATGGCGATGACATGGAGATCGAGCTTCTCGGTCCGGGCGAGCGCGCGCAGCTCATCCGCTTCGGCGCGGGGCAGGCCGCGCATGGTGGCGAACACGCGGGCCCCCTGCCGCGCGAGCAATTCGGCAGCGAGCCGCCCGAAGCCCGACGAACAGCCAGTGATCAGCACGCTCGTACCGGCGAGATTGGCGGGCTTGGCGGTATAGAGCGCTTGCGCCTGCGCGGTGCTGGCGGCGGTGAGCGCGCCAGTCGCGGCGATGCCAGCCAACAGGCTGCGGCGGTTGAGACGGGTCATGGCAAAGATCCTTGGCTGAAACGGGTCAGCCAAGCCTATTGGCATTTCGCCAATCTGCAAGCATCTGCGGATTGCGCAGCCGGATCACCTTGTCCGCATGGGGCGCGATATGGGCTTCGGTGCGCAGGCGAGGGCCGGAATTCCAGTTCAGCACATACCAGAAGAACGCCGCATCGAAGCGTTCGGGGCAGCCTTCGGGCATATCGGGGCGCGATTGGCCGCGCAGGGTGACGATCCGCCTGATCAGCCGCCACAGGCACAAGCGGATCGGGAAATCGAGATAGATCACCGTGTCGGCCCGTTCGAGCCGGGGGCCAAGCGTGCTGCCGTAATTGCCCTCGATCAGCCAGCGCTCCCCCGCCACCACCTCGGCCAAGCGGGCATGGAGCTCGGCCTTTTCGGTTTCGACCCAGCCCGCCTGCCAGCCCAGCTGATCCATGTGGATGAGCGGCAAACCAAGGCGCGGTCCGATCTCGCGCGCCAGCGTGCTTTTGCCCGAACCGCACGGCCCGATGATGAGCACGCGCTGCATGGCGCGATCAGCCCTGCATCCGCAGCGCGTATTCGCTCATGAAGCGAGCGGCATCGCCTTGGGCGAGCCATTCGGCCTCTGCACCGATCGCGCCCAGCATCGCGGCGAGATCATCCTGCTCCACCTTGGCGAAATTGCCGAGCACATGGCCCGTTACCCGATCCTTGTGCCCTGGATGGCCGATCCCGATGCGCACCCTGCGGAAATCGGCGCCGCAATGCTGATCGATCGAGCGCAGTCCGTTGTGGCCCGCGGTGCCGCCACCCTGCTTCACCTTGACCTTGAAGGGCGCAAGGTCGAGCTCATCATGAAACACCGTGAGCGCATCAAGGCCAAGCTTGTAGAAGCGCATTGCTTCGCCCACGCTGCGGCCGCTTTCATTCATGAAGGTGGCGGGTTTGAGCAGCAGGACCTTCTGCCCGCCGATCCGCCCTTCCTGCGTCCAGCCCTGAAACCGCGTCTGCACCGGGCCGAAGCCGTGCATATACGCGATCACATCAAGCGCCATGAAGCCGACATTATGGCGGTGGAGCGCATAGCGCGGTCCGGGATTTCCGAGGCCGACCCAGAGTTGCATGTCCAATTCCTAGCGAGGCTGGTGCCAAAACAAAACGCCGGACTTGCCCTGAGCAAGCCCGGCGCCTGTATGCGTTGCATCGCGGGGCTTATTCGCCCGCAGCGTCCTCGGTAGCAGCCGCTTCGCCTTCGCTCTTCTTGAGCGCCGACGGGGCCACGAGGGTTGCGATGGTGAAATCGCGGTCGGTGATCGCGCTGGTCACGCCCTTGGGCAGGGTGACTTCGCTGATGTGGATCGAATCGCCGACATCCTTGCCGGTCACGTCGATCTGGATTTCGCCGGGGATGCTTTCCGCCGGGCAGACCAGTTCGAGTTCGTGACGCACGATGTTGAGCACGCCACCCTTCTTGAGGCCGGGTGAGGCGTCTTCGTTCACGAACACCACCGGCACCTGCACTTCAATCTTGCTGTCGCCGGTGAGGCGCAGGAAATCGGCGTGCAGCGGGCGATCGGTCACCGGATGAAAGGCAACGTCCTTGGCGAGGGTCTTGATGGTCTTGCCGCCCACGGCGAGCTCGACGATCGAGTTGAAGAAGTGGCCCGTCATCAATTGCTTGACGAGTTCCTTTTCCTCGACGTGGATCTGGACAGGGGCTTCCTTGCCGCCATAAATGACCGCAGGGGTCCGACCTTCGCGGCGAAGTGCTCGGGAGGCTCCCTTGCCAGCCCGTTCGCGCGCTTCGGCCGGCAGGTTGAGAACGTCGCTCATGATACGTGCCTTTCGAATGCGTGTTGATAGAGTGTTCCCGGCGCCGCGCCTCCAGGGATGACCATGACGCCGAAGCGCGGCCCCTTAGAGAGCGCAGGCTGCTTTGGCAAGCAATTGGTAGGGCAGGGTGCCGGTCAGGTCAGGCGGATCAGGCGCCAGCCACGCGCTTCGAGCAGGGCTACAAGACCATCGGGGCCGACAAGATGGGCTGCGCCAATGGCGATCAGCGGACGGCCGGGGCCTGCCAGTTCGTTCTCGATCAGGGGAAGCCAACGCTGGTTGCGGTTGATCAGCAAGGCATCGCGCAGGCGCGGATCAGCCATGATCCCGCGTTGGGATGCGGCTTCAAGCGCGGCAACATCGCCGCGCAGCCATGCGCTTTGCAGCGCCTCGGCCTCGCGCTGGCCCTGCTTGCTGGCGTCGAGCACCGCCAGCAGCATGGCGCGCTGCTCGGCTTCGGACAGGCGATCAAAAATGCCAAGCTGCCCGCGAACGCCTTCAAGCTCGCGCACGGGCCGATTGGCAAAGGCGCGCAGCAGCGCGCGATCCACACCATTGGCCGGGTCGCCCAGTGCGCCGACCCGGGCAAGGATGAGGCTCGCGGCCCAGCTTTCGGTCTGGCGTTGCTGGCTCGGGCCAAGCCCCGCCTTGTCAGCCAGCACCGCCAGCTCGCTTTGGCGCGCGGCCGGCACCCGTGCGGCCAGCAGCGGAAGATCAGGCGTGGTGGCAAGTTGCCGGAAGGTGCGCGCCATGGTCTGTGCATCATCCAGCGCCGCGACCTCGACCACCAGACGATCAGCTTTGCCCATGGCATCGCTGATCGCAGGTGTGCGCCACGCAGTGCCTTCGGGCAGGGCATGGATGGTGCCGAGCATCCAGCCCCGCGCCGAGCCATCTTCGTGCGCGATCTCGTAGAACAAGGGGCTGGCGGCAGGCCGGCTGCCGCGCGCCTGTTCGCTTTCGTCCGCCCGCTCGGAGCAGGCGCCCAGCGCCAGCGCCACGGCGAAAGTAAGGGCGAGGATGGCAAGGCGAAGCCATGGCTCCGCCTTGCCTGTGATCGCGGGTGATGATGCGCGGATCATCGCGTCCTCGCCCTATTTGACGCGGGTGGAGGCAATGCCCTTGGCCGCAAGGTAATCCTGCACGCTCTTTTCGCCTGCAAGATGGCCTGCGCCCACGGCAATGAAGACCGTGCCCGGCTTGTCCATGCGGGTGGCAATCCATTCCGCCCAATTGGCGTTGCGCGAATGGAGCAGGGCATCCATCACCGCCGGATCATCCATGCCTTCGTTCATGATGGCGGCAAGCCGTTCGGCATCACCCTTGACCCAGGCTGCGACCATGCGATCGAGCATATCCTTGGCTTCACCAATGCCGGTGGCCGCTTCCATCAGGAACGCGATCTGCGAATCCTGCGGCAGGTTGTCGAAGATGCCGAGCTGGAATTCGGCGGTTTCCAGCGCGCCGCGCTCCTTGTTGCCCGCCTTGGAGATCAGCACCTTCTCGACACCCGAATTGAGATCATAGCCATTCATCATCAGCGGCAGCATGGTGAGGTTGAGGCCGGCAAACCACGGCTTGAACCCGTCCAGCTGGTCAGCGACCTGCGGGGGCAGACCGAGGCTGGCAAAGGCGCCTTCGTAAGTGGCAAGCTGTTCCTTGTTCAGCAGCGAGCGCAGCTTGGTGCCCTGCGGCAACTGGCCCTTGGCCATGGTCACCTGCGCCAATTGCGCTTCGGCCTCTGGGCCCATCGGCAATTCCGTGACAATGACATCCGACTTGGCGAGCGCATCGGTGATGGTGACATCAAGCCATTGCACTTCCTTGGGCAGGATATGGACGGTGCCGAAGAGGTAGATCGTGGTGTCGTCATCGGCGACCTTCCACATCGCCGGGCCAGAGGCTGCGGCCGTTGAGGAGACGGCTGCGGCGGTCTCGGTCGTCGGTGCCGCAACGTCTTCGGCCAGCAGCGGCGCTGCGGCGAACAGGGTGATGGTGGCACCGGAAAGCTTAAGCAGGTTGGCAAGTTTCATGAGACGGATCCTTTTTCTGCGACAAATTCAGAAGATGAATGAACGGGGTAGCTAAGTGTTGAAAGACAAGGCATAAATTTATGCGCGGATCCGGGCAATCAGGTAGGATGCGAACATCCCGAAAAACCCGAGCAGCCAGATGCCGAACGCGTGCGGCGGGGGCAGCATTCCGCCGGCATAAAGCACTGCCCAGATCGGGAAGCCGGCCAGCACGGCAAGGCAGCCGCCGGTGAACCCGATGAAATTGTTCTCGCGTTTGAATTCGTCGATTTGGCCAAAGCCGCGCAGTGGCAGGGCAATGAAGCCGATGACGAGCAGGGCAGAGACAAACACGGCAATCGCGGGATTGAGTTTGAGCTTGTCCCAATCGCCCGAAAACAGGCTGCCATCGCCTTGATCAAACGCGCCGGTCAGCCCACCGATGGTGCCGCCAATCACGACGCTTACGCCAAGAAAGATCATCTGGCGGCGCTGGCGGGTGCGGGTGCGCGCTTCGCCGGGGCCCAGAACGGATTTCCTTGCAAGGATCATGCGGTTTCTCCGTCGTCGAAAATGTCCTCGATCGGCATGTCGAACAGCCGGGCGATCTTGAAGGCAAGGGGAAGCGAGGGATCGTGTTTGCCGGTCTCGATAGCGTTGACAGCCTGCCGCGACACGTCGAGCCGTCCGGCGAGTTCCGCCTGGCTCCAGTCACGCTCGGCACGCAGCACTTTGAGACGGTTTTTCATGCTCCGTCCTCAGACCAAGCGCGATCACGGAGCCACTGGAAGCCATATCCGGCGTGATAGATGATCGCGAGCATGATCGCAGCGAGCTGCCCATCAAAAAATAGTGCTGCGGCGCCCGTGGGGCCCGGTGAGATGCCTGCGGACAGCATGCCCCGTCCTGCCGGTGACCCGACATCGGTCAAGTACAGAAACCAACCGGCAAGGATGTAAAGGCTCAAGGCACATGCCACCCAGCGATGTCCGACGGCACACAGGCTCCGGTAGTAATCATCCGTGCGCCCAGTGACGGCAGAAGCCAGCAATCCGCCCACGGTGCCGCCGAAGACCCAACCATAGGGGAGGCCTTGTGCACCGAAGAGATAAAGTGGCAGCAGCACAACCGAACAGGCCGCGCTGAACCACACATATTTATAAGCGTAGCTGCGGTCGGTCTCAGTCATGGCGTAAGGACGGTAGGGCATTTCTTACAGCCCCATGGCGTTGGCGATACGGGCGGCGGCGGTGCCAAAGGCATAGCCCGCTGCGCCCATCGTCAGGATGCCGAGCACCAGCCTTATCCGGGCGTTTCTGGTAAAGACGTCCATCACAGGTCTCCATCAGGTCTGCCTGACCAAATGTCAGGTATGCATGACTATATGTCGTGATTCGCTGACTATGTCAAGAGAACCTGACTTTAAGTCTGCTCTGCCTGACTTCTGCGCGGCGCAACGCGCGGCAATCCCCGCTTGTGCTGCGTTGCGGCATTGACGCTTATCAGGCCTTCAGCCATGGCGAGCCGCCATGAACGCTGCCCCATCCTTTGTCCCTGCGCCGCGCGATCCGGCGCGTTCGTTTCAGGACATGATCCTCACGCTGCATGATTTATGGGCCGCGCAAGGCTGCGTGATCCTGCAACCCTATGATATGCGGATGGGCGCGGGCACGTTTCACACCGCGACGACCCTGCGCGCGCTTGGGCCAGAGCCGTGGAATGCCGCTTTCGTGCAGCCGTGTCGCCGCCCGACTGACGGGCGCTATGGCGAGAACCCCAACCGGCTCCAGCACTACTACCAGTATCAGGTGATCCTGAAGCCCTCGCCGCCGGACATTCAGGAGCTTTATCTCGGCAGCCTCAAGGCGATCGGGATCGATCCGCTGGCGCATGATATCCGCTTTGTCGAGGATGACTGGGAATCGCCGACGCTCGGCGCTTGGGGGCTGGGCTGGGAGGTCTGGTGCGACGGGATGGAAGTCACCCAGTTCACTTATTTCCAGCAGATGGGCGGGTTTGATTGCAAGCCGGTCGCGGGCGAGTTGACCTACGGGCTCGAACGGCTCGCGATGTACATCCAGGGCGTCGACAACGTCTATGATCTCGCCTTCAACACGGCGGGAGTATCGTACGGCGATGTGTTCCTGGAGAACGAGCGCCAGATGTCGAAGTGGAACTTCGAGGTCGCTGACACGGCAGGGCTGTTCGATCTCTTCGCCAAGGCCGAGGCCGAGTGCCGCAATGCGCTTGACGCGGGCGTGCCGATCGCCGCCTATGAACAGGCGATCGAGGCGAGCCATGTCTTCAACCTGCTGCAAGCGCGCGGGGTGATTTCGGTGCAGGAGCGCGCCAGCTACATGGGCCGGGTGCGCGATCTGGCGCGTTCCTCATGTGAGGCCTATGCCGCAAAGATGACGCCGGAATGGCAGGCGAAGTATCCGGGGTGGAGTCTCGTCTGATGTCCTCGCCCCACACCCCCGTTCGCCCTGAGCTTGTCGAAGGGCCGCACTTCTTGAAAGAAAGGGCAGGGCTTCGACAGGCTCAGCCCGAACGGAATTTCTGATGGCTGACTTCCTGCTCGAACTGCGCTGCGAGGAAATCCCCGCCCGGATGCAAGCCGGGGCGCGCGCGGAGCTCGAAAAGCTGTTCCGCCGCGAGTTGGATGCTGCCGGTGTTTCGGCAGGCGAACTCACCGTCTGGTCGACCCCGCGCCGCTTGGCGCTGATTGCACGTGGGCTGCCGCTCGCGACCGCCGCTGTCAGCGAGGAAGCCAAGGGCCCGCCCGAAGGCGCGCCCGATGCCGCGATTGACGGTTTCTGCAAGAAGAACGGTGTCACCCGCGATCAGCTCGAATTGCGCGATGTGAAGGGCCGCATGACCTATTTCGCGGTGATCGCGCAGCCCGGCCGCGCCATGGCCGAGGTGCTGGCCGCTGCGATCCCCGCGATCATCCGCGATTTTGCCTGGCCCAAGTCGATGCGCTGGGGCGCGCCCTCGATCAGCACCGACAGCTTGCGCTGGGTGCGCCCGCTTTCGGGGATCGTCGCCTTGCTCGATGGCGAGGTGATCGCTGTGGATGTGGGCGGGATCGTGTCGGGCCGTGAGACCTTCGGCCACCGTTTCCATGCCTCCGGCGCGATCATGATTGAGGGCGTGGACGACTACGCCGCCAAGCTGCGCACCGCGCATGTCATTGTCGATCATGAGGAACGCGCGGCCCTGATCCGCGACGGCGCCGCCAAGGTCGCCGCCGAGGCGGGGCTGACGCTGGTCGCCGATGAAGGACTGGTGATCGAGAACGCCGGGCTAACCGAATGGCCGGTGCCGCTGCTTGGCCGCTTTGACGAAGCCTTCCTCGATGTGCCGCCCGAGGTGATCCAGCTTACCGCGCGGGTGAACCAGAAATATTTCGTGTGCGAGGATGCGCAGGGCAAGCTCGCCAATGCCTTTGTCTGCACCGCTAATATCGCGGCAACGGATCCGGCGGTGGTGGTCGACGGCAACCGCAAGGTTTTGGCCGCGCGGCTGTCCGATGCGCGCTTCTTCTGGGAGCAAGATCAGAAGACTCCGCTCGCCGTCCATGCCGAAAAGCTGGCGCGCATCACTTTCCACGAGAAGCTGGGCACGGTGGCCGACAAGGTCGAGCGCGTGGCCAAGCTGGCGCGGTGGTTGTGCGAAGAGGGGATAATCAAACCCAATTCCGTTCGTGTCGAGCGTAGTCGAGACACTCAAGAAGGCCTCTCGACTTCGCTCGAGGCGAACGGGGACGGCGTGAAGAGCTTGGCCGACCTCGCCGAACAGGCCGCGCGGCTGTGCAAGGCCGATCTCGTCACCGAAATGGTCGGGGAATTCCCCGAATTGCAGGGCCTGATGGGCGGCTACTACGCCGCCAAGGAAGGCCTTCCGGTCGAGGTCGCCGAGGCGATCCGCGATCACTACAAGCCGGTCGGGCAGGGGGACGAAGTGCCCACCGGGCCGGTGACGGTGGCGGTGTCGCTGGCAGACAAGCTGGATACGCTGGCGGGTTTCTTCGCCGAGCAAATGCCTCCGAGCGGGAGCCGAGACCCTTATGCTCTCCGAAGGGCGGCTTTGGGTGTCATTGCAACAATTGTCGGCAACAGCCTTCGACTCCCCTTGAGCTCGATTTTCTTTTTAGCGGCCGCAGAGGTCACCTTCAGAATACAGCGGTCGCCTCTCGAACGGATATGGCCCTCAATTGATCGACTTGCAGAACTAAAGACGCGGCTAACATGGTCACAGGTTTTCGATCCCTTGATTGAGGCCGCGACGCGCGAGGCAAACGACGATGCACGCTCGTTTTCGCTCCGCGCAAAGCAAGCTTCCGACGATCTCCTCGACTTCTTCGCCGACCGCCTGAAGGTCCAGCAACGCGAGGCTGGTGTCCGCCACGACCTGATCGATGCGGTGTTTGCGCTCGGCGGGGAGGATGATCTCGTCCGCCTGCTCGCCCGCGTCCATGCCCTGCAAGCCTTCGTCACCACTGAGGACGGCACCAATCTCCTCGCGGGCTACAAGCGCGCGGCGAATATCCTGAAGAAGGAAGGCTACCAATCTCCCCTCCCCACGGGGGAGGGGCCGGGGGTGGGGGGTGCCACGCCCGAGGTGTCGAGCACCCATCCCCAACCCCTTCCCTCAAGGGAAGGGGCTCAAGAGCTTTCCTATACCCCCGAACCGGCCGAAAAGGCGCTGATCGACGCGCTCGATGCCGCCGCCCCGCGCGCCGCGCAGGCAGTCGAGGATGAACGCTTCGCCGACGCCATGGCCGCGCTCGCCACCTTGCGCGCGCCCATCGACCGGTTCTTTGAAGAGGTGACCGTCAACGCCGAGGAGGCGGAAAAGCGCAGCAACCGCCTTGCACTGCTGGCGCGCTTCCGCGATGCCGTCCACCGCGTCGCCGATTTCAGCCGGATCGAGGGATGATCCTGTCCGCCGCTCCAACACTTTTGCGGGAAGTGCCATGACATTGAAAACGGTCTATGTTTTTGGCGGCAATGCCGACCATTCCGATCCGCGCCAGAAGGACAAGACTGTCGCCGGGGGCAAGGGCGCAAACCTTGCGGAAATGGCGAGCATCGGCCTGCCGGTGCCGCCGGGCTTTACCATCACGACCGAAGAATGCGTGGCTTATCTGCGCGATGGCGCGGATTTCTCCGATCACTTGCGAAGTGCGGTGGCGGCCGCGCTGGGCCATGTCGAAGCCACGGTGGGCAAGACTTTCGGTGATGCTGCCGATCCGCTGCTCGTTTCGGTGCGATCAGGCGCGCGGGTCTCGATGCCGGGGATGATGGACACCGTGCTCAACCTCGGGCTCAATGATGCGACGGTCGAAGGGCTGGCCGCCTCTTCGGGCGATGCGCGCTTTGCCTGGGATTCCTATCGCCGCTTCATCCAGATGTATGGCGATGTCGTGCTGGGGATTGATCACGGGCTGTTTGAAGAAGCGCTCGAAATCGCCAAGGAAGACAAGGGCTTTTATGCCGACACCGAGATGTCGGCGGAAGATTGGCAAGCGCTCGTTGCCGAATACAAGGGCATTGTCGAAGAAGAACTCGGCCGCCCGTTTCCGCAGGATGTCCACGAACAGCTGTGGGGCGCGATCCGCGCGGTGTTCGACAGCTGGGATTCGGACCGGGCCAAGGTCTATCGCCGCCTCAACGACATTCCCGGCGACTGGGGCACCGCTGTCAACGTGCAGGCGATGGTTTTCGGCAATATGGGCGACACCAGCGCCACCGGGGTTGCCTTTACCCGCGATCCGGCGACGGGCGAGCGCGCCTATTATGGCGAATATCTGATCAACGCGCAGGGCGAGGATGTGGTCGCGGGGATCCGCACGCCGCAATACCTCACCAAGGCGGCGCGCGAGGCTGCGGGGGCCAAGCCGCTCTCGATGGAAGAGGCCATGCCCGCTGCCTACGGCGAGCTGGCGCGGGTGTTCGATCTGCTCGAGCGGCACTACCGCGACATGCAGGACATCGAATTCACCGTCGAGCGCGGCAAGCTGTGGATGCTCCAGACCCGGTCGGGCAAGCGCACCGCCAAGGCCGCGCTCAAGATGGCGGTCGACATGGTGCACGAAGGCCTCATCGATCAGCGCGAGGCGGTGCGGCGGGTCGATCCGATGGCGCTGGATCAATTGCTCCACCCGACACTCGATCCCGAGGCCGAACGCCATGTGCTCACCACCGGCCTGCCCGCCTCGCCGGGGGCAGCGGCAGGCAAGATCGTGCTCGATGCCGATACCGCGGAAAACTGGGCGTCACGCGGCGAGAAAGTCATCCTTGTCCGCGTGGAAACCTCGCCCGAGGATATCCACGGCATGCACGCGGCGCAGGGCATTCTGACAGCGCGCGGCGGGATGACGAGCCACGCTGCCGTGGTCGCGCGCGGCATGGGCCGGCCTTGCGTTTCGGGTGCGAGCGGGGTCTCGATCGATCGCACCGCGCGCACGCTGCGGATCGGTACGACCGAACTCAAGGAAGGCGATGCCATCACGCTCGACGGGGCGAGCGGTCAGGTGATGCTGGGCATTGTGCCAACGGTCGAACCGGAGCTGGCGGGTGATTTTGCGATCCTGATGGAATGGGCCGATGGCCTGCGGCGCATGGGTGTGCGCACCAATGCCGAAACGCCCGATGATTGCCGCATGGCGCGGCAGTTCGGCGCGGAAGGCATCGGACTGTGCCGCACCGAGCACATGTTCTTCGAAGCCAGCCGGATCAGCGCGGTGCGTCAGATGATCCTTGCCGATAACGAGGCCGGGCGGCGCAAGGCGCTGGCGCTGCTGCTGCCCGAACAGCGTGCGGATTTCACCGCGATCTTCGAGGTGATGGCTGGCCTGCCGTGCACCATCCGTCTGCTTGATCCGCCGCTGCATGAATTCCTGCCCCACGGCGATGCCGAATTTGCCGAACTTGCGGATGCGACGGGCCTCGGGGTCGATCATCTCAAGCGGCGCGCGGGCGAATTGCATGAATTCAACCCGATGCTGGGCCATCGCGGTTGCCGGTTGGGGATCACCTATCCCGAAATCTACGAGATGCAGGTGCGCGCGATCTTCGAGGCCGCCTGTGCGGTAAAGGTGGCGAGCGGCGAAGCGCCACTGCCCGAAATCATGATCCCGCTGGTTGCCACCAAGCGCGAGCTGGCGATCCTCAAGGCGCTGGTCGATCGGGTCGCCGAAGAGGTCTTCGCTGAATTGGGCACGCGGATCGCTTACCTCGTTGGCACGATGATCGAATTGCCGCGCGCTGCGCTGATGGCGGGCGAGATTGCCGAGGAGGGCGCGTTTTTCTCCTTCGGCACCAATGATCTCACACAGACGACCCTTGGCGTTTCGCGCGATGATTCGGCGCGGTTCCTTGCGCCCTATGTCGACAAGGGCATTTTCCCGCGCGATCCCTTTGTCAGCATTGATATCGAAGGGGTCGGCCAGTTGGTCGAGCTCGCGGCGGAGCGGGGCAGGGCGACCCGGCCCGAAATCAAGCTCGGCATTTGCGGCGAACATGGCGGCGACCCGGCGAGCATCGCGTTCTGCGAGAAGGTCGGGCTCGATTATGTCAGCGCTTCGCCCTACCGCGTGCCGATTGCGCGGCTTGCGGCGGCACAGGCCGCGCTGAAGGCCTAGGTTCCGGCGAGCGAGCGGCGCCCGGTGAGGGTGATGATTTCGAAGGTTTCGGGGGTCTTGCCGCTCTCGTCGGCACGCGAAGCGAAGGCGGCTTCGGCGCGCTGCCGGGCCGCCCGGCCGAGCGGGGCCGCGGCATCGGCGAGCGCGCTGCCCAGGCCCTGATCGCGCAAATCGCCCACCAGCGTCGCGAGCGAGGAGTAGCGCACGGCGACGGCATGGGTGTCCACCACCGGATCCTTCCACCCGGCGCGTTGGAGCAATTGCGGCGCGGCGCGCGGATCAACCAGCGGATGCATCCGCGCAGCCGGTCTTTCGGGTTCGGCGGCGAGCATGGCGGCACGAAGGCTCGCAAGGCTGGCGCCGCCGATGAAGCTTGCGATCGCCAGCCCGCCGGGCGCCAGCGCGTTGTGGATGTGGATGAGCGCGCCCGGCAGGTCATTCACGGCATCAAGGATGCCGATCACGGCGATGAAATCGAAGCCGGATGATGGCCATGGCGCTTCCGGATCAATCGCGGCAGCATCGGCCAAAACTGCGCCTTGCGCTTCCAGGGCTGTGTGCAACGCGCCGGTGATATCGCCCAGCACCATGGCGCGAGCGGGTTGGTGCTGCACAAAGGCGATCCGTTCGAGCACGTCCTCGGTGATATCATCAAGGATGTAGCGCGCCGCCGCCGGCCCGGCGGTTTGCTGGCGAGCGCAGGCGCGCTGCCAGCGACGCAAACGGCGCTGCGGGGCAAAGATCGTCGGAATGCGGGGCTCGGTCATGTCCGCGCTCCTGCCGCGCTTGCCAGCGGGGTGCAAGCCGTGAGACACTGCCAGCATGCACTTCGGGTCGCACCTTGCCGAAGGGCTGAAGCCGCTGGTGGACTTTGTCTACCCGCCGCGTTGCCCGCTTTGCGGCGCCGCTTTGGCGCGGCGGGGTGGCTTGTGCGCCGATTGCTGGGGCACGCTCGCCTTTCCCGAAGAGCCTGCCGAGAACGCCGGTGTTACGCGGGTGATGGCGGCAACGGTGTATAATGACACCTCGCGCCAGTTGGTGCTCAAGCTCAAGCATGGGCGCAAGATCGCGCTGGCCGGACTGATGGGGCGGCTGATGGCCGCGCGGCTGCCCGATCCCTTGCCGGATTTGCCTGTGCCGCTGTTGATTCCCGTGCCGCTGCATCGCTGGCGACTATGGCACCGCGGGTTCAATCAAGTCGCACTGCTGGCGCGCGAGCTGGCGCAGGCGGGCAAGGGCGAGTTGCTGGTGGATGGTCTTGTGCGCCAAACCCGCACGCCAAGCCTTGGCGGGTTGGGGCGCGCGGCGCGGGCCGCCGCGCTTGCTGGCGCCATTACAGTGTCGCCAAGACATGCTGCCAGAATCGCCGGGCGCGCGGTGGTGGTGGTTGATGATGTGCTGACCAGCGGGGCGACCACGCAGGCCTGTGTCCGCGCCTTGGACGCAGCGGGCGCGGCCAGCGTCGCCATTGTGTGCTTTGCCCTCGTGGCGGACTCGTCCGGCCGAACAGAATGAAAGCGAAGCCCCAAAGCACAACGCCCGGGGCCATGAAGACCCCGGGCGCCACGTGACGAAGCGGTGAGGATCCGCTCTTTCGAGCTCAGGCTGCCACCCCCTAAATGGGCAACCAGGATCCGATCCCTCATCGTTCGGTCGTTCGCACTGGCACCCCGCTGCCAGTCTGCGTTACGACCGCCCCCTGAACTCTTCTGAATGTCGCAAGCGAGGCCGGCGACGAAAAATTCCGGTGGTGAAGCTCGAAAGGCTCGGGTTGTTTCTTTCACTCCTGCTACGCTTGCGGAAGATGAATTTTCATTCAGGATGGTTTTTTCACCCCTTCTGTTGTCAGTCTGCAACATTCGCAGCATTTGCAGACTTTACCCCTAGCCGGACCAAGCCATGAACGAGACGCCCCTTTCCCCCGAAGAGCGCGAACAGGGAACGCGCTTTGCCCCCGTGTTCGATTCCGTCACCGGTCTGTTGACCACCGTGGTGGTGGACGCGGCAAGCGGTGCGGTGCTGGTGGTGGCGCATATGAACCGCGATGCGCTGGCCGCGACTCTGGCCAGCGGAAATGTCACCTTCTGGTCGCGCTCGCGCGGGCGCTTGTGGATGAAGGGGGAAACCTCGGGCAACGTGCTCAAGGTCGCTGAGGTGCTGGTCGATTGCGATCAGGATGCGCTGGTGATTCGCGCCGTGCCTGCGGGGCCGACCTGCCATACCGGGGCGACGAGCTGCTTTTACCGGCGAGTCGAGCAAGGGGCCGAGGGGCAGCCTGTTCTCGTAAAGGTCAAGACTTGACGCTCACGTAAAGGGAAGGTATCAGCGGCGGCATGGCTACCGCACCTGTGAACCCGCCCGCGATCGATCCTGCGAACGAACACCGCCGCACCGGCGCGCATCTTGATCGGCCTGACAAGCACGCCCGCGAACAGTTCACCATTTCCGATCTCACCTCGGAATTCGGCTGCACCGCCCGTGCTTTGCGCTTCTACGAAGATGAAGGCCTGATCAGTCCGGCGCGGGTCGGACTAACCCGCGTCTATTCTAAGCGCGATCGTGCGCGGCTTGCCTGGATCATGCGGGCCAAGAATGTCGGGTTCAGCCTCACCGAAATCCGAGAGATGATCGATCTCTACGATCTCGATGATGGCCGCGTCGAACAGCGGCGTGTCACGATTGAGAAATGCCGCGCGCACATTGCCAAGCTCAAGGCGCAGCGCGCCGATATTGATTCCTCGATCAAGGAATTGACGGATTTTGTCGCCGAGATCGAGCAGCTCGAATTGGGCCAGACCCGATAGCAACCGCCAACCCACTGCCTGAAATCACTGAAGGGATCTGAGTGATGCCGACCTACACCGCCCCCACCCGCGACACGCGCTTCATCGTCAACGAGCTGCTTGATCTGGCGAGCTACGGCAATCTGCCGGGCTTCGAGAACGCAACGCCCGACATGATCGACACGGTGATCAACGAGGCGGGCAAGTTCTGTGCCGAAGTGCTCGCGCCGATCAATCAGGCGGGTGATGAGCATGGCTGCACCCGTCATGATGATGGTTCGGTGACGACCCCGCCGGGTTTCAAGGAAGCCTATCAGGCCTATGTCGAAAGCGGGTGGGGCACGCTCGCCCAGCCCGAAGAGTTCGGCGGGCAGGGCCTGCCGCATGTGCTCGGATTTGTGCTGGAGGAATATACCGGCACCGCCAATCAGGCCTTTGCGATGTATCCCGGCCTCACCGCCGGGGCGATCTCGGCGATCCTCGCCAAGGGTTCTGACGAGCAGAAGGCGATGTATGTCCCCAAGATGATCTCGGGCGAATGGTCGGGCACCATGAACCTGACCGAACCGCATTGCGGGACGGATCTCGGCATGATCCGCACCAAGGCCGTGCCGAATGGTGATGGCTCCTACGCGATCACCGGCACCAAGATCTTCATCTCCGCTGGCGAGCATGATCTCACCAGCAACATCATCCACCTTGTGCTGGCCAAGACCCCGGGCGCGCCCGACAGCACCAAGGGCATTTCGCTGTTCATCGTGCCCAAGTTCATTCTCGACGAGAATGGCAATCCGGCCGAGCGCAACGGCGTGTCCTGCGGCTCGATCGAAAAGAAGATGGGCATCCACGGCAACGCGACCTGCCTGCTCAACTACGACGGGGCCAAGGGCTGGATGGTCGGCGAGGAGAACAAGGGTCTTGCCGCGATGTTCATCATGATGAACGCGGCACGCCTTGGCGTCGGTATCCAGGGCTATGCCCAGGCCGAAGTCGCTTATCAGAACGCGGTGACCTATGCGCTTGATCGCCGTCAGGGCCGCGCGCTGGCGGGCCCGGCCGAGCCGGAGGCGAAAGCCGATCCGATCTTCGTGCACCCCGATGTGCGCCGCATGCTGATGGACGCCAAGGTCTTCACCGAAGCCATGCGGGCGCTGTGCCTGTGGGGCGCGCTGCAAGTCGATCTGACGCACAAGGCACAAACCCCGGAAGAGCGCGAGACCGCGGATCTGCTGATCGGGCTGATGACCCCGGTGATCAAGGGCTACGGCACCGACAAGGGCTATGACATCGCCACCAATATGCAGCAGGTCTATGGCGGCCACGGCTATGTCCGCGAATGGGGCATGGAGCAGTTCGTGCGCGATAGCCGCATCGCGATGATCTACGAAGGCACCAATGGCGTGCAGGCGATGGACCTGTGCGGGCGCAAGCTGGCTGCCGGTGGTGGCAAGGCGATCCAGTTGTTCTTC
>Ga0308017_1000106_pt1 | contig 26820 bp, 29 predicted proteins | sample Neamet280_FD_203145 | JGI IMG/M metagenome (GOLD analysis project Ga0308017, IMG submission 203145) | Marine microbial communities from water near the shore, Antarctic Ocean - #280 | ecosystem: Environmental > Aquatic > Marine > Unclassified | place: Southern Ocean | collected 2014-10-01
CTGGAAAACCAGGCAGCCTGCTACACCATCAGAATGAGGGGTCCCTTTTAGACGCCGATCACCCCGCTAACGGGGTCCCTTTTGCACGCCGGTCCACACGGTAAAGGCGCGGATTGGGGGGAATATGCGTTTGGCGAGCTCCGCGCATTTGGCTTCATTGTGGCGGACGTGGCTAGGTTTGTTTGGTATCGGCCGACGAAGAACGAAATGTGGGAGCGGCAGGCGGTTCTAGCCGGGATCGAGGCTACGGCTATCGTCAGACTGGTCTCGATGGACCTTTCTCCTGCCATCCCTGAAATACAGAGGCGGCTAGAAGCATTCGACCGAACTACGGCTTCCGGCAAAGCGCTCGCCTCACTCCTCGCGCACCAGAAATTGATGGTCAGTGTCGTCGCAGCGACAGGCGAAGTCGCCACGCTCGAGGAATATGCAAGGCGCGCCAGCGTTGCACAGGTCTATGCGCGAGCAGCGACCCTGGAGCTGACGGATGTAGAGGGCATGACGACATCTGCCCGAACCATGGTCCAATTGCTTTGTAAGGGCGACGCGCGCGATTGCGCTGCCGCTGCGACTGCCATGCGGATCCACCCCCGGCAGCCCGCCTTTGCGGCTTGAGGTGTGAGCTCTACTACAAGGGATGCGCGGCCGCGCCGGCATCACTCAGTGGACCAAGCAGCGGGCGCGCGGCCTTCGTACTCCCCGTATACGTCGGCAATCCGCTGACCTGGGGCTCGATGGCCTGAAGGGCGTGATACTGGGCGCTTTTTGGAAAGTCTTTGCGCTCCATCTGCTCGATCAACTTGTGGAGCGCCGGGGCGGTTGAATCGAAGAAGAAGCGGCTCGCTTTCCGTACGCCATCAAGATCACCCGCGCGCGCCGCGACCAGATAGCTGTCCGCAGCTTCAACCAGGAAACCCGTGCGCTCGGCATAGATGTCCGAGAGCCAGAGTAGCCTGAAAAAGGCCTGCGGGATGAACTGCTCGACCAGCTCGGACAAGGTGCTCTGCGGTCCTCCCAAAATGATCGTCGCGAAGGACATCGCCCCGAGAAAGAACGCCTCATCCTCCACTGCATGGCTGCGGACGTCCTTCTCAAGGCTCTCGGCCACCGCCTGCAACCGCGAACCTCCCGCCAATGCCAGACGAAGGGCGCCGATCTCGACGATCGCTCCCAGCGCAAGGCGCCATTCCTCGATCTGTTCTCTCGTGAAGGTCGAAACAACATAGGCACGGCCACGCTTGGTGAGATAGCCCCCGACACCCAGCGACACCAGAAGATGGCGAGCCATCGACAACGACACGCCGGTATGCGCGACAATGTCGTCAGCGGTCATCGACGTACCGGGCGGCAAGTCGCCCAGCATGACCCGCTCACGCAGCTCGATATAGGTCGCGTCAATCTTCGACAGCATGAATTCCCCACGGCTCGCCCACCATGGCGCTTGCCGCTCTCTACGGGCTTCAACTTAGCATAACGCCTGCGAAATGCAGCCTCCTATGCCGCTTCGCTCAACTCCAGCCAGTCCCCAACACCACCTCCAATCGTTGTCATCGAACCATGATAATGGTATGTTCAGATTGGAGAAAGACGATGGAAGACTATGAAAACTGGCGAACTGTCGATTTCTCGAAACGAGCAATACCTGACGACCTGACTGGGAATGGTGATCCAGATTTCTTGAAATCACGTATTCCAGAAAACGATGCCCGATCTCATCTGGATAGCCACCCCAGAAACAGCGCTGGACCTTGGATCGTGATTTTGGTTTCCATCGGTTTCATCGCATTCAGCTTGCTCAGCTGATAACTGCGAGATCGTATCCGGGCGCTGCCACAACTCCCCATCCGCTCTACCGCTGATCTCGATCATAGAACCGTTCATTGAAGCGCTCGTCAGCGCCACCTGAAGTAGAACGACCCCCGTCAAATTCCCGACGCCGATCATCAAAGCGGGTGCCATTGGCCTCGTAGCGCTCCTTCAGGCTCCCCTGCCCTTCGCTTATCCGAGCACCAATCGAGTCATCGGTCGATCCCTCGACAAGATTCCGGGAGCTTCCGCCAGAACGCTGTGGCGCTCGAGCCCTAAGGTCAGTTTCGGTGAAGCTACCGGGCCCGGCGACTTTGCCGGTAAGCGTTCCCTTTTCCGGGATGAGATCATTGAAAGGCGCCACCCGCTGATCGTAGTAGTCGGAGATGATCTCGCGCGCGACAAGCTCGTAGACAGCCTGCTCTTGCGGGCTGTAGTCGGTTCGAGCAAGGCTGGGTGCAGTGATCCCGAGTTCCGCCGCCTTTTCCTGATAGCGGCTTGCCACGATCTGGCTCATGTCGAAGGCGAGACTGGCACCAAATCCCTCCCGTGTAGAGGTACTGTCGGTGAGTGATGTCGCCAGCTCGTCAATCTGGGCGATCCGCTGATCGATCCGCCGGATCTCCTCGAGTGCACGTTCACGCGAGTAGGCGTTCTCGGAATAGCCCTCACTCCGGCTGAAGCTTCCGCTTTGAGCGTAGCTCCCACTGTCTTGCGTGACATTCGAACCATTCGAACGATTGTCCGAAGTCGAGGACTCGAAGCCCTGCGTTTCGTTCCGATCATTTCCTCGAGAGACAACGTCTGTTCGCTGGCGGCTACCGCTGATGCCAGCTTGGACACCTCCATTGGCGCCCACACTCCCCTTGCCCCCAGGCCCGCCATCGCCACCTCGAGTGCCTGCAACGCTGCCGGACAACCCGACACTGCCGCTGCGGCTCGTCTCGAGACGATCAATATTGGTTTGCTGATCCCCCCTCGACCGCGTGACACGATCGCTTTCGCTGACGGTGTCCCTGGCATCCAGCGACTGATTGTCGAACCGCTGCAGGTTCTCACCCGAGCGATACCCGGACGAGCTTTCACTTCCGCTGGAGTTGCGCACTCCGCTTGTTTGCCGCGTCGACGCGCGGTCAAGGAAGGCAACCGCGCGCGACCGCTCTTCCGAAAGAGTGTTCCGCGCCGTCTCAAGTTCAGAAAGGGTCTGCTGCCGCTCGGCATTGGCGAACTGGCTGAGCGACGCGCCGAACGCCAATCGGCTCATGCCCGGCGACGTGTCAAAGACGCTCGCACCATCTGTCATGGTCTTTGTCGTTGTCCCATTCGCATTGACCGTCGACATGACCGGCGCCCCGCCGGTGAAGGAGGGAGCGGCATTCCATTGTTCGGACTGCCGGTTGAAGCTTGAGAGGTTCATGAAGCTCTCGTTCCCGTAGGAATAGTTGCCGGTCGTACGCTCGACGGCAGCCGCTTCGGCTGCCGCCTGCGCTGGGGCAAGCATCGAGGTCGCTTGCGACGAGACGGCCATGGCCCCTTTCGCCATTCCGCCGGCGAGGAAGGGGATCGACATCATCAGAAAGCCCGCGATCGTTGCCGTATCCGCATTGACCGCATCGATCCCCGCCATCCCCGCCATGGTAATCCCGCCCGGTGCGGTGGCGTTCAGGGCATCGGAAGCGCGGTCCATGATGAACATGTGCAGGACCACATAAAGCGGCCCCCACGCAGCGAGGTAGAAGAACCCTGTGAAGTAGCCCTTGAGCGCCATCGTACCTGTCCGCGGCATGAGAAACAGCGGAAAGATGACCGGGAACATCGCATAGAAGACCACCGTCAGGACGATGTTGAGAAGCGGCACCCATGTCATCGCCTGCTGAGCGATCGAGCTGTAGGTGTTGCGCGCCTGCTCCTCCGCTCGAAGCATCGCAAAGGTATCGCCGTCCGCGGCCCCAAGATTGGCCCGCGCCTCGAGGAAAGCGTTCACCAGAGAGCGCTGCTGGAAAACCTGCTGAGCTGTCTGCGAACTCCCGTGGAACTGGTTTGCGATCACAGGGAGATCAGAAACCAGCTTCGCTCTCGCCAGAGCCGGCGTCAGGCCGGGGAACAGCTTGCGGCCTTCTTGCTGCAGACCCAGCTCGGTGTAGGCGGTGATGCCAGTCTGCAGCTCGTTATAGGCATTCTGGCAGGTGACGATGATCGGTGGCCCGCTCGCAGGCAGAAACTTCATTCCCCGCGCCGGTGACCCAGGCCCCATATCGGCAAGGATGTTGTTCGAGTTGGCGATTGTGTCGAAAGAGGTGTGTCCGAGCAGAATATCGTACAACAGGCATTGCTTGAAGTACTCACCCAGGTTCGCGCTGATACGCGGGTCGCGGATCTGAAAGTCGCGGGTCCGGTCCCAAAGCCGCGCACCGTAGATCATCCCGTTGGTCGACATCTGCAATGCACCTGGCATCACGAAGACCGTTTCAGCGGTGCGTGTCAGCCAGTCCCCGGCCTGGCTGCTGACCGAAGCGACCATCGCCAGACCGATGGGCACGTTGGCAACCGTGGCCGGCGCGAGCGAGGGATTGAGGCGATCGGTAATCCGGACCGAGGTCACTGGGACGACCAGAGCGCCGTAGATCAGCGTCGCGCCGAGAAACCAGTTGAACCAGGCACGCCAGTCGAGACTGAACGCCACGATGAGCAGGGTATAAATGAGCCCGATCACCATCACGACACGCAGCAGCGCGCGGAAGCCCCCTCCCCCGGTCCAGGCGCTGACCGCATTGAAGATGTTGACCAGGTACTCGCCCCCACCGATCGTGAAGATCTCCATCATGGCTCGTCCCTCCTGCCGCGCGCCGGGCCTATTGCAGGCCCTGATTTGAGAGGGATGTGCTGAATCGCAGCGCAGCCGACATCTGGGGCGAAAGGTTGTTACGCAACGTGCCCTCGAGGAAAACAGCCCGCTGAACGACATGCTGGGTCCGTTCGAGGCGGAGGTTCATCCCTTGGGAATATGTGTCGAGCACCTGACGGACCGAGACGATCTGCGCGCGCCACTGTGACAGTGCTTCCTCATTGGCATTCTGGAAGGAGCCGACGCCGCGCGAGGCATAGCCGTAATACTGCTGTGCCAGCGCATCGAGGAGGTCCATCGCGACGATCTCGGCAAGATCGTTCATGTCATTGGCTGTCATGCCGCCAAGCGTTGCGGCCGCGTTGACCGAGATGATCTTGTAGAGCGGGATGGTGGTGGCCCCCAGAAGACCAATCTCGTCAGGCGTGAGAGCCGCATTGCTGCGCACCTTGCCGTTCATGCTCTCGATCATCGCCCTCACACGCGGCTTCAGGGCCTGCGAGGCAGAAACAGACATGCTCTGCGTGGTGGGATTGAGGCACTTGTCGCTCGTGTCACACTTCAGCATCGTGACCGAGCCCCCGCCATCCAGCAGGGCGGTCAGCAGTGCCCGGTCTCCCTGCCCGACGAACTGGTAGCCGCGCTTGCCGCTGGCATCGCCGTCCTGATAGAAGATTACGGTGCCGACAAAGGTCATCAGGTATTCGCGGAAGTTCACCGAGAAACTGGGGTAGCTCTGCTTCAGCATCTCCCACGTGAAGTTGTAGCTTGCCGCGGGAATGGTGGGATCCTTGTTCGCCTTCAGGGTCGCCTCGCGCTGCCCACCCGTCCCGCATTCATGCCGCCCCTTGGCCCAGTCGGAGAACAGGCCCTGGCTGTTCCCGATCGACTTGCAGATCTCCGACGACATGCGATCGGACTTGCCCCACAGGCCGCCGACGAGGTTCTGTGCGGTCTCGCAGCTGTTCATGTTGAACTGGTTCATCTGCTGCGCCTTCTGCGCCATTTCCTCAATCGTGGCCGAGATCTGCGGACTGATCGACTTGATCGCGAGCTGGAAGGCAAACCCCAGCGCATTGTTGGCTGTCGCTTTGAGCATCGCCACGATCTCGTCCGAGTTGATGAACGAGAAGGATCCGGAAAACACATCGATCCCGCCGCAGCCAGCCTTGACCGAGGGCAGCTGGAGATTGACCGGGTTGACGCTCCTTTGCGGAAAGCGGGTCCAGATATTGCCGCCTGAATAGTAGCCCGCAGACTGGCCCTGGTAGGCAACCGGCCCGGTGGCGTTCGCAGCCGCGCCCATGTCATTGAAGAAGCTGTTGAGCTCAGACCCCACATTGGCATGCACGGGGCCGGCGGCCATGGTGGCAACTGCCAGCGCTGACAGGGCAATGCCCGCTCGCCTCAGGACAGGAGCGAGCAGCCGGGTCGCCGAATTTGGCGTGGAGGTGCGTGCCATCAGTAGTCGCTCCCTGGTTCGATCTTGGTGAGGTAGAAGATGCGCTGCATGACCTCGTCGGCCGCCATCACGCCATAGCCGATCGGAATGGGCTGCTTCGTCTGGGTGTCGAACAGGACGAGGGAAGGAACGGTCCCGCCCTGCAGCCCCATGCGCTGGTATTGTCCGCTATCGACCACGAAGTTGGGAAACGCCTCGTTGGGGCCGCCGTCCATCGACACCGCCAGAACCTCGAGGCCGTAACTATCGGACAGGGCCCGCATGACTGGCGAGAATGTCCGGCAGGCCGAGCATGACGAGGAGTAGAAGTAGAACACGCCGTAACGCTGAGTGAGCGCTGCCATCGATCCCTCGCGCTGCTGGCGGCGATCAGTCAGCCAGGTCTGCTTGGCGAGGGTCGAGACTGGACGCTCAAGCGTGTAATCGAGCTCGGGGTTTTGCCAGATTGCACGGCTCCAGACGTCGGCGAAGGTCGACGCACGATCGAGTTGCTCGCGCTGGAAGCGGATGTAGTTGACGATGTTCTCCGAGGTCGGCTCGAGGATCGCGCGCGCCTTGAGCTCGTCGAGCTGGCGGGTAATTGCCGCCATGCGGTCAACCGCAGGCGGGCTCTGGGTCGGCTGCTGTTGGCTTCGCTCCCGCGCCTTTCGTTTGGCCTCTTCCGAATTGCAGTAGAACCAGGTGCCAAGCTTGCGCTCATCGCAATAGAACGCATCGCGCGGGGCGGGGGATGCGCTCTGCGCCACCAAAGGAGCACCGAGCGCCACGCCGAATGCGCTCAGGGCAAGGAAAACAGGCTTATTCATGGGCATTGTCCTTTCCCGAGGTCGAGCATCTGGAGGAGGAAGGCGGTTTTGAAGAGACCACGGCCGCGGTCGATCATGCGGATCATTCCCCCCGAAAGAGTGGTCGTGGCCGCGACGCCGGCTTCTGTCAGGCACAGGCCGCAGTCATCTGTGCCCGAACGGCGCGCCCAATCCTTGTCGAGAAGGCGCGCAACCGAACTCGCGACCTCGCTGCGTGTCGCCGGATGCAGGAACCAGTCTTCGATCCGCGCAAGAAGATCGGCCTCGGTCCGCGCGAGATCGCGACCGATCGCAACCGCAACCGCCAGATCGAGAACCTCAGCAGATGGGAAGGGTCGTTCTCTCCCGAATGGCAGGACCGTTGCACCGGTCATGATCCGGTCCCTCCATGACGAGTATAGTAGCTCTCGATTTTCTGCTGAATCTGGATCGACATCTCGATCTCACTGGGCAGCTTTGCCGCGTCGACGAACTCGGCGTAGACCTCTCGGAAGTCCATGCGGCTGAGATCGAGCTGCTGGAATTGTGCGATCAGGAAGCCGTCGCAGTCAGGTTGCTTCGGGGTGCCCCACTGCATGCCGAGCTGGGCCTTCCCCTGCTGATTGAGGATGCGGACCAGCTTGCTTCCGTAGCAGCAGTAGGACTGCTTGCGGGTTACGCAGACGCCGAGGACGCGCGCTGAACAATAAGTGCCGACAAAGTGGCAGAGGCCAGCATCATCGCGCTTGTCGACCTCGCGGTCCTCGCGGTCGCACAGGAACGGTGTCAGGAGCGGAACGCCCTTCCCGCTACAGCAGTTCGAGAGGCCAAAAATCTTCCGGGTGCAACGCAGATGCTCGCCGCTGAAGATCTTCAACTGGTCCGGATCGAAACCATCGCGCAGGTTCCCCATCACGTTCATGGCGACCATCGCGTCCTTGAACTCGGTGGACGCCTCGCGCGTCACCTGCGTACATTCGCCGTCGATGCAGTAGAGGTCGCCCGCGCAGACATAGGCGGCTGAAGCGGAGGTGCCCGTTTGGGGAAGGGTGCACTGGTACCAGCGGTCGTGGACATTGCAGGTCACGCCATCGGGCTCGAAGCTCAGGCATTCATCATGACTGAACTTGCAATCAGAGCGTGCTTCCAACGCGGCGCAGTCATTGGCCGGAGCCACACCCTGGCACTGATAGGTGCGCTGCCACTCCCAACAGCTTCGCGTAACCGAAAGACCATTGATCACCCGCGTCTCGTCAGGGGCCGTGCAGACCTCGCTGGCAAGGGTGCAGGTGGCGCCATTGGTGGCACTCCGGCAAGCAGCTTCGTCTATCGTTTCGCCTACGATCCGAGCAGTGTTTCGCTCGACTCCGCCCGGCACGCCGCTGAGCCTTGAAGGGCATTGCCAGACCTGGCGGTAGATCGGCTCTCCAGGCTCCGAACACCATTTGCGGCCGTTATCTTCTGCTACCCACTGCAGGCACCGCTGACCGATGCGCACGCTCCTCTCGAGGGTGCAGGAACCCGAACCCTGCGCATTGGCAAGCATCGGGCACATGTCGGTTCGCTCGGCAAACTCGTCGGTTTCACAAGCATATTCCCAGGAGCGCCGCCCTTCGGTCTGAACGCTAAGCGCGGCATTGCATGTCCGTGGTGCGTCAAAGGGCTGCGACCCGCTGTTGCAGCTTTCAAGATAGGTCGTTGCGCCATCGCCGCCCGGGGGGAGCGGCGAACAGGCGTTGGCTTCCCCTCCGATCCCAGCTCCCGCCTCGAGGTAACGATCGGGATCGCCCTCAATTGCCGAGGCAGACGACAAATCGATCGTCGCAGGATCGACGACCTTGCGGCGCGGATCAACGACCGTCCGGTATTGCTCCTGGTAGCGCTGTGCTTCGCCGGCCGTCGTCAACCCCTTGGGGTCATCGACATAGCGCCGTGCTGGAATGTCCGTCCCGCCAAAACCGGGCACACTTGCTTCACTGCCAGCGCTCAGAATAGTCGAGTTCGTGCCATCGCGCAGGCTGCGGGCCATGGCCTCGCCATCGGCGCGCGCATCGCCAGATGTCATCTGGGCATGAGCAAGGTGCCCGAACGCAAGCAACGCAAGACAGGCAAATGACAGCCGCACCGGGTTCACCGCGCCGTCCTCATGTTCGCGAGCGCGACCCGAGACACTGGTGCGCCGGGGCCGTTGGCGTCAGCAAAGGTTTCGAGCACATAGGCCACGCTCACATTGCCCGCGATCCGGTCGTGGGGTGGCGGCGCGGTTACGCAGTCGAGTTGGTCGCAAGGCTCAAAATCCGTCGAGAGCGCCACGAAGGTTGGCACCCGGTCGACACGGAGCGAGCGGAACAGCCGCGGGTCGATCGCGACGTTGGTGGCCCCCGCCTGGTCCACAACTTTGCGGATACCCGTGATGAAGGCTTGGGGATTGCCGGAGGAAAAGCCTCGGAAAACCACGACGCCCCCAGCCTTGGTCGTGTCCGCAATAAGCCGGGCGAGCGCGTCCTCCGGCATCGACAGGCTGGCAAAGGCGATGAAGAGCGGCGCGCCCTTGGGCTGAACATTGCCGGCCTTTGCGCCGGTTACGATCGCGTCGAAATCAATAGGGCCCTTGACCCCGCCCATGTCCGATACATCGAGAACCTGCACGGAAGCCTTGGCTGCATCGACGACACCTTGCGCCTCACTGCGACGCGCCTCGCTCCTTGCGGTCGCGAAATCGAACAGTTCTTGCGCATCGGCCTGCACTGCGTGCCCGCGCGCCTCGATAGCCTGAATATCGAGACCTTCAACGCTCTGGGCGAAGACCGCAACCGCAAAGCCTGCAAGACCAACACCTGTAAGACAGAAAGCGAGCGTGCGGTTCACTATCCCTCTCCCGGCTAAAGGACGCAGCAGTTGCGCTTGCGCCAGACAAGGAAGCCCACGTCTTCACCCTTCACAGGGTAGACCTGCCCCGCCTTGGGCAGGAGCGTTGTGGCCCCGATGGGCGAACAGGCCTCGCGTCCGCTCACCATTGCGGTTGGGTTCACCTGCTGCAGGCGGTACTGGCTCTTCTTGAGGATCGGCATGAGGTACTTGGAGCACAGCGCCTTCGGACCGCTGGTGCCCCAGGCCAGGCCCTGCCGGTGCATCTTGTAGATCATCCGCTCGGCTGCGAGCCGGGCAGATTGCTTCATGCCAACGTTCGCGCCGATGTTGCCGTTCATCGGGTACATCGGACCCTGACAGCCAGAGCACCAGAACAGCTCATCCATCGGCAACTTTGCGCTCGCCGAAATGCAATCGGCCGAGCAGGCGGCTTGCGCCAACGGCGAAGTGAACAGGGCCGCCTCGGGATTGAGCAGAGTGGTCAGCTCATCATCCTGCCAGAGGGGATCAATCTCACTCAGATAGGCAACATCGAAGGAGCTCGCCTCGAGGCACAGGAAGTCCGTGACCACCTCTAGCCAGTAGAGCAGCGGGTAGATGTAGTAATGGACGTGGTACTTGGCGCTGTTCTGCGCCTGACCGCCGACCTGTGAGGAATCGGAGGCATAGCCACTGCCGATCGAGAAGCCGGGATTGAGTTTGATCCCGCCGAGATTGGGGAAGCACCAGGGCTTTGTCGTGACGTCGACGAGCCGCACCGGCTCCCAGAAACCCATCGCGAGGCCAATGCGCGGAACAGGTGTGCCGCACGCACAGATCGGGAGGTCAGGATTCTTGGTGTCGGCCCGGGAGGACGGCCAGATCTTGAGCGAGCCGAGCGAGAGCGGGAACATGCATCCCCAGCACACATCGGTGACAGGATTGACGAAGCTGCCCGAGCACCGGCCTGGCCCGGTCGGAAGACCTTGAGCCGCTGCCGGCATCGCCAGTGCCATTACCAGCAGAGCCACGATGGGAGCCAGAAGCCTAAGTAGCATCCTGGTCCTCCCTGCCCTGCATGAGCCAGGCATCGTCGGCCGCATTTTTGGCCTTCAGCCAAAGCCAACCCTGAACAATGACAAAGGTGACGGTGGCGCCCAGCCAGGGAAGCGCCAGGGGTCGTGCCAGCGTGCGTAGTTCGCCAAAGAAGAGCACTGTTGCGGCGAGCACCGCGCAGCCCATGATCACTCGAACGCGGGCACCGCGCAGCATCGGGGTTTCGGGGGCAGCAAGCGGCACCGGCAAAAGATCGCGCCACCCGGTCATGTCGGCTGCCCCTTGCGGCGGATGACATGCTCGGTGACCTGCAGCAGATCACCCTTACGCTCGACCACGGCCGGCGTGTGGCGGATACCGAAGTGCGTTATCAGGCGCCCATCCTGGTCGAAGTAGAAGCGCCGGCGATGCGTTTGCATCTGGGTGAACGGCGAGCCGTCGACGAAGATGATCTTGGCCGCTTCATCGCCTCCCCGCTGCATGGCCCAGGCGAGCTCTGCCGGATCGTTGCCATTGATGAAGACGAGCTTCTTCGAAAGACCCGTATAGCTCAGCGGATTGACGCGCTGACCTGCGACAGCAATGAGATTGCCGTGATCGTCGCGAATGTCGTTCTCGACCACGATGGCAGGATCAAACTCCCAGCTGCGGGTCTCACCCGCAGGGCTCATTCCGACAACAGCCACCGGCTGCATGACCCGCTGCTTGACCTTCTCGGCAAACTGGCGGTTCAGCGCATCGATCTTGCCGCTCGCCTGCGCCGTATCGAGACGGGCCTTGATGACCGCCAGGAGGTCAGGCTCGATAACGGGCCAGGTCTGACCCATTTGTCCATGATCGACGCCCACGCGCGTAGGCGGAACGGGCACGCCTGCACCGATCGCGAACGGCGCCAGCAGCGCAAGAATGATTCCGCGCTTCACAGGCCCGCCCCTCACAGGATTGCCCTTCCGGTGCCAACCAGACGGTCGCGGCAGACAAAGCCGATATGCGCGTAGCGACTGTCGAACCCGTCCTTGTGCGAGGTCGCTGCAAAGATGCAGCCCTTTGGCACTATGCCCAGAGGGCCTTTCTCGAGCGCGTCGCCGCGCTTGGTCACAGGCTTCAGCGATGCAACCTGCTGACCATTTACCAGAACGTCTGCGCCCCGCCGCGTCACGACGTCTCCCGGCAAACCGACCGCGATCTTCGCAAAGGGAGGCGGGTTGGTGCCGAAGTACTTGGTCGTCACCCGGTCGTGGCCCGGATGAAAGATCACGTAGTCACCGCGATTCGGGAAGCGGCCGCTTTCTACCAGGAAGGCCCAGTTCGGAAGCGAGTCCGAAGCATTGACCATGAGGGCGTGCGTTCCGCTCCACCGGGCCAGCGCGCTGAATCCCATCGCGAGGGAGCTCAGCACGGCGATGACCGCGAGCTTCTGTGCGAGCGAAAGGCCCTTGGGATCAGCGCGCTCCACCACCCTGCCCTCCGCCATTCGCGGCCATGAAGGCCTGCATCTCGGATTCGACGCGGGCCGCATTTGCAGCGGAGCCTTTTGGTCTCACGCCCGATCCCATGCCTTGCATCGCTTGAGCGGGCGTCGGCCGCGGGACCTTGGCATAAACGGCCGCCTTCACGCTTTGCGTCACGTCCGGCACATTGCCGCCAACGATGGCCTCGTGAACCAGCACGACTTTGCCGCTCTTGGAGAGGCTGGCGACAGTTTCATCGAGCGCCGCCATGAAGACAGCCGTCTCACGTGCAGCCGTCGTTTCGGCCGCGCTCGAACGTGACTGCGCCTGCAGATATTCGCCGATGATCCCCTGAAGTTGCAGCTGGACGAACTCCTGCCTCGAGTCCGACGAAGCTGCGATGTTCCGTGTCACCCAGGCGCCCCAGATGAACATGGCGATGCCGGCTACAAGCAAGACCAGTTCCCGCGTCGACATGCCGGCAAAACGGCGTCGCATGAGCGTTCCGGTCGGCTTTCGCTCCGCTGTCGTGACAGCCACGTGGGCCGGTGGCAGCTCATCGAACAGATCTCTCATTGATCCTCTCCCCCAGTAACAAGAGGCACGGTAAGGGCAGCGCGAAGGCTCGCGCGGCGGAAAAAGGCGGTGAGCGCCACGACAGTCGCGAAGATGGCCAGCACGAGGGCCTCGAATTCACTCTGTCTGGCAGGGCCCGCTGCTGCGAACCGCGATGCAAGGTTGCCGAGCTGCAGCATCAGCCCTGCAAAGGTGAAACTGCCCAGCGCAACGAACACGAGCAGCCCCGTACCAAGCGCCGCGAGCAAGGTCGTCGCGCCCCACCCTGCGAGGCGCAGGGCCACAAAAAGCGCGTCCTGGCCGCGCTGGACAAGATCCGCCCTCTGCCGGGACCGAGGCAACGCGATCATTCTGCCGCCTCCGCCTGCTGGTAGCCTTCGGGAAATGCGACGGCCTCGATCGCGTCGTGCATCGGCAGCCCGCGCTCGATGTAAGCCTCGATGCGCGCGAAAACGTCAGGGCTCGATGAGTAGAGTGCTGCTGAATAGCGGTCGAGGACGAGCCGTCCGATGCTTTCGGTATCGGGCCCGCGGATGAAGATATCCGAATAATCGGTGCCATTGCGCTTCAGCGAGCGCAGCAGCGCCTCGGTGAGGTTGTCCATCTCGAAGCGATCCGAGTTGCGGAAGTCCGAGATGGTCTCGCCCTTCTGCTGGAGGATCAGGAACCAGTCAGAGTTTTCGAGCGCGGCCCGCGAGCCTTCCGACTTGTAGTAATCGTGGATCGACTGGGTGGCCGTAATCAGCGCGCCGCCGTACTTGCGGCACGTGCGCGAATAGGTCTCGACGAAGTCGGCCATCGCCCCGCCCTTGAGCATCTGCCAGGCCTCATCGATGATCAAAGGCTTCGGTGTGGCGCGATCCATCCGGCGCATGACCTGCGAGGCGATGAACATGATCGACGTGAGAACAACGCCGCGCAGCTCCTCGCGGGTCGCAAGATCAGAGAGCTCGAAAACCGTCAGATCAGCAGACAGGTCAAGATTGGCATCGCCCAGAAAGAAGCGGCCAAAAGTGCCCTTGGCCGCGAACGGCAGGAGCGAGGTAGCCAGATCATAAGCACACGGGTGCCGGGCCTCCCCGAGCGCCGCGATCACCTGGTCGACAGTCCCGTCACGACCATGCTCCTCCCAGACGAGGTTGACCGCCTGGTCGATAAGCCCCCGTTCGGTGTCGTTCAGCCGGGTCTCATTGCGCGCCATCTGGGCGATGATCGATTTGAGCATCGCGAGGCAGTCGACCAGATAGTCATCGTCCTCGCGCGCAAGATGCTCATCGATCATCCGGAACGGGTTGATCGAGATGCCCGAGGACAGCTTGAACTCGGTGAACGTGCCGCCAAGAGCCTTGGCCATATGCTCGAAGCTGCGGCCATCGTCGATCACGATGGTCTTGGCTCCAACCCCTGCAAAGCTCGCTGTCAGATCCTGGAGGAGAACCGATTTGCCCGAACCGGACTTGCCTGCAATCGCAACATTGTGATTGCCGGCAGTATTCTGGAACGGCGACCAGAACTGCGGTTGACCGCGCCTGCCAATGAACAGCAGATGCGGAATATTCCCCCCGACATACTCTCCCTGGATCGGCGCGATCGCTGCAACATTGGCCGAGCGCATCGTCCGCAGGCGCTTCATGCGCTTCAGATCATGGTCGAGCCCGTCGGCAAGCAGCAGCGGGAAGTGCGCCATAAAGGCGGGCAACTGGATATGGGTCTCGTCGATCAGGTCCCATCCCGTGGCCTTGTAGAGCGCTTTCAGCGTGCGCTCGCAGGGCTCGCCCCGGCCCTTGGGTGCAATGATCGAGACGGCATAGTAGCAGGAGACCAGCTTCTCGCCCTGCTTGACCCTATCGGCCACGAACTGCCATTCGGCGGCTTCGGTGCGCAACTTGGGAACGAGCTTGACGCCCTTGCCATCGGCCAGCGATGTCGTTCGCGCGAACTTGTATCCTGCCCTTGCCTCCGAGGATTCCAGGTCCGGGATGATCCCGCAGACCGTCTGAAGCACCGGGCAGGGAAGACTGAGCTTGGGATTGAAGATGTCGCCGATGATCTTCTGGGTATCCCAAGGTGCCCAGCGATCAGGGAATCCTCGCACCGCCATGGTACGGACGTCGAACCGCTCGGGCACAAAGTCCTTCAGTTCGGGGACACCCGATGCGACTGCGCCGGTCGGCCGCAACGATTGAGCATGGAGGACAAGGCGGTCCTTCTCGACATGCGTCACCAGGTCGCGCCGGACACATTGTTCGTTGATCGGATCAAACCTGTTGTAGTCAGGGACCTCGTCTCCTGCGCCATTCGATGGCGCGAGAATTTCGTCGAACAGGCGGATGAGATCGATTGGCGCGAACTGCCGGACCGGAACGTTGATCGATTCCAGCGCCGAAATGATCCCGTCGCGCATCGTGACGAGGTCATCATTGGTGAGACTGGACCCTTGCCCGATGCCCACCGACATCACGACACGGAAATTGCGCATGAAAAATGGTCCATCGCTCGCGAGCGTTGACCAGGCACCGGCGAGCAGTTTGTCGAGGCGGTGGCGCGCAAGTGTCCGGAAGACGCCCGAAGCCGTGAATCGGGGCAGCGCCCAGGCCTGCAGCATCTCGGCTACCCTGGGACTTGAGAAGTTTGTCACGCTGAAGCGCGTTCCGGGCTGAAGAATATCGGAGAAGATCGTGCCGATGATCTCGCTGACCCGGTCATTCGCACCCACGAGCGGTGCAAGCTCGAGAATGAAGCCCTTCGAACGGACCTGGTGGAAGATGCGCTTCTCCTCGTCGAAGGAGCGATAGCCGAGAAAATGCGACAGCATCGGCACATCAGGCGCGCGGGCGCTGCGCTCCGGCTTGCGGCTGTCTCCCACAACGAGATCGACGAGCGAGCCCAACATCGCGCCTTACTCCACGACGCCGCTGAAAGCGGCAGGCTTGGGCCGGGCGCGGGATCCCTTGGCAGAAAGCCGCTGCGCAACCTCCGCCTGAATTTCGGCGATCGGATTCTTCGCGTCGGCCGTGGCGACCTCAGTCCCGGCCGCGCCCTTGCGAGGATCGGGCTTTGCGTCGCTCCCTTCCGGCAACGCCGCGAGCAAAGGCGGAGCGCTTTCTGCTGCGGCAAGAAGACCGCGACTGCGCGCAACCTTCGGACCCCGCTGAGCAATCTGTTCCATCGCGTCCCCGCGTCCGGGAAGCAGTGCTTCGGTGCTCACGACCCGGCGCGCATGCGTCGTGCCGCTGGCATCGGTGAAACCTGGGAAGACGACAGAGAGTTGATAGCGCGGGGCGCTGCGCGCCACAGGTGCTGCACTTGCCAGATGCGTGTCGTGGACAGGCGCATCGATCCCGTCATCCATCCGGTAGGGTCCGGCGGGATTGAGAAGGTCGGTCGAGCTGGTCTCTTCGATCCGGGCAAGCGCAGTATCGTCGATCACGGACGATGGGGCGCAGATTCCGTCGGGCGCATTGCAGCGGAAGTTCGCGCTGACATTAGTCCCAAGCGTCGAGCAACCCGACAGCAGGCCCCCGAGGACCGCAGCGACCATGGCAGCTTGCGAACGCAGATTCTTGTGCATCATGATGCCTTTCCTTCGATCCAGCTGAGCAGAAAGTCGCGCGGGCGGTAGCCGTGGAGAACCGCGCCATCTTCGCGGACGATGACCGGCGTCCCGCTGAAGCCGTGCTGCCTTGCGAAGGCCTCGTTGGCATCGAGCCCGCTGGTGTCACACGATCCTGCAGATGTGACCGCCCCGCCCTCGTACGCCTGGGTTACTGCCCGGCGCCGGTCGGGTGCGCAGATCACGGCCTCCGAGATTGGCCTTGTGCCGAGCACCGAGATCGGGCGCTCGATCACCTTGACATTGAGGGTCCCCAGCGTCTCGTGAAGCCGCTTGCAGTAGCCGCAGCGAAAGTCGCTGAAGACCGTTATGGTCCTGGTTCCACGGCCCATCACGATGCTGCCGTTCTTCGGCAAGGTCGCAAGGGCTGCCGGATCAATCCGGGCATCGGCTGCTGCTGACGGCGAACCAGTAGCGCCTGCCTGCGGCTTGGCCTCGGGCTCATCGCTTGCACCGGCACCGCCGACAAGCATGTCAGGGTTCATCTGGAGGAGACGGGCAGCCGTGAGGTCCTGTTTGGTCTCCATGTCGTAGACGCGCCCGATAATCAGGTAGCGCGCGCTATGGTCGATGTAGAACAGGTTCTGGCGGGCCTGAATCTCGCAGACGCCGTCGATGGACTTGCAGTCGATTGATGTGATCTCGGTCTTTGGCAGGCGCTTGGTCAGCGCTGCCTGGATCGAAGCGGGGTCACTCGCTGCCGAGGCATGAGCAACGGCCGCGATAGCGGCTAGGCCACTGGCTGCCAGACCTCCGGCTGCCGCGATCTGCCATGTCTTCCATTTACGCTCCATGGTGGTCCCCTCAGTTTCTGATGAAGGTGCCGTCGAGGAAGACCACCTCGACCGCCGCCCCGGTGGGCATCTCGACAACCGGCTGATACTGCTCGGCGCGCTCGATGAGATATTCCGAGACCGTGGTGCCGGCCTGCTGTCCGCCGCCGCCCAGGGCACGCAGCCCGATTTCGCCAGCGCCGGGGGTCCGTCGGCCCTCGCCCGCGATGATCGGCTGATTGAACCCTTCACTGAGCGCGTTACCGACGCCGCTCACGAGACCTGCCAGAAAAGCCTGGGTGGTCAGCGAGCCCTCGCGGCTAACCACGCGACCGCGCACGCCCACTTTGCCGCCGAACGCGATGAACCCCTTGACCTCCGATACCGCAAAGCGGCCGCCCGGCTGCGCGCAGGTCATGCGCTGGAGCTTCACATAGACCTTCTCCGAGGAGAGGTCCCCGTAGGCTGCGCCGTTGACCATGCACCCCTGCACCCGGGTCGCGAGGAGCTTCCCATCACCGTAGACCGAGCGCGCTGGCCCGGTGATCCGGAGCAGGACGGGGAGCGGATCGCTCTGGCTGCGCGTATTGGTCGTGGCATCGACGCCGACAACCACCGTTGCCTTGGCAATCGAATTCGGGGGCAGATAGTTGGGCGAGTCCGTATAGACGGCGGGCGACTTTGTCGGGTCGATACGCGATGCCGTCCCGCTTGCTGACGTGAACGAGACCATCTGGACGTCGCTACCGCGGCGCACGGGCGGGGCTTCTGCCGCTCCGGCCTCTGGTGACGCCGGCACGCCCATCTCGCGGGCCGCCGCGACAGGTCCTGGCGCTGTCGGCCGCGCGTTGCCCCTCTGGACTTGCTGGCGCAGTTGCTCGTTCTCGCGCTCGTAGGCTTCCAGGACACGCTGGCCATCGCGCGCCATGGCCGCATTTTCGCCGCGCAGCGCCTCGATCTCGGATTGCATCTGGGCGAACTGCGCGCCCTGCGCCTCAAGGCCCTTGAGACGCACGTCGGTCGAGTTCATCTCGCCCTCGTACATCGCGACCCATTCCTGATCGACGCGCTGCCGGTTCAGAAGTGCATCGGTCGAGACAGTTGTCTTGGCCCCCTTCTCCGTCGCCTCTTCGATGGTCTCCTCGGTATCGAGAACATACATGGCCCCAGCCACCGCGATCACGCCGGCAAGACCGAACATCAGCATCTTCTGCCGCTTCTGGACCAGTGAGTTCTCTGCAATGGCACCACTCGCATCGAGGGTGTCATGTTCCTCAGCCTCGCTGGCATCGAGGTCCTTGGGTTTGCGCTTGAGGAAATCCATCTGACTTACCCTCCTGACGGTACGACGACGTAAGCGGCGGTGGCCTGGCCGCTGGCGAGGTTGGGATTGGAAATGCTGACCGCGATGGCGCCGTCTCCGGCGATGATCTCTTCCTTGAGCGTCATCGGCTCGGAGCCATTGTTCTCGATGCGCAGGACTTTCCCGGTCATGGCCGGGCTGCGATACTCGCTGACCAACTGGACCTTCAGATCGCCGACATTGACCGGCGCACGGGCAGCATCGCTGATCTCGAAACCCGCAACGCGGCGCTGCTCGAACATGGCCCGGACGAGCGAGACCGCACGATCATCGAGCGTTGCAGAGGCCTCGATCGACTGCGGCGCACCCTGAGGGTTTTCGAGATCCGCATTGGCGACGAAGACCTGCAGTGCCGCTTCACCCGATACCTCGCAGTCGAACTTGTAGACGAAGCCACGGCGCGTCGTCCCGAAGAACGAAATCTTGCGCTTGGAATAACCGTCCGGAACGGAAAGATAGATGTCGCCGCGGGTCGGCTCGTGCACGATCGAGAAGTCTTCCTGCGGAACACCCGTCTGGACACGCGAGACCGAGACGAACTGGTCATCCTTCAGCGAAATGCGGGTAAGGTCCGACTTCGACGCCTGGCAGCGCACCTCGCCATTGTCGGCTGCCAGAATATGCTCGTCGGCGAGAGCCGGAACGGCGGTCAGAGCGAGCGCGCTGCCGACCAGTACGACCCCGCACAGGCGCAAGAGATGGCAGTCGATGCGGGAGGCAAGGACGCTGCCGGTCGCAATCAGCAACGAAGGCACAATCGGGTTCATTGTTCCTGCTCCTTCTTGACGAGCACGCCAAAGCCCTTGAGGCGGAGCGAGACGCCGGTGTGCTGCCAATGGAATTCGAAGATCTTGTGCTCTCGGCGGACGTCGCGCGATCCGACGATCGTGTGCAGCACGCCGCCGACCTGACTGGTCAGGTTCTCGGGGTCCGTGCGGATCCAGTCGATTGTGATGAACTGGGTGACCTGCGAGTCCTGTTGCTCATCGATGATCTTGAGAAGGTTGGCCTTGAGCGGACCGCGCGCCTCGGGCGCGGCAATCGCAATGAGCCCGTCGAGCCAGTACTGCAGGTTCTCAGGTGACCGATTGAGCGCGAGCTGTGCCGTGTCGCGGGTCACCGCCTCGAGATATTCGGGGCTGACCGCCGCTGAGCTCAGCACCATTTCGCTGGGGAGGATCGGCTGAAGGACAACCTCCCGGTCCCGCGTCGTTGCCGCGACGAACATCACCAGCACCAGGGCGCCCAGAATGATGCAGGCCAGAGCCAGAATGTTGCGCTGCTTGAGGGTCCGCTGCGACGCCTCGTGTGCGAATGAAAGTTCCATGTCAGCCCGCCATCACACGCAAGTGGGAAGGCGGAGCGACCTTCAGACCGAAGAATTCACCCGGCAAATACCAATAGGCGAAATGCAGGACCCAATACATCGAGCGCCCAGCTTTGAGTTTGCGGTACCCAAGCCATGCAGCAACGGCCAGAAGCAGGCCTATGACAACATGCTGCGCCAGAATTCCCCAGGTGAACGGGATCACCAGTACGAGGAATTCATCAAGCGACCAGAACCCGATCAGTTCGGGATCGTCGAGATGCTTTGGAATAGAATACTTGTCCAAAGATCGTCTCCGCCAGAAAGGTTTGCTGCCATTCCCATGCCGGTGATGGAGCAGCGCCCCCGTTCGCGATGACCAGTGCTCTCGCTCAGATCGTCGCTGTGACCGTGGAAGTGACGATCGGCACGCCGGTGCCAGCGCCCACGCCGACGCCGACGGGGATCGCGACCTGGCCGAGCGAGAAACGCCCGCTGGCCATGGCAACGATGCCGCCGGCGAGCGAAAGCACCGTGATGATCCGTCCGCCCGACCCCTGAAGGAAGCCGGTGAACCGCGTGAGCGCCGTATTGAACGTGGCGTCCGTGCCGGCCATGGCAGCTTCGATACCGAAGACGCTCATGGCGGCGGCGACAGCAAGGGTGACGGCGAACGTCCCCCCTGCCTGCTTGAGATCGTGGACCTTCATTGTCTTCCCCTTCTGGTTGACCAAATGACGCAGTGCGTCGTCACCAAAGGGGCCGGAGCCGAAAGGTTTTCTCAATCACTGTTGTGTAGAGCGAAGTCGGAGAAGTCGGCGAATCACTGTTTTTGATGCCGGGTGGTCCGATTTTTGATACCGGGTGGCTCGATTTTTAGGACCACGTGGTCATGGATTCAGGACCACGTGGCATTACCAGCACGCCACCCTGGTCCTGAATCCATGACCACGTGGGTCTGTTTTTCATACCACCGATCCGAATCGTTGCAGCCGCTCGGGGAGGCGATATGGAACCGACGCCAAGGGGCCCCGATCAGTAGCGAACAATGGCGGGAGGAAGCGCAATGGCCAGCGGAAAAGAGGTCGTCCACGAACTGCTGGTGAGTCGGGATGCTTTTGTGATCATTGCGGACGCCATCAAGTGGCTGACAATAGAACGGTCGAAGTTTCAGCGCCTTAGAGATGTGATCACAGATGTGATCCGCGCTCCAGACCTTTCCGATCAGGAATTGCTCGCCGCATTCAACCGGCACAGGCCCTGCGATGGGCGGGTAAGGATCTATCTCAGATTAAGCGGCGCTCTGAATGCCGAATTTGACACCCTCAAGGCCCGCCTCGGAGAAGTCACGGGAGACCAGTGCGGTGTGCGTGAGACGGTGATCTTCTGCGCCCTCGCCATCAGTCTGCGCCAAATTTCTCTTGCCAAAGCCGCGTTTTAGAATTCACATCATGCAGTTGCATAGGGAGAATTGACGGAGGCAAGGATGGGTCAGGGGGCGAACCCAAACGAGCGCAAGAGCTGTCACAAGCTGCAAGCCGAGTACGCCGATTTGATCAGGTACCAGATGAACCGGCAGGGCGTCAGTCTCCGTAAGCTTGTCGATGAGGGGATCATCAAGAGCAGCCACCGCAGCGGTCTGTTCGAGCGCATCGCCGATGGCAGTGTGTCGACAGCCGAGTTTAACCGGATCAACGAAAGGCTTGGCATCGATCCCGTCAGAGCAGCGATCGCAGTCCACTGCTTTGTCAGCCCAGAGTCCTATGAAGACCCCTGCTGCGAAACCTCTGCCCAACTTGCCATTGCCCTGGCGCTCCAGCTCAGCGAAGAGATGGCCGCGTGCGATGGGACTTTTGAGCCGATCCGCGAAGCCCTTTGCCACGGCATCGCGCAGCGCACCTCGAGCGCTATAGCCAGGCACCATACAGCGCTGGAAGCACGGCGGCACGACCCTGCGCTGTTTGACCGCTCATTCGGCTGAGCAAGCGAACTGCAGCATCAGCCAAGCGCCCACGCTTAGCAGAAGCGTCGCAGATCCATTGGGGATATGGTCAAACAACTTGGAGTATGTTCGCCGCCAAGCTCGCGTTGCGGAGCAATCGGCTCGAGGATCAGGGACCAGTCTGCCGGTGAAGCAAGAAGCGCTCATTGCCTGGACATCGCTCTATATTGCGGTCGGCATCATGGCGCTGATCTGCGCCGCACTTTCGACAATCGTGACCCTGAATGACTGGCGAACTGGCCGATGGGCTCCCGCCCGCACAAGCACGCTCGACAAGGCATTGTTGCTCCCGAAGCTCTGGCTGCGCTGGCAGGCCAACTATCTCACCGGCACACCGGTGATCCTTGCTGTCTGCCTCTACTATGCCTCCAGCATTGGGTTTTCAGTTTTCTGGGACATCTGACCGTCCAGCGAACGCGAGAAGCCTTACCGACCTGAAGGGGTTGTCAGCACCTCGCCTAGCAAGTGAGACTGGCGCGGCAGAGCTTCCGCTGAGCGATGCAAGTATGGTGCGGACATAGCTGCGCGTTTCAGCAAAGGGCGGAATTCCGCCATGCTTGTCGACGTTGCCCGGACCGGCATTGTACGCAGCCAAAGCAAGATGCCACGAGCCAAAGCGATTGAGCTGCTCACGCAGGTACCGCGCTCCCCCGCGGAGGTTTTCAACAGGGTCCCAAGGATCGGAAACGCCAAGATAACTTGCAGTCCCCGGCATCAGCTGCGCCATGCCCATGGCCCCGGCAGGACTGCGCGCAAAGGGCTGGTAGCGGCTTTCATGAGCAACGAGCGCGTCAAACAGCCGCACAGGAACGCCGGCTTCGCAAGCGGCTGCAGCGACGTGGCGGAAATAGAGACGGCGTCGCGATTGTGCCACCTCGGACAGGTCATAGCGCGGGAAGTATCCTCCAGAGAGGCAATCGGGATCTGACCCGAGTCTTGATGCATTCACCAGCGTGGGAATGACGGCAGAGTTTCCGCGTCTCATCCAGGACGGGATGTAGAACAATGGGGGCGTGGGACTGACAGGGGTGATCGCCTCTTCCGCAAAGGCAGTCCCTTCACCCCCGGGAACGGGCTGCTTGGCCTCCGGCTGCCCGGTCGGGGGTTTGACAGGCACTCCGGGCACCAGGACCGAGAATTCTGGGGGTGTGCTGCTCGAGAAGTCTTCAAGCTTGGCCTCTTGGCCTGCCGCTTGGCTGCTGAGCGCGATGAGCGCTGCGATGAGGTAGAATTTCATAACCACACCTTTCGGCATGGCTTGAGTACCGCCGAATAAGGTTATCGAGAAGGCTCAGCTGGCGCAAGCGTCGTATGGATTTGGCGAGGTAAGCACCGCACCAGCAGCTGCCGCCCCAGACCCGGCGGTCGTTCCTCGCCACACATCAAAGTGACCGCTTTTGTCGAAATCTGCCACTCAGCTCGATCGAGCGGACCGAAAGCTGCGACCACATCGCATATTCTGGTCGAACGAACGTGGACCGAAACTGTGATCGGCCGTTGGAACTGCATCGGCACCGGAGTTCATCACTGCAAGAGTAGACGCAGCCGAGTGGTGCTATAGGGTACGCTTACCTGCAGGATGCAGTCAGTTATCTGGCTTCGGCCAGCACAGAGTTTAGCGAGAGTGGCTGAATTTGCTGGGTTGCTGCCATTCGCGTCCACAGCCCCTAGCTTCAGCTTTGCGCCCTAATTTCGCTCATCTAGTTTGTAGGCGAATGATCCAGGAAGTAGTCGATCGCTCAGGCGTCAACCTAACATCCTTGGCTAGCTGGGGGACCTTAATTCCGCATGACTCAAAGCCCTCTGATTTTTTGCATTCCGGGGTGCTAGTCTGAGACTTGCTGGGGTCACAACCGGCGAAAGGCCATTTGATATCGCTAAGAAGCTTGCGTTGCTCGAAGGGGAGCGGTGAGAGGATGTTCGAAAACGTACGCTAAGCTGCCGCCTCTGATTTTTGAGGCGGAAAACGGTTTAAAAGGGAGGTCGGCGCGGCGGTATGGGTTTGCGATGCACGATACTCGTTTTGGTGCGGGCGATGTAGTGCAGTGGCCCCAGCAGGCGGTCCAGGTCGCCCACGTCCTTCAGCACAAACCGGGCGACAAAACAGTCCTCACCCGTAACGACAACGCAATCCACGATCTCTGGAATGTCGCGTAAGGCGTGTTCGACCGCTTGAAGTTTGCCCGGCAACGGTTGCACGGTCAGGATGGCTTCGAGCAGAAACCCCAGTGCCCTCGCATTCAAGCGAACGCTGAACGCTTCGATGATCCCGGTATCTTCCAGCCTGAGGATGCGATCACGCACTGCGGGTGCGGTAAGGCCGACGTCGTTCCCGAGGGCACGCAGGCTCATACGACAATCATCAATCAGCAGATCGATGATCCGGCGGTCGATGTCGTCCAAGGCTGATTGGCTCATGTAAGCTATTATCGCCCCAAGGCTTTACAAAATGGTTCAAACATAGTGGTTTGGCCTTTCGTTACGTTGGTACTTCTCGGTTTGAGACCACTATCCTTCCCAAATCAAGGAGATGTCGAATGACAACGATCCAACGAATAGCGGCGTTCACTGATCACGGAGCGGGTGGAAATCCGGCCGGTGTCGTTATCGGCGATGTTCTGCCGGATGCCGAGCAAATGCAACGCATCGCAGCGGAAGTCGGCTTTTCCGAAACCGCGTTCGCGGCGCCCCAAGGGGCAGGTTGGAAAACCCGCTATTATTCGCCTGAGACTGAGGTTCCATTCTGTGGACACGCGACGATCGCCTTGGGTGCCGCGCTCGTCAGAGCAAAGGGACCCGGGCGTTATCGACTGTTCCTGGCAGACGGCGAAATCGAGGTGGAGGCAGGCGAAGAGGATGGCAGGGGGCGTTCCACGCTTCGATCGCTTCCGACCCGCAACGAGGCCGTTCCCGATTCCGTCATCGAGGAGGCCCTCACGCTGTTCGGCTATTTCAGAGACGACCTCGACACGAGCCTTCCGCCAAGACGCATGAATGCCGGTGCCGAGCATCTGTTCATCCCGCTGAATAGCCGCGAACGGCTGAGCGCGATGAACTATGATCTGGAAGCCGGCCGTGAGTTCATGCGGCGTCATGGATTTGTGACAGTGGCGTTCGTCTGGCGCGAGACGGTCGGGCTCTTTCACGCGCGTAACGCCTTTGCCTCGGGCGGCGTGCTCGAGGATCCGGCGACCGGTGCGGCTGCAGCGGCCTTGGCGGGGATGCTGCGCGACACCGGCATTCTAACCGAAGGCCAGATCACCATCCTACAAGGCAGCGATATGGGGCGCCCCTCGCGGCTCCAGGTCCGTTACGGCACGGAGGTCGGCGCACCGACATTTGTCAGCGGTGAATCCGTGGCGATGTGACGCGCGACCCGCTGGATGTTCGAGCCAACAGTTTTTCACCGTCCGGCCTAATCTCGCCCTTTGGCGTGACGTGACGATAGAGAGTCTGCCGAGTGATACCAAGCTCAGTACAAAGCTCGGCGACCTTGGTCTCGGGCTTACCCATCGCGGCCTGGGCGAGCCGGAGCTTGGCGGGCGTCATCTTGAACGGACGCCCGCCATGTCGGCCGCGCGCGCGCGCGGAGGCAAGGCCGGCGCGGGTACGCTCGATGATCAGCTCGCGCTCGAATTCGGCGAGGCCGGCGAAGATCGCGAAGATCAGCCGACCGTTGGCGGTGGTGGTGTCGATCGACGCGCCTTCGCCAGCCAGCACCTTGAGGCCGATGCCACGCTTCGTCAGGTCGCCGACTGTGTTGACGAGGTGGCGCAGATCACGGCCGAGCCGGTCGAGCTTCCAGATGACGAGCGTGTCGTCGCGGCGCAGCGCCTTCAAGCAGGCATCGAGGCCGGGCCGCTTGTCGAGCCGGCCCGATGCGCTGTCCTCATAGATATGCTCGGGATCGACGCCGGCCGCGACCAGCGCGTCGCGCTGAAGGTCGTGAATCTGGCTGCCATCCGCCTTGGACACTCGCGCGTAACCAATCTGCGTTGTCACATATACGTCCGTCTGCGTGACGGAGCGGCATTGCCCGTCGATTGATCGCCATAATGTCACATAACCCGTCTTGTGGTCTACGCTCCGTGAACAGGGCTGCTTGCCTGTTGCGTGACGAACAGGAAGCCGATGCCGTCCAGGACCATATTGTCGCCCGCGCAGCGTAGCGCGATCTTCGATCCGCCTGCCGACCGGGCGACGATCGAACGGCTCTATACGCTCGGCCCCGATGACCTCGGACAGGTGTCGCGGCGCCGGCGCGGACCGAACCGTCTCGGCTATGCGGTGCAGCTCTGCTACCTGCGCCACCCGGGGCGTGCGCTGCTGCCGGGTGAGGCGGTGCCTGCCGCCATGCTGTCGCTGCTCGCCGACCAGATCGGTTGCCGAACCGACGACTTCGCCGACTATTCTGCGCGCGCGACGACGCTGCGCGAGCATCGCGCGGAGATCGAAGCGTATCTTGGTCTGCGCGCCTTCGACCGAACCGACGTGCGATCAATGCTGGCACTGGGATCGGAGATCGCCACTTCGACCGATCGGGGCGGGGCGATTGTCGCAGGCATGGTCGATCGCCTGCGGCTCGACCGGATCGTGCTGCCTGCGGCATCGACGCTGGAACGGCTTGCCCTCATCGTGCGGGCGCAGGCACGCAAGGCCGCGCATACCGGACTGATCCGCGACTGCTCGGCCGATCAGGAAGCGGCGCTCGAACGCCTGATCGCATCCGACGACAATGGCAGGACCCGCCTTGGTTGGATACGCGAATGGCCGGAAGCCCCATCGGCCGCAAACCTGAAGGGGATCATCGAACGGCTCGACACAGTGCGCGGCATCGGGATCGCAGCTGACCGGGCGCGACGCATCCATGCCGCCCGCTACGCCGTCATCGCACGGACGGCCGGCATCGTCACCGCGCAGCACCTCCGGCGT
>Ga0308017_1000107_pt1 | contig 26656 bp, 25 predicted proteins | sample Neamet280_FD_203145 | JGI IMG/M metagenome (GOLD analysis project Ga0308017, IMG submission 203145) | Marine microbial communities from water near the shore, Antarctic Ocean - #280 | ecosystem: Environmental > Aquatic > Marine > Unclassified | place: Southern Ocean | collected 2014-10-01
CATGGTTGCCGCCTTTCTGGGGCTCAGGCTGTATTCGGTGCTTGGCCGCCGTGCCGAGCATGAGGAGGAGTCGATCCCGCAGCGCTTTGACGGTGCCGATAATGCGCCCAGCGTTCCCTCGGCCGTGAATGCGCCGCAAGTGGCGGCGACGCCGGTTGCCCGCATGCCCGAGCTGGCGGGCGTGATGCCGGCGGTGGAGCGCGGCATTCGTGAAATCGCTGCTGCCGATAACAAGTTCGAGCTGACGAGCTTCGTTGATGGTGCGCGCGGCGCCTATCGCATGATTCTCGAAGCCTTCTGGTCGGGTGACCGCGAAACGCTGCGCGAATTGTGCGATGACAGCGTCTATGCCGGGTTCGCCGCCGCGATTGATGCACGCGAAGCCGCTGGCGAAACGCTGGACAACACCCTGATCCGTATCGAGGAAACCCGTGTCCATTCGGCCTCGCTCGATGGGCGTATTGCGCGGATCGCCGTGCTGTTCGTGGCTGACATTGCAGCTGTGACCCGTGACAGCGCGGGCCATGTCGTTGCTGGTTCGCTCGATGATGCGATCGAAAGCCGCGATGTCTGGACGTTCTCGCGCAATGTCACCGCGCGCGATCCGAACTGGGTGCTTGAAGAAACCGACGAAGGTTAACCGGACAGGGCGCGCGGGTTTCCGTGCGCCTGCCAGGGGAGTAACCGATGCGCGCCTTTCTTGCGCTGATGCTGGTGATGGTGCTGGGCGCGTGTGGCCGGGTCATTCCGCCTGCCAGCGTGCCGCCAGCAGCAGCCACCGGCGCGGCCAGCGCGGCGATGGCGGGCCTCTCGCTCGGCCCGGCGATTACCGCGCTGGGCATGGATGATCGCGCCGCCGCCCGCGCGCTTGCCAGCTTTACCGAATCATGTCCGCAATTGCTCCGCCGCAGCGATGCGAGCGGGCTCACCAACCCTGCCGACTGGCAGACACCCTGCGCCGCCGCGCGCAGTTGGACGCCTGATCGCGCGCAGGCCTTCTTCGCCACGCATTTCGACACCGTGCGGATCGGCGATGGCAGCGCCTTTGCCACCGGCTATTACGAACCCGAAATTGCCGGGAGCCGCACCCGCCGCCCCGGTTTCGAAGTGCCGGTCTATGGCATGCCCTCCGATCTGGTGCGCGGCTGGCCAGATGAAGTGCCCGCCAATGATCGCACCGGCCGCCCGCCCTTGGGGCGCTATGATGCGACCGGGCGGTTCGTCCTGTATCACGACCGCGCAGCGATCGAGGATGGCGCGCTTGACGGCACGGCACCGGTCATCGCCTGGGCCGCCGATCCGGTGGAATTCTTCTTTCTCCAGATTCAAGGCTCAGGCCGACTCAGAACCCCCGAAGGCGACGTGATCCGCATTGGTTATGCCGGACAGAACGGACGCGAATATGTCGGCATCGGCTCGGTGATGCGGGAACGCGGGCTGCTGGGCAGCGCGCCCGGCCAGTATTCCGGCTCGATGCAGGGGATCATGGCCTATATCCGCGATAACCCCGCCGAAGGCCGCGATCTGATGCGGCTCAACAAGAGCTGGGTGTTCTTTCAGGAGTTGAAGGGCGATGGCCCACTGAGGGCGATGGGCGTGCCGGTGCGGGCCTCTGCTTCGGTCGCGGCTGATCCCGCCTTTGTGCCGCTGGGCGCGCCGGTCTGGCTCGAACTCGATCGCCGCGAGGCCAGCGGGCTGTGGATCGCGCAGGATACGGGCGGCGCGATCAAGGGCGCGAACCGCTTTGACACCTTTTGGGGTGCGGGCGAAGATGCCCGCGTGATCGCTGGCGGGATGAGCGCGCGGGGCAGGGCCTTGCTGCTCCTGCCCAAGGGCGTCGCCGCGCGCCACCGCCCGCAGTGATGCGGCGGAGCGGTCCGCGCGGGCTTTCGCCCGCCGAAGCCGCCCTCTGGGCGCGGCTGGCCGAGACAGTCACCCCGCTTCCGGGGCGCAAGGCCCCTACTGCTCCGCCTTCGCCGGTTGCGGCGCCCAAAGCCGCCAACCCGGCCCCTCCGCCGCCTGCGGCCAAGCCTCTACCAAGCCCCGCGCTGCCCAAGAAGGGCAAGCATCAGATCCCGATGCCCCCGCCGCCACGCGTGCCGGTGGGCGTAAGCCTTGATTCGCATTGGGAACGCCGGTTCAAGAGCGGGCGGATCGAGCCTGATCTCACGCTTGATCTGCATGATCACTCGCTCGATGCCGCCTATACGCGCGTCATCGCCGGGCTTGATCAGGCGCGCAGCATGGGCGCGCGCGTGGTGTTGGTGATTGCCGGGCGCGAGCGGCCGGTCGATCCCGCCGATCGCAGCGAGCGGCGCGGCGCCATCCGCGCCAAGCTGCTCGACTGGCTCGCCGCGAGCCATCATGCCGACAGCATCGCCGCAGTGCGCCGCGCGCATCGCAGCCATGGCGGCGAGGGTGCGCTCTACCTCGTGCTCAAACGCGGGGCATAGAAAAACCCCCGGCGGGTGAGGCCGGGGGTTTTCGTGGTCACATCCTGACAGATCAGGCGTGATATTTGGCGTGGGTCAGATCAAACCGATCCGCGTTCATCACCTTGTTCCAGGCCGAGATGAAGTCGCACACGAATTTGCCTTCATTGCCGGCCTCGGCATAGACTTCGGCCTGCGCCCGCAGCATCGAGTTTGAACCGAACACGAGGTCGGCACGGGTAGCGCGATACTTCTCCGCACCCGTCTTGCGGCAGGTGCCGACATATTCCTCGTCATCCGAACCATCGACTGGCGCCCACTTGGTGTTCATATTCAGGAGGTTGCGGAAGAAGTCCGGTGTCAGCGCGCCGACGCGGTCGGTGAAGACGCCGTGCCGGGTGTTGCCGCTGTTCGCGCCGAGCACCCGCATCCCGCCGACTAGCGCGGTCATCTCCGGGATCGAGAGCCCCAGCAGATGCGCCTTGTCGATCAGCATTTCCTCAGTGCGGACGACCGCCTTGGTCCTGAGGTAGTTGCGGAAGCCATCGGCGAACGGCTCGAGCGGTTCAAAGCTCGCCGCATCGGTGTGTTCAGCGGTGGCATCGCCGCGTCCGCCGGTGAAGGGCACGGTGGTTTCGAACCCGGCATCCTTGGCCGCTTTCTCGACCGCCGCAGCGCCTGCCAGCACGATGGCATCGGCCATCGACAGGTTGCCACGATGCGCCTCGATCACGCCCAGCACCTTGGCCAGTTCCTCGGGATCATTTGCCGCCCAGCCCTTTTGCGGGGCGAGCCGCACCCGCGCGCCATTGGCACCGCCACGGTGGTCCGAATTGCGGTAGGTCGAGGCCGAAGCCCACGCTGCCTTGACGAGTTCGCTCACCGTCAACCCGCTGCCGAGGATCGCCGCCTTGAAGCGCGCGACATCGGCATCGGACGGCATGGTGCCAGCCGGGACCGGATCCTGCCAGATGAGGTCTTCTGCCGGGACTTCTGGCCCCATGTAGCGGATCTTCGGGCCCATATCGCGGTGGCACAGCTTGAACCACGCGCGGGCGAAGGCATCATCAAGCGCTGCCTGATCCTTCAGGAACTTCTCCGAAATCTTGCGATATTCCGGATCATTCTTGAGCGCCATGTCAGCCGTGGTCATCATCGTCGGCACGCGCTTGTTCGGATCGCGCGCGTCGGGGGCGAGGTCTTCGGGATCGGGGTTGATCGGGGTCCACTGCCACGCGCCTGCCGGCGATTTGACGAGCACGTAGTCATACTTGAACAGCAGGCGGAAATAATCGCCGCCCCATTGGGTCGGGTTGTTCGACCAGCTGCCCTCGATCCCCGAGGTGGTGATGTGGCCAGCAGCGATTTCCTGCTCGTCGATCAGCCAGCCGAAGCCCATCTGGTGGAGCTCCTCGCTTTCGGGCGCACCGGCGAAAGTGTCTGCCGGGGCTGCGCCATGGGCCTTGCCGAAGGCGTGGCCGCCTGCGGTGAGCGCGACGGTTTCCTCGTCGTTCATCGCCATGCGCGCAAAGGTTTCGCGCATGTCGCGCGCCATACCTTCGGGATCATGCGGGTTGCCCTGCGGCCCTTCGGGATTGACGTAGATCAGGCCCATCTGGATCGCGGCGAGCGGGTTTTCGAGGCTCGCTTCATCCTTGGGACGGATGCGGGTGGCGACGCCTTCGTTGACCCACTGGCTTTCGGTGCCCCAGTAGACGCTCTCGGGCTCATAGACATCCGCGCGGCCGCCGCCGAAGCCGAACACCGGCCCGCCCATCGATTCAATCGCCACGTTGCCCGCGAGGATGAAGAGATCGGCCCAGCTGATGTTCTTGCCGTATTTCTGCTTGATCGGCCACAGCAGGCGGCGCGCCTTGTCGAGGTTGCCGTTATCCGGCCACGAGTTGAGCGGGGCAAAGCGCTGCTGGCCGCTGCCCGCACCGCCGCGCCCGTCGCCGGTGCGATAGGTGCCCGCTGCGTGCCACGCCATGCGGATGAAGAAGGGGCCGTAATGCCCGTAATCGGCCGGCCACCACGGCTGGCTGTCGGTCATCAGCGCGGTGAGATCGGCCTTGAGCGCCTTGTAGTCGAGCGCGTTGAAGGCCTCGGCGTAATCGAAATCCTCGCCATAGGGGTTTGCGCTTTTGCCCTGTTCGGTCAGGATGTCGAGTTGCAGCGCCTCGGGCCACCAGTCGCGGTTGGTGCGTCCGAGCAGCGAGCGCATCTGCCCGCTTGCGGTGAAGGGACAGCCGCTCATTTCTCCGGTTTTTGCGTCCATGGTTGTGGCTCCTCTCTGGGGTGGGACTCAGCCGCACGGGCCAAGCTTATGAAGAGAGGATGACTCTTTCGGGATAGCGCGTCAAATCGATTAAAACGCCAAGTTTGATTGAGTGAGGCGATTAATCAACCTCGTCATTGCGAGCTTAGCGAAGCAATCCAGAGCGGCACACAATACGCTCTGGATTGCCACGCCGCTTCGCGGCTCGCAATGACGAACAGGCAGGAATGAGAAACGGGCTCCCGAATGGGAGCCCGCAAGGCCGACCGGCCGCCCGCCGCGACGCGCCCGCAGGGCGTGTGAGCAAGGATGCCCGCTCGCGGAGGCGAGCGGGCTCCAACAAGTTAGGCCGCTTGCGCGACGTCCTCGACCGGCTCGTTGCGGATGAGGTAATCGAACGCGCCAAGGCCAGCCTTGGCTCCTTCGCCCATCGCCACCACGATCTGCTTGTGCGGCACGGTGGTGCAGTCGCCGGCGGCATAGATGCCCGGCAGATTGGTCGCGCCGTGATCGTCAATAACGATCTCGCCGAACTTGGACAGTTCAAGCCCGGTCTCGCGCAGGAATTCGGTGTTGGGCACCAGCCCGATCTGCACGAACACACCTTCGAGCGCGATCCGCCGTTCATCGCCGCTGGCGCGATCCTTGAGCACCAGCCCGCTCACCTTCGCGCCGTCGCCGAGGATTTCGGTTGTCTGGCCATTGGTAACAATCTCGACATTAGGCATCGAGCGCAGCTTGCGCTGGAGCACCTCGTCGGCGCGCAGCTTGGTATCGAATTCGATCAGCGTGACATGGCCGACGATCTTGGCGAGGTCGATCGCGGCTTCGACGCCCGAATTGCCGCCGCCGATCACCGCGATGCGCTTGCCCTTGAACAGTGGGCCATCGCAGTGCGGGCAGTAGGCCACGCCCTTGTTGCGATATTCCGCTTCGCCCGGCACGCCGAGATTGCGCCAGCGTGCGCCGGTCGAGAGGACGAGCGAACGGGCATGGAGCGTCGCGCCATTGGCCATGAGCACGCTGTGCATCGCGCCGGGCTCGCTGGCAGGCGTGATCTGCACCGCGCGGGCGAGATCCATCAGATCGATCTCATATTCGCCGACGTGGCTCTTGAGGCTGTCGGTCAGCTTGGGGCCTTCGGTGTAGGGCGTGCCCGGCAGGTTCTCGATCCCGAGCGTGTCCATCAGCTGTCCGCCAAAGCGTTCCGCCGCGATACCGGTGCGGAAGCCCTTGCGCGCGGTGTAGACCGCGGCGGCTGCACCGGCCGGGCCGCCGCCGATCACGAGGACTTCAAACGGGTCTTTCGCGCTCAGCTTTTCTGCCGCCTTGGCATCGGCGTTCTTGTCGAGCTTGGCGAGGATTTCGGCCAGCTCCATGCGGCCATTGTAGAACGGCTCGCCGTTGAGGAAGGTCGCGGGCACGGCCATCACGCCGCGCGCTTCGACTTCCTCCTGGAAGCTGCCGCCTTCGATCAGGGTGGCGGTGATGCGCGGGTTTTCGAGCGCCATCAGCGTCAAGGCCTGCACCACATCGGGGCAATTATGGCACGACAGCGAGAAGAACATCTCGAAGTGATAATCGCCTTCCAGCCCGCGGATCTGTTCGATCAGATCGGCATCGACCTTGGGCGGATGGCCGCCTGCCCAGAGCAAGGCGAGCACCAGCGAGGTGAATTCATGGCCCATCGGCAGGCCGCCAAAACGCACCCACTTGTCGGCATCGCTGGCGCGGCGGATGATGAAGCTGGGCTTGCGTGCGTCGGTGCCATCGAACCGCGCGGTCACGAGATCGTGCAGCGACGCGATCTGTTCAATCAGCGCGCGCGTCTGGCGGGACTTCTCGCTGTCGTCGAGCGATGCGACCAGCTCCACGCCCTCGCGCAGATTTCCGAGATATTGCTTGAGCTGGGCCTGAAGATTGGCGTCGAGCATGGCAGCCTCCGAAAGCGTTGGGCGGAAAAAAAGGGGAAGAAAACTTAGCAACACGGGATCGGCTGGCTGGACGGCTGCTCTCCAGAAGGGGGGGAGGGGAGCAACCTGTTTCGCCAGCCGATCCCGGCTACGACCCGAGGGCTTTTATGCTCTCGGGATTTTACAGCCAGCGCGCTCGAGGGGGGAGGGAGAAAGTCGCGCTGGCCGGTTTGGTTCGGTTGAACCGATCAGATCTTGCCGACCAGATCAAGCGAGGGAGCCAGCGTTTCGCTGCCTTCTTCCCACGCTGCCGGGCAGACCTGACCGGGGTTGGCGCGCACATACTGGGCGGCCTTGATCTTGCGGGTCAGTTCGTTGGCATTGCGGCCCACGCCTTCGCAGGTGATTTCCATGATCTGGATCACGCCATCCGGATCGACCACGAAGGTCGCACGGTCAGCGAGGCCAGCGCCTTCGCGCAGCACGCCGAAATTGTTCGACAGGACGTGGTTCTGGTCACCGAGGAACGGGAACTTGAGCTTGCCGATCTTGTCCGAGGTGTCATGCCAGGCCTTGTGGCTGAAATGCGTGTCGGTGCTCACGGCATAGACTTCGACGCCCATCGACTGGAGCATTTCGTACTTCTCGCCCATGTCTTCGAGCTCGGTCGGGCACACGAAGGTGAAGTCGGCCGGATAGAAGAAGAACACCGACCACTTGCCGGCGAGGTCTTCGCTGGTGACTTCGAAGAAATCCTTGCCTGCCTGAAACGCGGTCGCCTTGAAGGGCTGAATGGTCGAACCGATGATACCCATGTGGAGTCTGTCCTTGTGTTGGGTGGTTGAGAGGAAACTTGACGCCGCCCAGATAGTCCATGCTGCGCTGTAAGAAAGTTGATTTGTGCGATTGCACAAATCGGTTTTTTCAATCTGTGGGGCGGGAACCCGAGCCTGACGACCTAACGGGTTTCCTCGGTCGAAGGATTATGCCATCGCAGGGACATGGCTTTGGCAGAATGCAGTTAAATGGATGCGGCGACACTCGTCCTGCAATTCGTGACCCTGCTTGTCGTGGTCGATCCGATTGGCACTTTGCCGGTCTTCTATCACGCCACGGCGCAAGTACCGCCTGAACATCACCGATCATTCGCAGTGCGCGGCGTTGTTGTGGCGACGATCGTCCTGCTCTTCTTTCTTGCTGCGGGGCAGGTGTTGCTCGAAACTTTGGGCCTGCGCTTCGGCTCGTTCAAGATCGCCGGCGGCATAGTGCTGTTCCTGTTCGCGATGACGATGATCTTCGGCCATTCAAAAGCGGAAGACGAAATCGACGAAGCCGAACATGATCCGCTGGCCGGCGCAGTCTTTCCCTTGGCCATGCCGTCGATTGCCTCGCCCGGGGCCATGCTGGCGGTGGTGGTGTTGACCAACAACCAGTCGAGCTCGTTCACCGATCAGTTGGTGACAGCCGGATTGCTGCTGGCGGTGATGGCGATCACGCTCATTTTCCTGCTGCTGGCAGCACGCCTCAAGTCCGTGCTCGGCTCCACGGGCGCCAATGTCATAAGCCGGGTGATGGGTATCGTCCTTGCGACGATTGCAGTGGATGCGGTGCTGAATGGTCTTGAAGCGGTCGGCATGGTTACCCTTCCCGACGCGCTCTAGGCGGAACCCGGCTCCGCTCTACCCCACTTGCCCGCGGTGCAGCAGCTTGTGGTCGGCCAGCACCAGCGCCATCATCGCTTCCACCACCGGCGTGCCGCGGATGCCGACGCAGGGGTCGTGGCGGCCCCTGGTGACGACTTCCACCGCTTCGCCCGCCGCATTGATCGATTCGACCGGTGTAAGGATCGAACTCGTCGGCTTGAACGCCACCCGGCACACCACCGGCTGCCCGGTCGAGATGCCTCCTGCCGTCCCGCCCGCGTGGTTGGCGAGGAACTCCGGCGTCCCGTCAGCGCCCGGCCGCATCCGGTCGGCATTTTCCTCGCCAGTGAGCCGCGCGGCTTCGAAGCCGTCGCCGATTTCGACGCCCTTGACCGCATTGATGCTCATCATCGCGGCAGCGAGGTCGCTGTCGAGCTTGGCATAGATCGGCGCGCCCCAGCCTGCGGGCACGCCGGTTGCGACACATTCGACAATCGCGCCGAGCGACGATCCGGCCTTGCGCGCGGCATCGACCTTTTCTTCCCAGCGCTTGGCGGCTGCCGCGTCGGGGCAGAAGAAGGGGTTGTTGGCGATCTCGGCATAGTCGATGGCCGCCGGATCGATCCGGTCGCCGCCCAATTCGCAAACATAGGCGGTGATGGTAACCTCGGGGATCACCAGCCGCGCCACCGCGCCTGCTGCGACCCGCGCCGCTGTCTCGCGCGCCGAAGAGCGCCCGCCGCCGCGATAGTCGCGGATGCCGTATTTGGCGTCATAGGCATAGTCGGCATGGCCGGGGCGATAGGATTGCGCGATCGCGGAATAGTCTTTCGAGCGTTGATCGGTGTTTTCGATCATCAGGCTGATCGGCGTGCCGGTGGTCTTGCCCTCGAAGGTGCCCGAGAGGATCCGCACCAGATCATCCTCGCGTCGCTGGGTGGTGAAGCGGCTGGTGCCCGGCTTGCGGGCATCGAGGAAGGGCTGGATGAACTCTTCCGAGATCGCGAGCCCCGGCGGGCACCCGTCGACGACCGCGCCCAGTGCGGGTCCGTGGCTCTCTCCCCAAGTGATGAAGCGCAGCATGCGCCCGAAGGTGTTCCAGCTCATGGTGCCTCCATTACCCAAAGCGCCGTTCGTGTCGAGCGTAGTCGAGACACGCGCGCTCCTGCCTCTCGACTGACGATGAAGTCGGCAGTTCATCCTGAGCCTGCCGAAGGGCTTGAGGCTAACGGGGATTGTGGACGGGTTCGCTCTAGCCAAGCCTGCCGGAATCCGGCAGGAACAAACCATGATTGCGAAGCTCTCAGGCAGGCTTGATGCGACCGGCGAGGACTGGGCGATCGTCGACGTTGGGGGGGTCGGTTACCTCGTCCACTGTTCGAGCCGCACGCTCGCCGCGCTGGGCGAGGTGGGCGAGGGCTGCACCGTCCATACGCAATTGCAGGTGAGCGAGAACGACATGCGTCTGCTCGGCTTCGCGGACAGCGCCGAGCGGGACTGGTTCCGGCTGCTGACCGGCGTGCAGGGCGTGGGGAGCAAGGTTGGCCTTGCGATCCTCTCCGCGCTCTCGACCGGCGAGCTGCGCGACGCCTGCGGCAAGGGTGACGCGGCCATGGTCGCCCGCGCGCAGGGCGTCGGGCCGAAGCTGGCAGGGCGGATCGTCAACGAGTTGAAGGACAAGGCGGGCGCGATGCCGGGCGGCAGCGGCGGCTTTGCGGTAAGCGCCGCAGCCGCCCCCGCAGGCAGCAAGGGCGCGGATGCGGCAAGCGCGCTGGAGAACCTCGGCTTCAAGCCCGCGGTCGCAGCGCAGGCCGTGGCGCGCGCGCTCGAGGAATTGGGTGCGGGCGCGAGCGAGGGCGACCTCATCCGCGTCGCGCTTAAGAAGGCGGCGGGGTGATGCGTGCCAAATGGCGCCTCTTGATCGTGCTGGGTTACGCCAGCCTCTTGGTTTGGGAAATGGTGACCCTGATATCACCCTATGGCGAGCTCGAATTGTTGTCTTTCGAGAGCGCTCTCGTGCTTGTCGCTTTGTTGCCAATCGCAGTCTTGTCTCTTGTGCCGCGGCACCACGATGCAATGGGAATACTCGCACTTCTCGTCATTGGGTTGGGCATATGGCTCTATGACTTGAACGACGGTGATCCTATCGGCCTGCTGATCATTATCTTTTATCAGTACTGTGTGGCAGGCATCGGAGCGCTGGCAGTCGTATTCGGATCCCACCTTCTGAAGGCGAAATCATGATCAGACCCGGATTCGCAATCATCCTCACCGCAGCCTTCGCCGCAGCGCCGCTCGCCGCGCAGGACATGAGTGCGTTCAAGCCTGGCCCGGTGCTTGCCGAGTTCGGCCCCCATGCGCCGGTACCGGGCAGGGCGGCGATCCCGGAGGATGCGACCTTCGCGATCGCCTTCGATGTCTCCACCCCTGCCGCCGAGGGCTCGGCCAATCGCGGGTTCGAGACTGCGGCACGGTTTCTCAACATGCACGCCGCTGCGGGCGTTGCGCCCGAGAATATCCGCCTCGCGGTGGTGGTGCACGGCAAGGCGGGGTTTGAGCTGATGCGAGATGAGGCTCACGCCGGGCATTCCGCCTCGCGCAAGGGGGATAACCCTTCGGGAAAGCTGGTGGCGGCGCTGCTGGGCAAGGGCGTAAGGTTTATTCTGTGCGGACAGACGGCGGCGGCTTACGGGATCAAGGCCGAAGATCTGATCCCCGGCGTCGAATTGTCGCTCTCCGCGATGACGGCCCACGCGCTGCTGCAACAGCAGGGCTATACGGTGAACCCGTTTTGAGGGGGCGGACGGGGATGATTGCGATGCTGGAGGAACCAGGCGAGGGCGCGAGCGAGGGTGACTTGATCCGCGTGGCGCTGAAGAAGGCGGCGGGGTGATTATGCTGGCCACCTCCCTGCGTCATCCTGACCTTGTTTCAGGCTCCATGTCGGCCCCAGTCGCAGTCCATGGAATGGTGCGATGAAGCGTGCCCTGATAGCTTCAGTGATCCTCGTTGCCGGCATGTTCGCCGGCGCGTGGCTCGACGATTGGCTCGATATCGACACTTGCTATGATCGCGGTGGCTTTTTCGATCGCGTCAAAGAAACCTGTATCTACTGATGACTGACCCCCTCCACTCTCCCGCCCGCCAACCCGGCGATCCTGATGCGGCGTTGCGGCCCAAGCGCCTCGCCGAGTTTATCGGGCAAGAGGCCGCGCGCGATAACCTAGCTGTCTTCATCGCCGCTGCCCGTGCACGGGGCGAGGCGATGGATCACACGCTTTTCTTCGGCCCGCCGGGCCTCGGCAAGACTACCCTCGCGCAGATCATCGCTGCCGAATTGGGCGCAGGGTTTCGCGCCACCTCCGGCCCCGTCATCGCCAAGGCGGGCGATCTTGCCGCGCTGCTCACCAATCTCGAACCGCATGATGTGCTCTTCATTGACGAAATTCACCGGCTCAATCCGGTGGTCGAGGAAGTGCTTTACCCTGCGATGGAAGACCGCGCGCTCGATCTCATTATCGGCGAGGGGCCATCCGCGCGCTCTGTCCGCATTGATCTGCCGCCTTTCACCCTGATCGGCGCGACCACGCGGCAGGGCCTGCTGACCACGCCGCTGCGCGACCGGTTCGGCATTCCGGTGCGGCTCAATTTCTACAGCCACGAAGAGCTGGACCGGGTGGTGACCCGTGCCGCCGGGCTGCTCGGCCTTGCCATTGATCCGCAAGGTGCTCGCGAGATCGCGCGCCGGTCGCGCGGGACGCCGCGCGTCGCCGGGCGCTTGCTGCGCCGCGTGCGTGACTTTGCCGATGTGCGCGGTGCGGGCATCGTCACCCGCGACGTCGCGGATGAGGCGCTCACCCGGCTGGAGATTGACCGGCTCGGGCTCGATGCGATGGATCGCCGCTATCTCACCATGATCGCGACCACCTACAAGGGCGGCCCAGTCGGGGTGGAAACGCTGGCGGCGGGGCTGGCCGAGCCGCGCGACACGATCGAGGATGTGGTGGAGCCTTACCTCATCCAGCTTGGCCTGATTGCCCGCACCGCGCGCGGGCGGGTGCTGAACGATGGCGGGTGGGCGCATCTCGAAATGGTGCCGCCTGCGCCGCCCGCGCCCAGTCAGGGCGGACTGTTCAGCGAGGACGGTTAGAGAGAGCGCCGCGGTCTGCCCCCGGCAGCGAGAGGATCAGCAGCCTTGCTGGCCATCCTTGTCGCAGGCGCCAGCAAGCTTTACCCGATCACGCCACGCCAGAATGCCGCCGGGCATGTGGGTGACCGTCTTGCCGGTCTCGCTGGCCAGCTTGGTCGCCGCCATTTCCGAGCGCTTGCCCGAACGGCAATAGAGCACGACTTCGCGCCCGTCGTTGTTTTCGAGCACCGAGGCGTCAAGCTGGTCCATCGGGATATGTTCCGCGCCGGGGATGGTGCCGCCATCGGCGACTTCGGCATCGGTGCGGATATCGATCAGCCGGATTGAACCCGTTGCCAGCGCACGGGATACCTCTTCGGGAGAAAGCTCGGCAACTGGCGCCGCTGGCACTTCGCTGGCTGCGGCGGCGGCCATTTCGAACCCGAAGGGCGCGCCGCTGCCGCCGCGCTCGCTCTTGCCACGATCGGATCCGCCCCCGCAGGATGCGAGAGCGAGGACAACCGCTGTCAGTACAAGAGCGCCGGACTGCTTCATCGCTCTCCTTATGCCGCAAGTTTGCGCAAAACGTAATGGAGAATCCCGCCGTGGCGGTAATATTCCATCTCGTTTGCGGTATCGATGCGACACAGGGCAGTGAAGCTGAACTGCGAACCGTCTTCGCGGGTGACTTCGACAGTGACGTCCTGACCGGGCACGAGGTCGGCCAGGCCGCGGATCGAGAAGGTGTCGGTCGCCGTAAGGCCAAGGGTCTGGCGGGTGTCGCCGTCCTTGAACTGGAGCGGCAGCACCCCCATCCCAACGAGGTTCGAACGGTGGATGCGCTCGAAGCTCTCGACGATCACCATGCGCACGCCCAAAAGGATCGTGCCCTTGGCCGCCCAGTCGCGCGAGGAGCCGGTGCCGTATTCCTTGCCGCCGATGACGACGAGGGGCGTGCCGTTCTCCTTGTGCTTCATCGCCGCGTCGTAGATCGGCATGACTTCACCGTTGAAGGTGGAGAACCCGCCTTCGACGCCCGGCACCATCTCGTTCTTGATGCGGATGTTGGCGAAGGTGCCGCGCATCATCACTTCGTGGTGGCCGCGGCGCGAGCCGTAGGAGTTGAAGTCCTTCTTGGTGACCTGATTGCCCATCAGGAACTTGCCCGCCGGGCTATCTTCCTTGATCGAGCCGGCCGGGCTGATGTGGTCGGTGGTGACCGAATCGCCGAGGATCGCCAGCGGCTTGGCATCGACGATGTCGGTGAGCGGCGCCGGGGTCATGGTCATGCCCTCGAAATAGGGCGGGTTGGCGACGTAGGTCGAACCGGCGCGCCACTGGTAGGTGTCGGACGGCTCGACGGTGATCGCCTGCCAGTGCTCGTCACCATCATACACGTTGGCGTAGCGCGATTCGAACATCGAGCGGTCGATGTTGGCGGCGCGGTGTTCGGCGATCTCGGCATTGGTCGGCCACAGATCGGCCAGCATCACGTCATTGCCGTTCTGGTCCTGCCCGATCGGGGTGGTGGTGATGTCCTCGGTGACAGTGCCCTTCAGCGCATAGGCGACCACCAGCGGCGGCGAGGCGAGGAAGTTGGCGCGCACATCGGGCGAGACGCGGCCTTCGAAGTTGCGGTTGCCCGAGAGGACCGAGGCGGCAACGATGTCGTTGCCGTTGATGGCAGCCGAGATCGGCGCGGCGAGCGGCCCTGAGTTCCCGATGCAGGTGGTGCAGCCATAGCCGACAAGGTCGAAGCCGACCGCGTCAAGGTGTTCCTGCAGGCCCGACTTCACGAGATAGTCGGTCACAACCTGCGAGCCCGGCGCGAGCGAGGTCTTGACCCACGGCTTGGGCTTGAGCCCGCGCTCGTTCGCCTTCTTCGCCACCAGACCGGCGGCGATCAGCACGTCGGGGTTCGAGGTGTTGGTGCACGAGGTGATCGCCGCGATCACCACGTCGCCATCGCCGATGTCATGGGCCGCGCCTTCGACTCCCACGCGGGCGGCGGCCGACTTGCCATAGACCTTGGACAGGTCGGCGTTGAACAGATCATCGACCTCTTGCAGGATCACCTTGTCCTGCGGGCGCTTGGGGCCGGCGAGGCTGGGGACGACGGCGGCCATGTCGAGCGAGAGGGTCTTGGTGAAGACCGGCTCGTTCGCCGGGTCGAACCACATGCCCTGCGCCTTGGCATAGGCTTCGACCAGCGCGATGGTGTCTTCGCTGCGGCCGGTAAGACGCAGGTAATCGAGCGTCTTGTCGTCGATCCCGAAGAAGCCGCAGGTCGCGCCGTATTCAGGGGCCATGTTGGCGATGGTCGCGCGGTCGGCAAGGGTGAGGTTGGCGACGCCCGGGCCGTAGAACTCGACGAAGCGGCCGACGACGCCGACGTTGCGGAGCATCTGGACGCAGGTCAGCACGAGGTCGGTCGCTGTCACGCCTTCGGCCATGCGGCCTTCAAGATAGAAGCCGACCACTTCGGGGATCAGCATTGAGACCGGCTGGCCGAGCATCGCGGCTTCCGCCTCGATCCCGCCCACGCCCCAGCCCAGCACGCCGAGACCGTTGATCATGGTGGTGTGGCTGTCGGTGCCGACGCAGGTGTCGGGATAGGCGACCATCACGCCGTCAGGGCCTTCCGAAGACCACACCGCGCGGGCGAGGTGTTCGAGGTTCACCTGGTGGCAGATCCCGGTGCCGGGGGGCACGGCGGTGAAGTTCTTGAAGCTCTTCGAGCCCCACTTGAGGAAGTCGTAACGCTCGGCATTGCGCTCATATTCGAGCGCCATGTTGGCTTCCATCGCCTTGGGGTGGCCGAATTCGTCGACCATCACCGAGTGGTCGATCACGAGGTTGACCGGCACCAGCGGGTTGATCTTGGCAGTGTCCCCGCCGAGCTTCTTGATTGCATCGCGCATCGCGGCGAGGTCAACCACGCAGGGCACGCCGGTGAAGTCCTGCAACAGCACGCGCGCCGGGCGGTACTGGATTTCCTCACCGGTGGTGGGGTTGTTCTGCCAGTCGACCAGCGCCTGGATGTGCGAACGGGCCACGGTGAACCCGCCGTCTTCAAAGCGCAGCAGGTTTTCGAGCAGCACCTTCATCGAAATCGGCAGGCGCGAGATATCGCCGAGCTGCTCAGCCGCCTTGGCGAGCGAATAATAGGCGTACTGCTTGCTGCCCACAGTCAGAATGTCGCGGGTGCCAAGCGTGTCCTTGCCGATTGCAGTCATGGCGGCTGTCGTCCTTTCAGCGATGTTCCAGATTGCCGCGCCCCGATCCGTGGGAGCGGCCCTTTCGCCGAGGCGATTGCGCTTTCAGGGCCGCAAGGTCAAGGGGGCTGGCGGCAGGAAATTGCGCCTATGCGGGCGTTTCTGCGGGCGTTTTGGCCTGCCGCGTGACGAGCCAGCAGCCGCTGACGATCAGCGCCGTGCCAGCCCAGGTGGCAAGGCCGGGAACCTCGTTGAAGAACGCAAGGCCCAGCACGCTCGCCCACAGGAAGCCCGAATATTCGATCGGCACCAGCACCTGCGCCTCGGCGCGGGCATAGGCCCACGCCATCGACAATGCGCCGGCCACGGTCAGGAACCCCGAAGCAATCAGGGGCAGCCACGCCTCTGATGGCGGCGTCACCCAGACAAAGGGCGTAAACCCCAGCAGTACCAGCGCGCTGATCGTGCTGTGAAAGGTCGCGATCTCGACAGGCTTTGCGACTTGCGATTGGCGGCGCAGGATCACGAAGTTGTAGGCATAAAGCAGCGCCGAAATCATGATCGCACCAAGGCCGAGCAAAGCGCCATCATCAAGCGCGCCTTGCCCGATCTTGCCGCCGATGATCACCAGCGTGCCGACAAAGCCGAGAATGCTGGCGCTGATCGCCTTGCGGCTGATCGTCTCGCCGAGCAGCACGCTCGCCAGATAGAGCGCGATGATCGGCGCGATGAAGCTGAGCGCAATCGTCTCGGCCAGCGGCAGGCGGGTCAGGGCAAAGAAGAAGGTCAGCGCCATGAACGCGCTGATCAGCCCGCGTTCGACATGCAGTTTGAGCACGGCGGGCGCGGGCCATGCCGGGCCGCGCGCAAGCCAGATCGGGGCAATGATGGCCGCCCCCAGCGCCGAGCGCAGCAAGGTTGCGGTATAGGCGCCCGCCAGCAGCGCGGCCTCTTTCATGAAGGCATCCATCACCGACAGGAAGCCGACGCCGGCAAAGGCGACAGCGATCGGCAGAAGGGAGCGCGTGGCAGGCTGCATGGCCGGGTGGCGCCTAGCGCGTCGCAAGGGCCAAGTCACGCGGGGCTTGCGGGTTTTGCGGCATCGCGGCTGTGCAGATTCATCGCGCGGCAAGGCTCAATGGTTGATAGACTGGTACCGGGCGGCCTATGGCCCGGGCGAAAGGCGCGGGCGCCGTGCAAGACGGGCCGCGCAGTGCAAAGGTGTATGATGAGCAAGTGGGTGGGTTATCTTGGTTGCAGTGCGGCGCTGGCGGCATTGATGGCGGCAGGCGTCAGCGCGCAGCAGCGTCCTGAAGCGCCGCGTGCGCCTGCGCCCGCATCCTCGCCATCGCCCTCCTTCCAGCAGGCCTTTCCCCAAGTGGTGTCCGAACCTGTCGTGCAGCCCAGCATGGCAGTAATTCACCCGCTCACCCAGCCTTGGACTGTGGCGCAGGCCCGCGCGCTCATCGCGGTGATCGAAGGGATCGGCGCCGAAGGGCTGATGCCCGCGGATTACGAACTCGCCGCGCTCAAGGTGGCGATTGCGTCGGGGCCCTCGCAGGAATTGGACGAGATCGCCTCGCAAGCCTTCGTCTGGCTCGTCGAGGATCTGCGCGATGGCCGCACCCCGATGGAAGCGCGCCGCCAGTGGTTTGTGGTCGACACCGATGCCGAGCGCTTCCCCACGGGCAAGCTGCTGACCGATGCGCTCGCCAGCGGCGACATTGCGGGCACGCTGGCGCAATTGGCGCCGACGCATCCCGATTACGCGCGCCTGCGTGAAGAGCTGGGCCGGACACCGGCCCGCAATGCCGAGCGGCGCAAGCTGATCCTTGCCAATATGGATCGCTGGCGCTGGCTGCCGCGCGATCTCGGCTCGCAATATCTGATCACCAACGTCCCCGAATACCAGCTGCGGCTGACGGTGAACAACCGGATCATCAGCACCTATCGCACGGTCGTGGGCAAGCCGGGGCGCACCGCAACCCCGCAGCTTGCCGAGACGGTCGAAGGCGTGGTGTTCAACCCGACGTGGACGGTGCCGCAATCGATCGTCAAAGGCGAAGGTCTGGGCGCGCGCGCACTCGCCAATCCGGCATGGGCCAAGCGCAATGGCTATGTCGCGACCAAGGGCGCGAATGGCTTTATCACGGTGGTGCAGCAGCCCGGCCCCGGCAATTCGCTCGGGATGATGAAGCTCGAAATGCCCAATCCGCATGCGATCTTCTTCCACGATACGCCCTCGCACCACCTCTTCGCCAATGATGACCGCGCGCTGAGCCATGGCTGTATCCGCACCGAACGCGCGCTGGAACTCGCAATCACCATGGCGATCCTCGGCAAGGGGGCGACCAAGGAGGAAGCGGTCGCAATCTCGACTTCGGGCAAATATACCAAGGTGATGCTGGAGAAGCAGTGGCCCGCCTACATCACCTATTTCACGATGGCGTCGGACATCAACGGCCAGATGGCGACCTTCAACGACATCTACGAGCGCGATGCCCCGGTGCTTGCCAGCCTTGACAAGCCGCGGGTGCGCGAGCGGACCCAGCAGCCGGTCGACGAGGTGATCGTGATCGAGGATGATCTGCGCGATAGCTAAGCTGAACCGCGCCAAGGCGCAGCAACCGATCAATAAGATCCGGGCGCGTAGCGTTGCAGATCATTGGGGCGCTCGGAACGCAGCAGCGCCAGTTCCGCCATCGGCTGGATGCTGCCGTCTTCTTCCAGCCCGAGGCTATCGGCATAAAGCAACCGCCCGCCCGAAAGCGTGAGCAGCGCGGTGCGGAACTGATCCTCGCCAAAGGCAAAGCAGCCATTGGAACGGCCGAGGCGACCCCACTTGGCGAGGTGCGCCGGCTCGGCATAGGCGGCGCGGTGCATCACGATGTAGCGCCGCAGCGCGGCTTCATTGGTCGGATCGAGCCCGCCCAGGCGCACCGAGGTGCCATAGCGCCCGACATACCATTCCCATGTCACATAGGCGCCGCGGCTGGTCGCGTTCGAGCCTTCGACATTGGAAAACTGCTTGAGCCAGCCATCATGCTCGTAATCCGAACCCATGCCATGGCTGACATGGAGACTCTGCACTTCGCCGCGTTCAAGATTGACGAGGTGGAACCGTGGCTTGGCCGAATGCAGCCCGAAATCAGCAATGCCGACGATGTCGCGCTTCCAGATCGCGCTGCCCGCCCGATCAAGCTCGCGCTTGGCGATATCGAACAGCATGCGCTCGCGCGGGTTGCCGGGGGCAACCGATGCCGCGAGCCGCGCAGGCAAGGCCAGCGCGGCGCCTGCCACCAGCGCCCCGCCAAGCGTGCCTTTGAGAATGTCGCGCCGCGTTGTCATGATGGCATACTATATCGGCTCATGCGCCTTTCCCAAGAGTGAATTTATGGCGGGCTGTTTCCGGCCTGTCGCCCGGCGATATCGCTCCACCGTGTATTCTCGTCAGCCATGGCCAGCATCGAGGCGGCGTGGCGCGCCGCAACCGCGCGCGGATCATCGTCATATCCGCCCCCCAAGGCGCTCGCCACGGGCAGGCCGCGCTGGCGCGATTCGCTGATGACGAAGCGATCGCGCAGGGCCAGCCCGGCATCGGTCAGCGCCAGCCGCCCCAGCTTGTCAGCATGGTGCGGATCAACGCCTGCCTGATAGAGCACGAAATCGGGCGCGAAATCGGCCATGACTTCGGGCAGGTGGCGGGTGAGAGCCTCCATATAGCCTTCATCATCCACCCCGTCGGGCAGGCCGACATCGCGGCTTGAACGGGCCTTGCGCACCGGGAAGTTCTTCTCGGCGTGGAGCGAGAGGGTGAAGATATCCTCGCGCCCCGCTGTCAGGCTGGCCGTGCCATCGCCCTGATGCACATCGCAATCGACAATCAGCACCCGCCGGGCGTCGCCTTCGGCGAGCAGGCGATTGGCGGTGACGGCGAGATCATTGAACACGCAGTAACCCGCGCCCGTATCATGCAGCGCATGGTGGCTGCCCGCGGCGGAGTTGGCGGCATAGCCGTGATCCCTTGCGAGCTGCGCTGCGAGCCATGTCCCGCCATTGGTGTGGCGCACCCGGCTGACGATTGCAGCCGTTACCGGAAAGCCGATGCGCCGTTCCTTGTGCTGCGGCACGGCGGCGCGGAACACCTCGTCAACATAGGCCGGGCAATGCACCGCTTCGAGCCACGCGCGCGGCATCGGTTCGGGCGCGTGTTCGGTGATGGCTGCGCCGCTGCGGCGCAATTCCTCCATCACCAGCCAGTATTTGTCGAACTTGAAGGTGCCGCGTTCAGGCTGCGGGGCCATGTAATCCGCGTGGTGGACGACGTGGAGCATTCAGGTTTGGCCGCGTTCAGCTTTCAGTTGGAGACAATTGAGACACTGTCATAAGCGCAAAAACCTGCTGCCGGTTCCGTCGGCAGGCGTTCCGGCGTGGCAAGAAGAACGGGTGAGCGCATAGCGTTCATCATGCCAGCATGCCGGCAGGTAGGACAGCGCTTTGCGCGCGGATTACAGCCAGCCCGAATGCTCGGCGAGGATCTTGCACCCGAGTGCAATCAGGATCAGCCCGCCCGCGCGCTCCGCCCATGGGCCGAAGGCATCACCCGCGCGTCGCCCGAGCAGCACCCCGCCAAGGCTCATGACAAAGGTGACGATGCCGATCAGCGCAACGGCCAGCAGAGGCGCCACGTCGAGCGTGGGGAGCGTGATCCCCGCCGCCAGCGCATCAATGCTCGTCGCCACGCCGGCCAGCAGCAGCGTGCGCCCGGTGAGCGCGCGGGCGGCCTTGTCCTCTCCGGCGTCTGTCGCGTTGGCCCCCCCGAGCATCCGCGCACCGAGAAAGGTGAGCAGGCCGAAGGCGATCCAGTGATCGAGCACTTCGACATAGATCAGCGCCACCGCGCCGATGATCCAGCCCGCAAGCGGCATCGCCGCCTGAAACCCGCCGAACGTCGCCGCAATCGCCAGCGCGCCGCGCACATCGGGCCGGAACTTTGCCCCTTGAGTGAGCGCAACAGCGAAGGCATCCATCGCCAGCGCGACGGCAAGGAGCATCGCGGCGATCATGGGGCGGGCTTATCAGCCAGCGCTGCCAGCTCGGCAAAGATCGCCTCTTCGCTGCGGCTCGCAGCGTTGCGCCAGGTGGCAGCGGTGTCGCGGTTGATGAGCTTGCCGTCTGCCGTCAGCACCAGCAAGGCGGGGGTGCCGGGAACGCTGTCGAGGCCGAAGCGGCGGGCGATCTCAAGATTGCGGCCCTTGCCTGTCTGGGGCACGCCGACATCGACATAGACGACGTCATAGCGCGCGGCAGTCAGTGCGGCAAAGCGCGGGGTTGCCAGCCAGCCCGCCAGCGCGGTGCTGTCATGACACCAATTGGCCCCCATCACCAGCAGCACCCGCTTGCCCGAAGCCGCCGCGCGCGCCAGCGCGGCATCCACCTCGGAAGGCGCATTGGCGGTGACGGCATAGGGCCGCGCTTCGGGATAGGATAGCGTGTCCGGCACTGTCGCACAGGCGGCAAGCGCTGCTGCGAGACCCGCAGCCCAGACCTTGCGGATCACTCGGCGGGGACTGTCGTCTGGGGAGCTTGCTGCGGCGCGGCGTGGGGATCGAAGGCGGTCGCCTCGCCGCGCTCGATCTCGGCGGCCTTTTCCTCGACAAGGCGCACGATGTGATCGAGCATGTCCTCGTCCTCGATGGTGTGATCAGTCACCCCGCGCAGATAGACCATGTGCTTGCCCGCGCCGCCGCCGGTGAGGCCGATGTCGGTTTCGCGCGCTTCGCCCGGGCCGTTGACGACGCAGCCAAGGATCGAGAGGCTCATCGGGGTCTTGATGTGTTCAAGCCGCGCCTCGAGCGCCTCGACCGCGCGGATCACGTCAAAACCCTGCCGCGAGCATGAAGGGCACGAGACAATGCGCACACCGCGGGTGCGCAGGCCAAGCGCCTTGAGCATTTCAAAGCCGACCTTGATTTCCTGCTCGGGCTCGGCGGAAAGGCTGACGCGGATGGTATCGCCGATCCCGGCCCACAGCAGGCTGCCGATGCCGATCGAGGATTTCACCGTCCCGCCGATCAGGCCGCCTGCCTCGGTGATGCCGAGATGCAGCGGGCAATCGACCGTCTCGGCCAGCCCGTGATAGGCCGCGACCGCGAGGAACACGTCGGAGGCCTTCACCGCCACCTTGTATTCGTGGAAATCGTGGTCCTGAAGGAGCTTGATGTGGTCGAGCGCGCTTTCGATCAGCGCCTCGGGGCAGGGTTCACCGTATTTTTCGAGCAGGTCTTTTTCGAGGCTCCCGGCGTTCACCCCGATGCGGATCGCGCAGCCATTGGCCTTGGCGGCGCGCACCACCTCGGCGACGCGGTCGGCCGAGCCGATGTTGCCCGGGTTGATGCGCAGGCATGCCGCGCCAGCGTCTGCCGCTTCGAGCGCGCGCTTGTAGTGGAAGTGGATGTCGGCGACCACCGGGATACGCGCGGCGCGGGTGATCTGCTTGAAATTGGCGGTGGATTCCTCGGTCGGGCAGGAGACACGGATGATGTCCGCGCCCACTTCCTCGCAGCGACGGATCTGGTCGATCGTCGCCTTGACGTCCTCGGTCGGGGTGTTGGTCATGGTCTGGACAGTGATCGGGGCATCACCGCCAACGGGGACATTCCCCACCATGATCTGGCGACATTTGCGCCGTTCGATTGTGCGCCAGGGCCGGATTGCAGACATGCAGGCTCCTATAGAGGGTCAAACAGCGGGATCAAAGCCGCAATTCATAGAGGAATTCATCATCGCGGTGGCGGCCGACGTAGAAATCAATATCGGCAATCTTGGCAAAGCCATAGCGGTGATAGAACCGCTGCGCGCCGTAATTCTCGCTCCACACCGATAGCTGCACCGCATCGCAGCCCTTGGCGCGGGCGAGCGCGAGCGCCCATTCCATCAGCGCTGCGCCGATCCCTTCGCCGGTGCGGCCCGGTGCGGTGTAAAGCTGGCCCAAGGTGATCGGGTTCGCGGCATCGCTGTGGCCGGGATAACCGCCGGGGTGTTTCAGCTTCACATAACCGGTGAGCGCGCCTGTTTCCTCGTCCACCGCGAGTTGGTGGAAGATCGCCGGATCAGCGATTTCATCCGCCACTGCGTCCACGGCGTGCACCTGTTCGAGGAACGCGGCGAGATCGGTCGGATCATAGAGATGTTCGAACGCCGCACAGAATGACGCCCGGCCCAATTCGGCCAGCGCTTCGGCATCGTGCGGCAGGGCATCGCGCAGAATCATGCCAAGCCGTTAGACCGGATAGGAAATTCCGGTCAATTCCTCGCTGATCTGCCACAGCCGCGCCGCGCGTGCCGGATCAAGCGCATAGGCACGCACGCCGCCGCCGCTCGACTGGTTGTCCACCGCAGCGACGTGGCAATCCTCGCAATAGACCCCGCCTGCGCCTGCCAATTCGGGCGCGGTCGCAGCCCAGCAGCTTGTCGCCGCGCCCTGCGGGATGGTCTTCCACGCAAAGCCGCTATCCGACTTGGTGACCCGCGCCATCAGCGCTGTGCGCATTTCCTCTGTCAGGTGGCGGCCAAGGTTGGTCTCGATCCCGCCCGGATGCACCGCATAGGCATGGATGCCGCTTGGCCCGTAACGCCGTTCGAGTTCGACCGAGAACAGCACATTGGCCGTCTTGGCCTGCCCGTAGCTCACCCAGGGATCATAGGCTCGCCGTTCGAAATTGGGATCGTCCAGATCAACATCCGCCATGTGATGCGCGCGGCTCGACAGGTTGACGATGCGCTTCGCGCTGCCCGCCACGATCAGCGGCCAGAGATGCGCTGTCAGCGCGAAATGCCCGAGGTGATTGGTGCCGAATTGCCGTTCGAAGCCATCGGCGGTGTGTTCAAACGGGCAGGCCATCACGCCGGCATTGTTGATGAGCAGATCGATCTTGGCGAACCGCGCGCGCGCTTCCGCCCCGCATGCCGCGAGGCTGGCCAGCGCGCCGAGATCACCGGTGATGGTCTCGATCTGCGCATCGGGCTGCCCGGCGCGGATCGCTCCGGCGGCCTCCGCCAGCTTGGCCGCATCGCGCCCCATCAGCACGACATGCGCACCGCGCGCCGCCATGGCGCGGCCGGTCTCCTGCCCGAGACCCGAATTGCCCCCGGTTACGAACACGGTGAGCCCGCTCAGATCATGGCCCGCCAGGACCTCGTCGGTGGTTGATTCCCTGCCAAATCCGCTCATCACGCCTCTCCCTCTTGTCCTGTGCCATAGGCCTAGCGTGCGCGGGCGCTTTGCGGTAGCCATCACAGCCTATGAAAAACGCCATCACGCTCGCGCTCGCCGCTCTCGCACTTTGCCCCGTTCCCGCCTTGGCCGAGGAGGCTGAGCCCAAGTGGTCGCTGGCGATCCATGGCGGAGCGGGCACGCTGGACCGGGCCGAGATGACCCCGGAAAAGCGCGCCGCCTACGAAGCGGCGCTGCAAGCCGCGCTCGATGCCGGGCGCGCGGTGCTGGCAGCAGGCGGCAGTGCGATGGATGCGGTGAAAGCCGCGATCATCCCGATGGAGGATTCCCCGCTGTTCAACGCCGGGCGCGGCGCGGTGTTCACCTGGGAAGGCGAGAATGAACTCGACGCCTCGATCATGGACGGGCGGGATCGCTCGGCCGGGGCGGTCGCCGGGGTCAAGACGGTGAAGAACCCGATCCTGCTCGCCGATACCGTCCGCACCGCCAGCCCGCATGTCTTCATGATGGGCAAGGGCGCGGAGGCTTTCGCCGCCGAAAAGGGCTTCGCCGTGACCCCGCCCGAATGGTTCGCCACGCCCGCCCGGCGCGAATCGCTCGAACGGATGAAGGCGGAAAAGCTCTCGGCGCTTGATGTCGATCTCAAGTTCGGCACGGTCGGCGCGGTGGCGCTTGACCAGAGCGGGAATCTTGCTGCGGGCACGTCAACCGGCGGGATGACGGGCAAGCGCTGGGGCCGGATCGGCGATGCCCCGGTGATCGGGGCGGGCACCTATGCTGATAACCGCGCCTGTGCGGTCTCGGCGACGGGCTGGGGCGAATATTTCCTGCGGGTTGGCGTGGCGCACGAGATTTGCGCCAAGTTGCGCATGGCCCCCGCGGCAGGGGCGCAGAAGATCGCCGATGATGTCATGGCCGAAGTGGCCGCACTCGGCGGCGATGGCGGGGTGATCCTTGTCACCCCCGCGGGCGAAGCGCTCTACAGCTTCAACACCAACGGGATGTATCGCGGCCGCGCCACCAGCGCGGGCGTGAACGAGGTGGCGATCTTCGGCGGCGAGGAAAAGACGTCAACGACCCCGGATCATTGATACGTCTCCCCTCCTCTCGGGGAGGGGAGAAAGGGGCCGTAGAACCTAAATCTGCCGGAACATGCTGGGGAAGGGGATGCTTTTGTCGCGTTCGACAAATTCGCGGATCACCCGGCCCACCCGCATCAGCACGCGTTCGGCGCTGGCGCTCACCGCCCCGCCCGATCCCCGCGCGCGGTAATAGGCCGCAAACGTCACCGGCGCGCGGCCCTTTGTGGGTTCGACAAAGCCGATGTCGATGAAATTGCTGGTGGTGCCGACGAGCCCGCTGGTGCCGGTCTTGTCACCCGCCACCCAGTCTGCGGGCAGGCCTGCGCGCACCCGCCGCAGCCCGGTTTGTGTGTCGATCATCCATTGCCGCAATTGCGCGCGCTCGGCCTCGGGCAGGGCATCGCCGTAGACGATCTTCGCCACGGTGCGCGCCATCGCGGCGGGCGTGGTGGTGTCGCGGAACTCGCCTTCGGGCACGAGGTTCATCTCCGGCTCGTAGCGATCCAACCGGCTGGCCTCGTCCCCAAGGCTGCGCCAGAACGCCGTCAGCGCCGCCGGGCCGCCCAATTCGCGCAGCAGGATATTGGCGGCCGGATTGTCGGAGGTTGTCTGCGTCGCCTCGGCCAGTTCGCGCAAGGTCGCACCCGTGCCGATCCGTTCGCGGGTAAAGGGTGCATGCTCCAGCATATCACGCTCGCCCCATGTCACGCGCTTGTCGGCATTGATCGCGCCGGCGGCATGGCGTTGCAGCAGCAGTGCGGCCAGCGACAGCTTGAACGACGAGGCATGGCCAAACCGGCGATCGGCGTTGATCCCGACCGCCATCCCGCTGCTCGGCTCGAAGATCTCCGCGCCGAGCGTGCCGCCCGCGCTGTCGAGCTCGGCCGCTTCGATCAGGCGCAATTGCGCGGCAAGCCTGCCGACCGGGCTTTGATCGGGCGGGATGCAGCCGCTTGCCGCCAGTGCCAGAGAGCCGCCGATCAGAGTGCGCCGGGTGATGATCATGAGAATTTGTCCGCCTTGCGTTTTCCGAACCGCATGTCCTTTTCGAGCTTCGCGCGCAAGGCTGCATAGAACGCTTCGAGAAAGGCGCGTTCATCGCCTGCGCCCGGTTCCCACCCGATCTTGGTGCAGATCGTCTGGTGGACCGTGACCAGCGCTTGCTCCTGCCCGTCGCGCAGGAGCCGTTCGAGCACCTGCAATTCGCGGATTCCATAGATGCCCAGTTCAGCCGGGCCGAAGGCATAGCGCGCGCCGCTGGCGGCGCTGGTCCCGCGCGCGGCTTGCGTGGTCGACAGCGCCTCGGCCAGCCGCACGCGCGGGGCTTCCACCACCCAGGTGCCCGCGATGATGTCGCCCGCGCGCAGGCCATCGCGGTTGAAGAAGGGCAGCAGCAGGAACAGCGCAAACCATCCGACCGCGGCCCAGATCATGGGGCCGGTATCCTCGCCCGCCAAGGCACTCACCGCGCTGACGACAAGGAAGACGAGCGGGTAGAACACCTCGATATCGCGCAGCAGATTGCGCGCGATGACGGCTTCGGGCGTGAGCCGTGTCTGCCCGCGCGCGGCAATGCGGATGCCGAGGATGCGCTTGCCCAGCGTTGCGCCGCGCGGCCCCAACTCCTGCACCAGGAAATAGCCATACCAGCTCAGGAACACGCCGATGATCAGCAGGATCTGGAGGAATTCCGACGCGCCCGTGGGGGCGTTGCTGATGCTCGCACCC